>ENA-UONW01000311-UONW01000311.1-human-gut-metagenome-genome-assembly--contig:-CS52-NODE-311-length-76050-cov-24.526706_pt1 | contig 76050 bp, 80 predicted proteins | sample MGYA00242463_ERZ724010 | MGnify/ENA metagenome assembly ERZ724010 | reverse complement strand
GATTTACTTGGACAGATTAGGCGTTCCGCCGGACATTCTGAAAAGCAAAAACACATAGAGAAGAATTAGAGTTCATCTGTACGAATTATATCACATTCGGACGGAGATGTAAACTCTAATCATTACTTAGTCACAAGCAATTTCTTCCCATGTTCCCACGTCATAGCAGGTTTCCTCGCGCACAGTGGTGTCAATCACGAAGTTGTCAGGGTTCGTATCGTCCAGTTCATCGCTCACGATTTTCAGCACATTGTCGCCGGTCCAAAACTCCCAGCCCAGAATACGGGAGATGTCCTCAATCGGCATCATGTAGGTATCGTCTTGCGGAAGCTCAAAGGTGTCATTCCAAAGGTCCATTGAGATGGTGCTCGTGTAAGTGAAAGTGCCTTCGTCGGGATTTACCACTTCGCTGATATTCAAATAATCCAGAACGCTTTGCGGTGTATCTTTTGTGGGGAACTTGGCTGTATATTGGTACACCATCGGAACATAGAGGATATGGTTTTCTTCGATGTAGATGGTCTTGGAAGAATAGGCATACGATAAGTCACGCATCGAAATGCGAATCTTGCCATCGTCTCCCACTTCGTATTGCAGGTTCGGAACGATAGAGCCGTTCAAAATGACACAACGCTCAGGAGCTGCTTCTTCTCCGTTTAGAATGGCCTGGCCTTCTTCGCGATTCTTTACGGCGGCATCGTATTCATCCTGGCTATTATAAATGTATATGCGCTCGCAGGTTTTCTCTTTGCGCAACTGAGTCGTATCGTTGGGATATTCAATTTCATCCGAAGCATTATTGAGGTCAAACACTTCGTAGCCAGAAATGATGCACTTCTGGAGGCTGCCATCATCCGCAACATAATCATAGACGGTGTGCCCGGAAAAAATGGCCGTCGTCCAATCCTCTTCGCCATTTCTGTGATAAACTTCGAGATTCTTGCTATTAAGTCTGTCCTCGACAATTTGCCAGTACGGTCCATCCACGGTCGGAAGTTCCAGATACCCATTTACCGCAATGTTGTTTGGCTCTTCCACATCGAGTTTCGTGAGGGTGAGTTCCTTACTCGGCTCAGGTGTAGCGGTAGACTCGGCGGTTGTCTCCGGCTCAACACTGCTTGCGCTCTCACTTATGGCTTCGGATGGTGCCTCTTTGGAGCAGCCTACCAGAGCAAAGCAAAGGGATGCAGCCAACACAGACGCAGTTGCTTTATAGATTTTCTTGTGCATTTCCTTCCTCCTTGAGAATTACTATTCTCTTTCTGTACGAATTATAGCACCGCCGAGAGAATTGTGTAAAGTCTCGAAGACAAAGAAAAAGCCCTGCCACCTAAGTGGCAGGGCTGTGTATTGGGATTAGAAGCTATGGTTGGCAATCGTGCGAGACAATTCTGTCCGCGTTTCGGGGTCAGAGGTTGCTCCACTTACAACGGTCCATTCGGCAGCTTTGACGTAATCGCCAATCAGCATACCAGCCTGAACCCAGTTTGCAAGAGAGCGCATCGAGTTCACGTTGCCATCCGTAGCGCCATGACGTGCGCAGACGGTTGCAATCTGATGGATGCACTGAACCATTTCCTTCAGCGGAACATCGTCTCCACAGCCGGTCATACCCTTGATACGCTTGACGATGACATCATCAGTCGGGCACTGCATGTCCATGATGATGTGGTGGCGGTCCATGAACGCCTGGTTCAAAGGACGGCAACCTTCAAGGTCAATATTGAGGGTACTGATAATGATGCAATCGGGATGACGATGTAGCATTTCGCCAGTCGGAAGAACGACACAGCCAGTTTCATCCAGCAGGCCGTTTAAGCCAGGCATAACCGCCGGGCGAGTGATGAGGGAAGGCTCCTGAAGCTCGCAGACCCATCCGTTGCGGATAGCACGAACCAGAGGGCTTTCCACATACTTAAAACCGTTGTTGCAAGCATCAGCGCAGAGCTTCATCTGCTTGCGGAACAGTTCAGTCATGCACTCGACCTCGGTAGCATCAGGTTTCTCACTACCGGTAATAGCCTCATAAGCGGCCGCCGGGTCCATACTGATGTCGGTGGCAGACGGGAGGTCCTTGAACAGCTCCTCGTTGATGCTATCGGCGGACGCAGAGGAATCCACAGGCATCATGTCGCCAATCAGGTTGTACATTTCAGTACCTGCATTACAGGTGATGAAAGTATACGGAAGGCCAAGACCCGCAGCAATCGCGCGAGCACCAGCAGTCTTACCAACAGACGGGTCGCCGCGAAGCATCACGTTCGTCATCGGACGAGCCGTACCGCGAGTTCTGGCAATCAGATGACAAGTGGTGACCACTTCCTGAGGCAGGATGTAATCCTCTCCAAGCTGCGGCACCAGAGACTTCTCTTCATCAGTCAGAACACGGTTCTTGTCAGCAAACGCGCCAACGAACTTTGCGGTTTTCTTAAAGGTAGGAACCTTGGTAGAGGAAGAACCGGAAATATCGAGCTTCTGGAACTCACCCCATACCTCATCGGGAGTGTACTTGGCGCTCCGAGTCTGTTCTTCCTTGAGAGCACGGCTAGTAGTTGTGCTGGGAGCAATGCAGTTGATTTCGTCTCCCATCGTTGCATCAAACGCCGTACCGGCCATCTTGCAGGCCAGCTTCTGGCGAGTTGTCTCGTCAATTTCCTGCGTCTCGCAGTAAGCCTTGAAGGTGGCGTCAAATTCCTGCAGCTTAGAGCGGAACATACCCCACAGAGCGAACCAGAACGGGGCCATGCCAATCTTGGAAACATCGACCTTGCCCATGCCACCAGCAACGCTGAAATAGTTCTTGCCGTCAAAGGCAACACAGATAACTTCGCCGACATTGGCGCGGGGGTCATCCATGTAGATGCCGTTGTTAATCCACTCAGCAAGCGTGGTGTTTGCGGCTGCCTGGTAGGAATAAGCACCGAGCTTTGGGTTCTTTTCAACCATCTCGGCACGGCACAACGCAGCAGCAAAAGCACAAGTCAGCTTACCTTGGTTGCACAAGCCGGTAGTGGCTGCCGCAGCAGCCTGGGCTGGTGAGCAAGCATCAGGGTCGTTCAGAAACATTGTGCCATCATACAGACGTCGGTCTTTCAGATAGGGCGGCAGCATGGAAGCCTGAACATCGGACATGTTATTTTTCCACATGGGGGAAGCTTGTACTCTGGACATAAGATTACTCTCCTTTTTGATTTCATAAAAAGTATGCCGGGGCTCTGCATCATAGCAAAGTCCCGGCGTGTAATTGTAATGGATACGCCCGTATAGCCTGATAGCGCAGCTTGCGGGGTGATGAGATTAGAACGGCAGGTCCTCGAAGTCGTCAACTGCCTCGAAGTCCTCGGCGCTGATGCCACCATAGTTGGCGGAAGGAGCAGCGGGCTGAGCAGCCTGGTCGGGAGCAGCCGTGGGATTCTGGGCATTCTGGTCATCAGCATCGTTCATAAAGGTGGCGGTATTGGCCTTGACACGATATGCCGTGCGCTTGGTGCCATCCTTGGCGGTGTACTGGTTCATCACCAAATCACCGACCACATAGATGCCGGAATCTTTCTTGAAGTTCTTGGCAAGGAAATCGCCCAGCGGCTCCCAAGCGTAGACCGTGATGTAAGCAGGATTGTTGGTCCAGCTGTTGGTCTTTTTGCTGAAGCGGTTGTGGGCAGCGCCAACGCGGAACTCGGTGACGTTCTTGCCATTCGAGGTGGTACGCACACGAGGGTCAGCCAGCAGAACACCGCAGATGACAGCGGTTGCAAAGTTTCCCTTCGTCTTTGTGTGGATACTCTCGGCGGTGATGACATCGCGGTACTGTTTCTGGCCGTTCTTGTCGGTGTACTCGTTGGTCTTGTAGTAACCTTCGATGTAGACACAGTGACCCTTGGTCAGGGTGTTGCGCACATCATCGTTCAGCGAAGCGCCGTAAACCTCAACGGGAAAGAAACTGGCTGTCTTCTGGCCGCCAGCATACTGGTTGACCGCGACGTTGAACTTCAGGAACGGGCCGCTGGTCTCCACATCAGTAGAGATGTTACCGCAAAGGATAACGCGATTGGTGTTTTTCATAGAGTGTTTCATTGTAAGTGTCTCCCTTCAAAAGACTAAATTTTTATATAAAAAGGGCAGGCCTCCTACGATAGGAAGTCTGCCCTTTCCGACAAAATTGTTAAAAGTACGAAACACGCGGTGGTGTCAAATAGAATGGTATCTGTCGTACAAGTACCATTCTATTCACTTCGCATATTGCGTCAAGCATTTTGCCAGAAAACTTAGACGATAGATGCGTGGTCCACGAGCCAAGTGTAGACCTTCTCGTACAGGACATTCTGGTTGAGATACGCCTCACCGTAATATGCCTTAGCCTGCTTGACAGACAGCGCATCGCCACCAAAATAGTCGTTTACATCATCGTCCGTAACCTTGATTTTCTGCTCCTCTGCGACTGCCTGGAAAATCAGGAAATCAGAAACGCTTTCCTTGATTTGGTCAGCATAGGTATCAAGCAGAGCATCCATCGAATCCACGCCGACCTGCTGGAAATACTCATCTTCCGTCATGTCGTAGGAAGCAATAGCGGCCTGAATCTCCTGACGATAGGACTCGCGCTGGTCATCCAGCAACTGCTGCGGGATTTCGCTGATAGAAGAGTTTTCGACAACATAGTTGAACACAGCGGTACTAAGAGCATCCTGCTCATACTTTTCATTGTAGAACTGGTTCAGCCTATCGACCGTATCGACCGCAGAGCCATCATTCAGAACGAAAGCATCCTGAGTGGCAATGTTGTCTTTCACGTTCTCATCAGTCAGTGTAACTTCATCGACCTCTTTGAGGGTGGTACGGAACACAGCTTCTTTGCCCGCCAATTCCAGCTCGTTGCCATCAAGGTCAGTGCCGGTCGGGTACTCGTCAGGGAAAGTGACGGTAATGTCAAATACCTCCCCGGCAAAGCGGCCAACCAGCTGGTCCTCAAAGCCCGGAATGTAGGTGCCGGAGCCAAGAACGATTTTGGCATCACTCGAGGTACTGCCGGTAAAACGCTCACCATCCACAGTGCCTTCATAATCGACGACAACTTCGTCGCCTTCCTGAGCAGCGCGGTCAACAGTCACGCGGTCGCCATAACTGGCAACAATCTGAGAAATGGTAGACGCCACATCGATGTCGTCGAGATTCAGGTCTTCACGAGAAATCTCGATGTGGGTGTAGTCATCCGGCAGCGTGACAACCTTCTTTGCCTTGACATCCTTGTAGTAGCCGTTTTTCTTGAGGCCAATACTGTAATCAACAGTGACGGTCTCAGAACTCTCGGAAGTGGCAGTCTCCCCTGTTGCCGCAGTGCTGGCAGAACCAGAAACACTCGAATCAACAGTCTTGCCGCAGCCAGCAAACATCATGCTTGCAGCCATAGCAGCGGTCATCATCAATGCGATTTTCTTTTTGTTCATGTTATTCTCCTGTATGTGTGTTATTGTAAGCCAAGCACTGCCGTCAGCATATCGCTGCTGTTGGTGAACGCCATGACATTACCGTCATCGGACTCGATAAGGTAAGCTTCGGTGCCATTGACATCGGCATAATCGCCGTGGGTCACAGCAGCGCCGGAAGCGCTCGTGCCAGCATCACCGAACTCAATAGCATCAGCCTGATAAGAAGACGGGGTGAATTTCACCTCGGAGTCACCAGCTTTGAGGACTGCCTCACTGTTTGAGAAGGATACGTCATAACCGTCAGCGCTGACAGACACGCCGTTGAAGGTCACGACACCCACATCGGATGCAGGGGCAACACTCTCCAGAACAGAGGAAACGACGGTCTGAACAGCATCGTTCACATCCTGGGCATCGCTGGCAGGGCGTGTACCAACGACAACAAGAACCTGACCATTGCCAACTGAACGCATACCGGAGACAGTTACCGTCTCGCTGGTCACTTCTTTGGCGTACTGCACGCCACCTTCGTAAGTGTCGCTCACCATACGGACGATGTAGGTTGCTCCATCCAGCTCAAAAGACAAACTCTTGCCATCATACTGGAAAGCATCGGGAGCATCCACTGCAACAGCAGCCTGAGAACCGTCCTCACCCTGAATTAACACGTTGGAGGTGTTCAGCTTCCAGTTGCGGCCGTTGGAGGTGATAGCGGTTGCAGGAGATACAGCGGCATGTTCTGAGAAAGACGTGTCTGCCTGGGCATCGCCACCAACAGAAAAAGCACTGCCGATAGACGGGATGCTTGCCTTATTGGCGTCATTACCTTTCAGCATCGTCATACCCATAACGCCAACAGCGGCGACCAGTACGACACAGCTAACACCGAGCACCACATTGCTGCCAGCAGAAGTTTTTTTCTTTTTGACAGCAACGGGAGCGGGTTCTTCGTCATCCTCTTCGGGGGCGGCTTCTTCCGCTTCGTTTTCCTCTTCGTCAGCATCCTCCAGTTTCGGAGGCTTAAAGCCCTTGAAGGTCGGAGATACGAACTCTCCTTTTTCGAGGTCATCCTCTTCCGAATCAGCAGCAGGCTCTTCAGCCGTATCCGCCGGGGTCTCCTCTGTATCTTCTTCGGCAGGCTTCTGCGGCTCAGGTGTCAAGGCCGTCTCGAATTTGGACGGCGTATCCTCTGACGGTGTATCCAATTTGGTCTCGAATTCATCCTTCGGCTCTTTGGCCGGAGAGACAGAATCCTTTTTAATTTCTTCACTCATGTTTATCCTCCTGTTCATCAAGCGCGGTTGAAGCAAGCAACACGCACATTATAGGAATCGCCCAGACAGGTATAAACGATAAGTTCAGCACTGCCCCAGACAATCGTGCCGTCATCTTTTTGCAGCGCATCATAACCCGTCACATCGTTGTGGCCGTCAAAGGCATCAACGCAGACGTAGTTGATTTGCTGACCAGACGGCGTGATGACATACGCCGTAGAGCCGACAGACACGGAAGTGAGCGTTTCAAGCTCGTTATCGGCTACAATGTTGCTGCCGCCATCCTCAGGACGATGCGGGAAGATTGCCGCACTGTCAGAACGGTTGCAAGTCTCCTGCCAGGTATTGTTGTAGAGCGCCACATCAATCCCGGCAACAGGAATGTAAAGGCGACCGCAGAAATCTGCGTAGTCATAGTCATCCGCATATTTGTTTGCGGAGCTTGATGCAGAAGAATCCTGCGAGGTCTGACCATCTTTCTGGTCTTCCTCTTTTTCGTCGTCCTTTTCCTCGGCTTGGTTGAGCTTTGATTCGATTGCCTGCAACGGCCCGGCGGTGCTGATACTGGCATCAAAGGACCCGACTTCCGTATTCAGGGCCTTGATGCCCAGCAGCTCTGCTTCACAGGTGTTGGTATCAAGCGTTGATTCCAACTTTTCTTCCTGCTGCGCGGCAACAACAGCTTTCGTTACTGCCTCAGCAGAAGCCTTCTGGGCCTCTGCACGTTTTTGAGTTGCTGAAAGAGCAAGCACCGAAGTCAGCAAGGCTGCGACTGCCATAAGCAACGCCGCAAATTGTTTAAGAGTTGCCATTGTATTTCCTCGGTTCGGTTACGCCGTTTTACGAACAAAGCCGAGCAATAAACGGACAGAAAATGCTCAACCACTTTCCATTATTATCCGTTCGCACATTTCCGCAAGTACGGAGCTGTCTGAGCGTTATACCTTACATTTGATGACATCAGTGTTGCTCTCGTCGAAACGCATCTGTTCCCCATCAGACTGAATTGTCTGGGCTTTCTTGGATGAAGAACGCTTTTTTGAGCCACCAGAGCCACTCTTGGTTCGGTTTTGAAAGTCTCTGCCAAACAGTGATTCGGTTTGAGCATCCGTTTTAGAAGACTTTTTGTGTTCCGTTCGAGTAGGCTTGGGCCGCTCTTTCCGTGTCTCTGCCTCCGTTTGGAAAGGAATGGACTTTTCTACAAGAGAGCTGTCCTCTTCATCGGCTTGCGTTTTGGCATTGGGTTGAAAAGCATTCGTGCGCGTCACTGGGGTATCATCATCTTTCTTCTGCTTCTTGCGAGAAGAACGCTTGCCCTTTGTCGGCAGTTGTTCAGAATCGTCCTTTTGCTCTGGAAGAGCTGTATCCGCCGGGGGCTCCGTCGCAACAGGTGTGGTCGCTTTAGTGGCTTCTGTGACATCCGGCTCATCCGGTGCCTCATCGACAGGAGAACCAGGAACATCCAACATACTGTTGAGGTCCAGAGAGTCATCCTCGTCTTCGCCCAGCTCATCGTCTGTGGGATTGAAAACCCCATCGTCATGGGATGCAGAGAGGGTCGCTCCCATAGCAGCAAGTTCATCCTCTAAAGACATCGCGTCTTGGAAATTCGCACTTCCATCGGAGTCAGACGACAAATCCAGCGAAATCTCTGTATTGCTCTCGTCTGCCAAGTCTACTTCCAGTGCATCCTCTTGTACGTCAAGAATGGGCTTTATAGAAACAGTAGCCATTTCAGGCTCCGGCTCAATATCATCTATAGAGACATCAAGTAGCGAGTCTTCCCTATCCGCTTGGATTGCCTTAATTTCAAGAATTGCATTTTTTTCGGAATTTGAAACTGACTCGCATTGTTCATGCTGGACAGGAAGTTCTTTTGGCACCGCATCCTGAGGCTTTGCCGGTTCTCTTTGTGATGGCTCATTCTCGGGTTCGGATGCTTTGACTTCATCACCCGGCAAACCATACTTACCCATAATGTCTTGGAGGACGAGTGATGCAGCCGAAGGAATGATGTCTGTTTGTTCCTTGCCGTCTTTTGGCGCGACTTTTGGACGCTTGATGAACTCGCACTCGTCATCCCACTTAGAATCAGGCAAGAATGGAATGTTGAGGTATACGATGCCGGTCGCCAGAATAATCAAAACAAGAGACGCAATCCAAGATACCACATGGAGAAGAATTGCAAACGCATAAAGCACGATAGCAACACTGCGGGCCGTGCGGCAGTTCGCCTTGATTTTCTCTTCGTTTTGAATCATCAGCTCGATAGGGGCTTTCTTTTGCTTGGCATCCTCATATAAGGTGTAGTATTTCTTACCGTTTACCTTGTATTGACAGACTGACACGTTCAGTGACCCATCCCCACATGCGGCCAGAGCAGTCTTGAAATTCTTTGCCTGGCGGCGCGAAATATGAATAGCCGGATAGTCCTTGCAGCCGAGTACATCTACCTTCAAGGCTGTGTTGCCGGAATCCGTAACTACAATTTCAAGAGCACCGGCCGCCTGAACCTTGTTATGACGGCGGTAGGTCTTTCCCATTGCAGTAATATCGGTCAAAGAGCGCCTGCCGTTCGTCACCTTGAAGCTGAACAACGAACAAATAAGGCACAGTAGAATCACCATCGGCAGACTCACACTTCATCGCCCTCCACTTCTGAACCATTTTCATCCGCCGAATCCGGTGCTTTCGAAGGCTTCGGAGCCTTACCGCCTTTAACGACCCTGATAACTTTGACATTGGGAGCCTCTTTCCTCGTCTCAGCCTTTGTCTCAACTTTTGCCTCGACCTGTGATTCAGCCTCAGACTGTGCCTCAACATGTGTCTGCGTCTGAGCCTGTACTTTCTTGCGTTCGATGCTTACCAGATTATCCTGTGTAAGAGCTTCACCGGGTCCAGCGCAAAACAGCATATTGTAAGTGGCACCAATATGGTAAGACCTGTCTTTCTGCTTTACCTGAAGGAAAATATCGAGTTTTCCGTTCTGGTTGATGTAATTGCCATCTTCGTCTACAGGAATAAACCGCCATGTCTCGATGATAGATAAGCCGGATTTCGACTCATCCGATGCAACAGCCATAGCCGTAACTTTTGTGTATTTGTTCTTCTTGGAATTCTGGATGGCGCTCACAAGGTCCACGGCAAAGTAGGCCGCAACAAGGAGCCCTGCTCCGAGCATCGACCAACTCTTGGAATAAATGGCAAGAACGACTCCGAGAATCAGAGCAAGAATAGCCATTACTGCGGATTTAATCAGCTTGGAAGTAAGCATGTCATTCATACGAATCATAAAGCAAGGGCCTGTCCGACTATATATCAGACAGGCCATGAGGACATCTTCTTATATATAAGGAAGCAGCCCTGCTTGCTTGTCCCCTTTCTTTGATGGTTTACAGGTTACTGACCGTTGGTAGTGAGGGTAAAGCCGCTGCCATCCAGCAGGCTCGTGAGAACACCATCGGACAGGTTGGCCGTAGACAGAGGGACCTTGTACTCGCGGCCATCTGCCGTGCGCACTGTGGCGTAGAAGTCGATGCTGACATTACCGCTCAGGTCAACACCATCCAGGGCATTCTCGCCGGTCCCGGCGGGAGTCTGGGTAGTTGTCTGAGGCGTGGTGCTGCCACCGTCATCAGAAGTTGCAACAGGAGGTACACCGACCTGCTTGCCGGTAACAGAGGTCAGAACGCCATTCACACCATCATAGAAGGACGGAACGAAAGCATACATCAAGCCGCTGCCAGCAACGACCACTGCCAGAACAGCAGCCACGATGATACCAGCCTTACCTTTCTTCTTTTTGGTAACAGGCATCGGAGTAGCGCCATCAAAGCTGTCCATGCTCTGTGCGGGTTCTGCGGGCTGAGGCTTCTGCCCCTTGCGGAACACGGTCTTCTTTTCCTTAGTCGGGGCAACAGGCTGAGAGACTTCCGGTTTGGGCTGAACGGGCGGCACAGCATTGTAGTCGATTTCATTCATTTCAAGAGCCGTGCCAAGCTGCTGGGCGTAGTCCTGCTGCGGCTGGTACGGTGCGGGATTCGGCTGAGGATTGACCGTTGGGGCAGGTGCGGGTGCAGTAGTCTGCTGAGGCTGCTGATAGAAATTGGGCTGGGATGCAGGCTGAACCGGGGCCGGAGGCTGCTGGGCAGGTGCCGCCGGGGCGGGAGCGTAGAACTGTCCGGCTGGAGCAACAGGAATCGGAGCGGAACGCTGGGTGCCGGGATTCATCTGAATTACAACAGGGTTTGCGGTCTGTGCCGGAGCAGGTGCAGGAGCGGGAGATACAGCCTGCTGTTTTGCCAGAAGTGCATCGACCACTTCCTGCTTGACCTTGCGCACCGTGCCATCAGGCAGGATGACAGAGCGGTCCTCAAAGACCTCTACTTGAATTTTCTCGCCGTTGAAGGTTGTAGTCGCCTTACCAACGGAACGACCATGATTCTGCGTGTTTTCCATCGTGAGTTCTCCTTTCCAAAAGAACCTATGTAAATTTGAATATGGATGCAATAGCGTCAGCACTACCTTTCAGCAAGTCGTTTCTGAGTGCTGCCACATACGGAAGAAGGAATCCCCTTTCAATGCGTCCGGTCATAGCGCCAAACGCGAACCAAAGCATAAAGGCAAGAAGCAATGCCCAGATGCAAAGAAAGAGGATAGTTCCAAACCGGCCAAGGAAAATCCAACCGCCGCCTGAATCCGATTTGCGGTTGTTGCATTTCGGACAAGAAGCGGTCAGATTATGTATACTGTTGATGTCCCCGTTCGGAACGAGGATACGATAAGCACGGTGCTTATTGGAGAGATTGATAGACACAATATGGTCTACCTGCATCGTCTTGCGGAGCATGATGCGGCCGCAGTACGGGCAAAGATAGAACTTGCCGAAAGCGCCGGGATGCGCTTTGATGAACCTGTAACGGTAGTCATCCGAGCGCTCATAGCGAGGATGCTTAGACATGGGCAGAATGAATCTCATGGGCGCGGTTTGCCACATCGACCCAAGGATGGGCTGCGGGAGCCTTGCGGGTCGGGAAACCTTCGGGCAGATGCTTCGGGAACTTCAGGCCGTCAGCCTGGGTGCCACTGTTCAACTTCTCCCACTCATGCTCCCATGCGGCAAACTCCATGCCGTGGGTCTTCTCCCAAATGGACAACTCGCCATAGGACATGCCGCCCAGGTTCGCGAGCTTGGCACGCATGTTCAGGTCTGCGGCTGCGGTGACGGTCTTGTTGTTCTGTTTCATTTTTTCTACCTCACGTTTTCTCTGTTCCCGCTCCATCTTGCTCCGAGCATTGCTGCGCTGAGCGGCGTTGCGGCGGTTCTGGTTGTAACACTCCTCGCAGAAAAGGCGATTGCCTTTAGCCACGATAGGCGCACCACAAATAACACAATGGACGATTTTACCAATTTCGCTTGCCATAGAATTCGCTCCTCCTTCGAGCGGCGTTGCACCGATTTGCAACCTTGCTTTGTTTGACTGAGAGAACCACACGCCCTTGTGGCGATAAGGTTCAGCGGAATATCCACAGCGGCTAAATGCCGCTCTGAAACATAAGAAGTCCTTCAAGTTATGCCAATTCCGGTTAGTTGTAGATTTTGCAACCATGAATTTCTGCGCAAAAACGCGGAGCAGGATTGAAAACACCCTATCGATAACTAAATGTCACAATCCGACTTGCAAACATGATGTAAATAAAAGTCGATATATCGGCTAAAGAACGCTGCTGACTTACACGCTATTGCTGTAAATGCCAAACGGCCACTGATTCTTTAGCGCAATACGCAATTCTTGCGAATTGTATTTTTTGCAAGTTTGATTTTGCGCGTACAGACTGGCATCCGTGCCCTGCCGATACGGGGTACAGATTTATAGCTTAAAGCTGATACCGAATCTTACTGCAACAGTGACAGTAAGGATTCAATGTCGCAGCCCCAAAGAAGGGCGGACAGAGCGGTAAAGGCTCTGTGCTTCTTTTCGGAGAAGTAACTGCTGTTGATGCCGACTTGCTCTGCGAGCTTGGCTTCATCCGTTCCGTTTGCGCCATACTTCTCATTGACGACGAGTTGAAGAACGTCATAAAGTTTCGAGTCGCCGGGAAAGTCTTTCACCAGTTCAATAGCCCCACGAATCAACTGGGCGTACTGGGCCAGAATCTGTGCCTGCTGGCAGCGAGCATCGCTTTCAGTGGTGTTGCCGCCGCTGGCAAGGATACGAACCGAGCGGTTCTCATCCACAATAGAAGGGTTTGCAATGCGGGAATACTCTCGCAAGAGAACCTCTGTGTTATGGAAAAGGAAAGACGCCTCTGCACTCTGGGCCTCGCCCTCGTTGGGGGCCAGTTCCATGACGAGCGGCTTGATAGTGCTGCCGCCTACCTTCGTGACATCTTCCACAATGGAATCAAAGTTGTTGCGGATTGCAACCGCCGATAACGGGTCACTTTCCAGAATCGAGCCGCGCATCATAGCCATTGCCAGGCTGATTTTAGAAGGCTTGCTCTGGGGATTGAGGAACACCGCTTTGTTCATGGCATCATCAACAGCATCTACCAGCTCCTGGCAGCGGGCAAAAAAGACTTTGCGCATCTCAAGACGCAGCTGAGGTTTCGCGCAGCCGACGGAGCTCTCCAGCATTCTCTGGATATTGCTCATGCGACAGATGGTTTCATCCGCGTTCTGTTCCCTCAGTTCCTCAATGACTTTGTCAATATCCTGTGCTCTGAGAATCCACTGGAGAGCCGGATAGCACATCAAAGCGATAACCACGAACTTTTCGTCTGTGCCCTTGCTTGCCATACGGTTTGCATGACGGGCAAAAGCGCGAGAGCGGTTCACCCCGTTATATTCAATGAATGTGCGTCGAATATCCACTACGATTCCCTCCGAAGACAACACCGTTTGCAAAAAATCCTTGAGCTGATTTTCGGTGTTTACCAGTTTATTGTTGCTCACCGCGTCCATCCTTGTGACCCTCCTTTTTGCTCATTTCTCCCAGCTGCCTGTAAAGCTCTGCCTTCGCCTCATTGCGCACCGCAGAACCAAGCAGACTGTTCTGGCTGAAAACGAGCTGGTAGCCGCGCTCCTCACAGAGCCTGAGCAGCCGTTGACACAGCTTGAAGTTATGTACGGGATAGCTGATTCCCGTATTGATAGCGTTGAGATAGCAGCGGTAGTTGTCGCTGTCCTTCTCATTCGAGGTGTAGACAAGGATTTCTCGGTCTGATGGGATGTGCCTCTCGTCACCTTCCTGTGCGCCGAGTACATAGATGAGTTCGTGCAGGAAGCTTTCTCCCATCGTTTTGTTGTCCGCCTTGTTCGACACACGATTGTGCGTCATAATGGTGCCGTTCCCATTTGCAAACAGGACCTCGCTTCTTGTCACGCTTATCGGCTCACCATAGACTCTTACCTGTTCAAGATACATAACCACGGGCCTTGCTTTAGTCATACGTAACACTCCAAACCTCTTATTTGTAAAAAGTGCAACCATGATTCTGGCCGTGTCACCTCACTGCCCGAACCACAATCACCACTTTTCATGGTACGCAGTTCGCACAAACGCGCAAGTATTTTTTTAGAACGCGTCATTACTATATCTTGTGTAGCTTTCTAATTATAACACTATATATAGTGGTTTACAATCAAAGAGACGATTTGTACACAAAATATAGTATATTTTGACAAGTGTTAAATAATGATTCGCACGTAAGCAAAATGGTATGAGCTATGATGTTCTATAGTGAAACGGCAACGGGTTCTTATTTCTCTGGAAAGTAATACCTGAAAATTTAGCGCTCAAAGTTGTATTTTTTGCAACCATGTGGTATCATAATAAATATGAGGTGATTTATATGAGCACATTACGAGTAGACGAAGAAAACTACAGAGAGTTTGTCGAGACGATTTCGGATGCTCGTCAAGACTGGATTGACGCAGTCGGAGATGGAGCTATCACCATCATGGAACGTCAAAGATACCTTTTGGGAATGTCGATAAAGACTTACTATACAGAGTTCCTCGGCTGCAAAATGAACTATCGCACAATCCGAGACGTGGTAGACAGAACAAGTCCAGTTCCTACAGAATTGATGCTCTCCTTCTGTTTCACATACGGGTATGACATCAAGCGCTTCTTGGAGGTTTCTGAACTCATTAAACAGGGGCAGTCTTTTGACCATTATCAGCAAATAGGAGCTTCTATAGAAGCATTAGGAAAAGATGGCATTTATCAGCTGGCCAACAGTGTTTTCAAAAACTGTACTGATGCAAGCCTTTATAATAGACGTCGCTGCACTGAAACACTGCAAGCCTTCGCGGATGGTTTGAGAGAAGGCCATGAAGATACGGATAGCCTACGAGTAAAAAATGCCGCCAAGAAAATTGTACGCAAAGCAGAGAAGGCCACTCTGAATATAAGAGCAGAATCCAAGAAGTTGGCAGATACCATTGAAACGGTAGAATACAATATCCCACAGAAATAAAAAGAAGCTGTTGCACTGATAAGGTGCAGCAGCTTCTCTTTTGCGCTTAATAGAAGGCATCTGCCATAGAAAGCAGAGTATTCATACCGGTATCGGTCGCAGCTGGCGTGGGAGCCGGTTGTGAGGGATAATAGCTCTGTGTTGGTTGCGGGACCGGAATGGGCGGCACTGGAAACTTCTGGATGGGGTCGTCGGTTTTAACGGGAGTGGGGTCAGAAGGAGTTTTATCTTCATGCCGAAAATTGTGCTTATTCAGCACAGCTTCCATTGACTCTTCTACTATCCGGCGGATAGTATCCTCACTCAACTCGTTGCCACTGTTCTGAATGGCCGCATTCTCTTTGGCTGTAGTTTTCAGCGAATCGAGCAGCGCATCCACGATGATGGGTGTCCGCTTACCGTATCCGGCGTTCTTGAGGATGTCGTAAGCCGCTTTTTGGCGGGGGTCAGACATATCAAAGGAGACTGGCAGGCGCAGCTGGTTTTTATCGTTTGTAGCCAAGGTGTATCACCTCGCTATCAACGATTCTCGGCAGCCAGCTTGGTCTCCGCCATCATCTTGAAGCCAATCGCATTGGCACGGGGGTCCTCCACAAACAGATAGTCGTCACGACCCAGCTCACTCTCAATGACAGGGCGCATCAGGATGGAGCCACCGCCGATGAAGACAGGATAAGACAGGGTCAGGTCAACACCTTTCTCTTTCAGGGAGCGAATCAGAGTTCGTGCGTAGTTCCGAGCCGTGTTGTGAACCAGCTCATTGATTTCGCGGCCCGGATTGTAGCCACGGCGCAGGATGTTGTCAATGCTGAAGTCGTCCATGTCAAGCTGGAAGCGGTTGCGAACCGCACGCTGGACTTCATCGTACATCTTGATAACGCCGTTGTTAAAGCTCTCGCAGAAAGCCATATCCACCTGGCCGCCACGGCTGAACTTGACAACATCAGTGGTGTAGCCACCAATGTCGATGATGTAGGTGTAGGCTTCGGGGCGAGCCATGATTTGCGCCATGTGCGGAGCAATCGCGGCAACGCCCTGCGGGAAAACCATAACGCGAACGACACGAATCTCGAAGTGAACTTCATTGTAGGTGAACTCCACCCGACGGCCATCGCGGCCGAAGTAGGTTTGATACTTCGGGGCCAGGTCATGGATGTGCGTAGGAGGCAAGCCCATCGCCAGGCAGATGTCCTGCTTGATAGCCTGCTGACCGGGGCGAATCATGCCACATGCCTGAAACTCCTTAGCGATAGCAAAGAGGGTCAGCACGTAGTAAGACCAGTCAGCGGTCTTGTCGTACATGTACGGCACACGGGACTGGGTCAGGCTGTAGTAGTTGCCGTCAAAGTAGAGCGTGTCGGACTTAACCGCCGGGGGAATATTCCCGTGGCAGATAAGGCCAGAGTTGAACGGCTCGGTGTGCGGCGTTTTGATGTTCTTGTTGCCGGTATCAACGGCAATGACCATAGGATTCATAATCAGTTCTCCCCTCTTTAGGCTTCCTCACGGAACGCCAGATACTTGGCCGTAGCCAGAGCCAACTGCGCAAACTCGCTCTTGACACCCGTGGTGACGAAGCGGATGCTCACAGACATCATGGCATTCCATGCCAGGTCAATGTACTTACGGCAGACTTCCGACTTACCGTTGATAAGGCGGTTTGCGTTCTCGTTCATAGCTTTTGCCAGTTCAGGCTCGGTATAGACGACCACATCGTGGATGTCACGCTCCTTGATAGCGTTGAACATCTCGATAGCACCCATCAGTGCAAACTCTTCCTCGTTCGGTGCATGACCGCTGCGAGAGGACTGGACGAAAGAGTCTCCCATGTCCACGCACAGACCATAAGAGCCAATGCCTGTTTCGTCGTTGTAGCGAGCATACAGGAAGACATTAGCTTCTTCCGTCTCGGCTTTGCGGGGAGATTCCCCATACGCAACGAGGCTCTCGGTGAACTGCGGGCCTTTCATACCGACCGGCCACTGCATCTCATCAGTATCCTGTTGCTGCACCAGAGCCCCGGCGGGTCCAGAAACTTCTTCGCTGCCCGATTGAGGTTCTTCGGAGATGGTAGTGATAGGTTCTGCTGCTTCTTCCTGTACGGGAGGAACCAGAGGTGTAGAAAAGTCCTCCTCAGGCTGTTCCGGCATCGGTTCCGTGGTCGGCGTAGGAATCGGTGCGGCAGGCTCCACATCCTCAATATCCGTCATATCGATTTCAATGGACGGTTCATCAACGGTATCAACGGTGTCAACGGTTTCCTGCGCAGCGGGCTGAACACGCTCAATGACGGTGGTCGTTTCAGGAACCGGGTTGGCGAACGCGGGCTGTTCTTCCGGCTGCGCGACAGGCTTGGCAGCAAAAGCATTCTGCACAAAACCGGACTGTTTGGGCTGGCGTTTCTGATTGGGTAATTTGGCCTGTTTGTGAGGCCGCTTGAAAAGGTTCTGTACGAACGGATTACCGTCACTGATTTCATCCATGTCCTGCTTGGTGACAGGCTGCTGCACGGACGCGCTGGTCTTTGCTTCCGGGGCACTCGGATTGTTCTGAGGAATCATCACGATGGGTTCATCTTCCACGTCTTCAACATCATAGTTGTCGTCAAAGACGTGGTATTTCTCTACAGCGGACTCGGCCGCCGCCTTTTCACGGCGCTCCTGCTCGGCAGCTTCAGCTTCGAGCTTGCGCTTACGGTTCTCTTCCTCTGCACGGTTTGCCTTAGACTGGTCGAGGCGTGCAAAGATATCATTCAGACTGCTGTGTTCAGCCATTGGATACATCCTCCATTTCGGGTTTTACGGTTTCGGGCTCAGACACGACGCTGGTGGTCTCAACGGACGATTTCGTCTCCTCTGTCAGCTCTTCGTCCGAGTCGGGATATTTCGGGGCAGTCGAGATATTCTTCTTAAAGCAGCTCGGCCAGACGCAGTATTCCTTATTACTGCGCCAGGGGCAAGCGGTTTCGGTACAGAGTGGACGGCGCTTTTCCGACTTTGCGACAGCAGCAAATGCGCCGCCTTTCGTAGCGTGAATCTCTGCTCTACGCCGCTCCGAGAGCTTATCGAAGCCACGCTCCACGGCTTCAGGCGTAATGCCGAGGGTACTGGCAATCTCATCCGACGTGTGGTTCGACCGCTGGAGCGTGTCAATCTGGTCGAGCAGGTTCTTGGTCATTTTGGGGTGAGTGCGAAGGGGTTTGATGTCCATGTCTTATATGTCCTCCTTATTAAGCGGCACGACGCTTCAGGTGCTTGCGATAGAAACTGCGCTTTTTCCAAGGCACATCCATGGCCTCCAGCGGAGTTTCCATGAATTTGAGCTTCTTGAGCATACGCTGCATTTCGGCATCTTCCTTCGCAGCGAAGAGACAGATGCTTTCAGGAACCGCCATACTGATGATGAAATCCAGCATCGCGGTGGCGATTCCACGATTGCGATAGGGCTCCTCGACTTCCAGGCTATCGATGTAGAGATGCGTGGTAACAGGCAGAATCATGGCGATATTGTCATTCTTCTCGCGGTCGTAGCGCTCGTCTACCTCCGCGCTCTTGTCGCAGAGATAATTGATGGCGAGCTGCTTGGCCGGGATGCCGGGAGCAGACGTGGTTGCAGCAGGCATAAACTTGGTCGGAACCTGCAAGATGGAAGCCTTCATGGTGGCAACCTTCTTCGTGCCGTCCATTGCCGTGCAGGTGATAACCGTCTCGGACAGAAGGTTCTGCTCGCCGAGCCGTTGCCCACGGTCCTCGTAGATGGCGCTATTCGCGTCTGCCAGAACAACAATGGGGGTAAAGGTCTTGTCAACAACCGTGATTTTCTTTTTCATAACGTATATCCCCTTTCTTATTCGCAGCAGAACTTGCGCTTAGAGCCGTCAAAGACCACAACCATCGACGGACGCATACCGGCACTGGGCTTTTTGTCGCTCTGACCGTACGCCGCATAGGAAGGCAGCAACGAGTTGACGAACTTGACGCGCTCGGGCAGGAAGTGAACCCTCACGCCGGGCTGGAGATAGATGTTCTCCTGAAACCACTTGGAATCGGTGGACACGGGCAGGAGCATGACGACGATGGTGTTCTTCTTCTTTGCTTCGGTACTGGCCTTCTTGACCCAGTGGCGCAGACTAGCAGCGCCGCTCGGCGGGCAGCAGTAAACCGTATGGCCTTTCCAATCCTGAGCAAGACCGTCATCCTGTGTGGTAAAGAACTTGGTACATTTGGCGTTCTCAGGACGGGCGCAGGCATCCAAATTGAAGTGGTACTTGCGGTCCAGCTCCTTAAAGAGCTCGTCGGGAGTTTCCCACTCCCCTGCAATGGTCCGGCTCACGGCGGTGCTGACGCTCTTGGTAGATTTGTCGTTCATAAAGGGGTCCTCCTTTGATGTGATGATACGTGATAAGTTGAGATTGATTCAAATTGCACTTTTCGCAACTATGATTTCGGCAAAAAAAGAATAGGACCGCAGAATTTTCAAACTGCACCGTCCTTTTTGCTCCGTAATTCCATTATCTGCAATTCGCACATTTCCGCAACAAGTTTTTGAAAAAAGATTGCCCCTTCGCCTACTTTTGGCAAAGGGACAATGTCACAATCTCAATCGTCTGTCACTTCTACAGGATTCGTAGTCCATTCAACATTCCCATCGGGGCAAGAAAGACTCAGGGTTACGGTAAAGGACGCATCATCTTTGGCAACTATGTAAACCTTGTAGTTGCCGCCATTGAGTTTGATGGTGTCATAAGCCGTCTCAAGGTAACGAGACTCGACATTTTTGGTATCGGTGTTCACAAATAGAATTTTGCAGCTTCCGATACCGCAGCTAATAGTGTCATATACATCGACATTAGCTGACTTTGCATTGATGGTAAAGGAAAACGCCAGTTTAGCACCAACCATACTGGTTGCTCCGGCGGTATAGTCGATAGTGCCGTCATCCGTCAGGCTGCTTTCAGCCCAGTTCAATGCTTCGAAAGCGGAACTGCCACCGGCAATCGCATCTTCGTTATCGTACAGTTCTTTGGGGGCGGTACAGCCCGTGAGAAGACCAACGGCAAGCATCAGAGTCAGGAGCAAAGAAACAATCTTTTTCATGTCCTCTCCTTAATTCTGGTTCGGATAGCCGAATGTGATATGGCTGGTTTTAGCTGTCACATGAACAGTGGCTTCTGTTTCAAGGCCATATTCATTCTGGATTTTGACTGTGCTTTCGCCCACTGTGATGCCTGTAACCTCGCCGTTGACATTCACGGCACAGATAGCATTGGAGCCATTCTCGAAGGTGTACTTGGTGCCACCTTCGCCTGCTTCCAGCCCCTCTACATCGGTATACACATTGATGCTCTTAGTCTCACCGATTTCCACATACAGGTCATCGGCATACAATTTCTTGGGAGCTTCCGTAACCTTGAAATTCACGGTTTTAGACGGTCCCTTATCGGAAGATATTGTCACAGTTGTAGTGCCAGCAGCGATGGGGATGATGTTGTTGTTCTCGTCTACACGGGCAATGCTCTCATCCCCCACAGTGACGGTCACAGTGCCCGCATCAGCGTTTTCTGGAATGGTGGTATATTCGACCTGAACAAGTTCGCTCTTGGTGGAGGCATAAATGTCATCAAGCTCAAAGCCCTGCAAAGGTTCTACCACGTTTACGACTGCCCCGGCGGTCAGTCGATTGTTCTGGCTGTAAATGCTGATTTCGGTCGTGCCGTGCCCGTTAGCCGTCAGGCGGCCGTTCGCATCAATCGAGGCCACGCTGTCTGCCATACTCTCAAACCGAAGACCCTTCCGTTCGAGGATTGCGGCCAGTTCATCACCCGTCACCGTAGTGCCGTCACGGAGTACGCCAGTCAGTTCTACCTGCTTGGACTCGCCCAGCTGGAGGTTGATAGGACTTGCAACCGAAATGGATGCCAGAGCCTTCTTATTGCCGCAGCTGCAAAGCATCAAAGCAGCACAAGCTGCAAGTGTCACCAATGTGATAATCTTCTTGATTTTCTTCACGATAAATTGTTCCTTTCGCATAGAATTGGCGGGGTGAAACCGTGCCCCGCCTGCATCTTCCATTATCTGCAATTCGCACATTTCTTCAACGCGCCAAATGTGTAATTTCCTGGGAAAAACAAAAAGAGGGCGGGCAGCCAATTTCTCAGCTGTCCGCCCAAAATTTGTACAGAAGCGACCATCAGGTCACGCTGGATTGTTTAGTTATCGTCCGAGGTTAGCCCACATCTTTCAGCCAATCCTGAGACTCGACTTTCTCGTACTCTGCTTCATCAGGCATCGTGCCACCGTAAGGAGCGATGGTGTAGGTGACCTTAGTAACAGGGGTGCAGACATTGGCATCGTTCACGTTGCCGGTAGCGGTGTAGACCGCCATCGGGATACGCATTGCCGTACCAGTAATCTTGTTGTTGAGGAAGTCGCCGGTAGCCTTGGGAATGACCCAAGCCGTATCGCTATGGTCGATTGCGTTATCACCCGAGGTCAGGACTGTATCACGCAGACGCATGTACAGCTCACCACGGCGCAGGGTGTTCTTGCCCATCGTGTAAGCGGAGGAGGCGTAGTCAGTACCCGTGTAGTATTCCATACCGGGGACGTTCTTGACCGTCCAGGGGCCGCTCGTCTTGATGTTCTTGACCTGAATAGCAACCGTAGAATAGTTGGTGATGCGGTAGTTGGTAGGCTCAACCACAGTGCCGTTGGAGTTGGAACCGTACATGCAGACATACAGAGGAACGGTAGCTTTCAGCAGCGCCGGGTGGACGTACAGGTTGCCCGTATGGACAATGAGGTCGTAGTTCTTTACGGTCTCGCCGTTGGGGTTCACGACTTCACGAACCGTCAGAGCATTACCCTGAGTCGGGTCGGTGTTGATGTCTACAACGTAAGGAGCCAGCGGCTTATGGTTGTAGTCACAGAAACCGCAGGTCTTTTCATCGTATGCCCACTCAAAGCTGTCATCGGTCGAAGTGCCATCCGCATACAGCGGTACGGACTTCTCATCGCAGTCAGTGACAAAAGGCAGATTCGTCTTGCTCTCAGATACCGTCTGCTTCTTCCAGTAGTCGTAGTTGTCTACAAACTCCTGTGTAATAGCGGTCTCAGTGCCGTTATTATCCAGATACAGAGCGCTGCTGACAGTGTCATTTGCTTTCAGCTTGGTATCGAGAATCGGAGTAGCATCAACGTCGCTTACAACGTCAATCAAGTTCTCGTCCACGTCTTCCATCTGAATATTCACATGGAAGTTCGGGTTCTGGGAGTAAATCATCTTGTCGTCATCAACCACAGTGACATGCAGAGGACGCTGTGCAACCTCAAAACGACCGTTCAGAACCATTACGATGTAGTTCTTCAAAACGGGGTAATTGGCTTCAGTCAGACCAACATAGGTCAACGGATAAATGCCAACAGGAGTCGTTTCATCGGGGACCAAGTCCTCGTGACCATCAACGAGAGTCTTGAAGTGAGACTTCTTGTAGGTCGGGTCAAGAGTCAGCGTATCGCCCTGCACCAGACCATCCAGCTCCAGCCAGCAGCCATCAGAAGCTGCCGTGCCGTAACCGTAAGCCTTGGTATCGTGCCACGGGTCTTCGCCAACGCCATCACCGTACAGGCCGCGCCAGTTCTTCACCTGTGCAGTCAGGTTTGCGCGGGCAATCGCACCGGAGTAATCCTGACGCTCGATAAAGTAGTTCTTCGCGTCCTTACCAGTCAAGGTCGGAGTTGCATCAATCGTGATGGGGTTTTCATCCAGCTCATACGGCCAGTTGGAGCTAACAGTACCATCAGCATTCAGCTTCTGGCCTGCATCCTTCGTCTTGTACTTGCCGGATGCGGTTTCACTTGCCAGTTTGACATCATCGCCTTCGAGGATACCGTCAATGAGGATGTCCTTGATGGTGGCGTTCGTCGTGCCGTCATAGTGCTTGATGTTGCGGGGATAGGTCGGGTCTTCCAGATACAGACTGTGGACGTACAAACCACGAGCAGAAATGCTGCCGGAGTAGTCCTCAGTGCCGATGTAGTAGTTGGTGCTGCCGTTACCGACCAGCGTCAACTCGCTCTCACGGACAATCTTATAAGGACCACCGACATCGCTCACGCGGTTGCCGTTGTTATCCGCATAGTAGCCATCGACCTTTGTGGTGCTCAGGCTGACGTTATCGCGGCTTGCCATGCCGGTCGTGATGCGGGCATCAGGGATGGAAGCATCGGCCGTATGGTTATAGACCTTGCTGGAAGAGCCAACAACCGTCAGAGCCTTCGGGTAAATATCGAACTTGACGGAAGAGCCAGTGCCGCTCGAATTACCGTTCGGGTAAGTCTTGCCGGGTTCGGTGTTCTCGTACTTGTAGGTGATGATATAGCCCTGAGCCGTGCAGTTTGCGGTTGCGGTATAAGAGCCGCAATCAGAACGAGGATTCTGGTTCTGGTCCGTAGACGCATCGATTGCAGAAGCCAGCGTGCCCTTCTTATTGCTATAAGTAATAGAAGTAGCCTTGGTGACCTCGGTCATCTGGTCGCTGGACAGGTTGCCAGAGAAGCTAACGGTAGCGACATCAGCCGTGCCGTCATAGGTCTTGTTCGCAACCGTGATGTTCACGGTAACACGAATCGGGTCGGAACCGCTCGTCGGGTCAGTGTCCTCGTAAGCAGTATCGTAAGCGTTATGGCCGTTGCGAGAGAAGCGGTCAACTGCGGAACGAACCGTCTTGACGGTAGCATAGCCGTTGCCGGGTCTGAAGCCATCCTGATAGCTACGGAAGTTGCCACCAGAAGAAGTAGCACCGCCGCCGACATCAGAATAGGCTTCCAGTACAGTCACAGACTTGCCGTTTGCACCTGTAAAGGTACGATTGACAGAAGTGATGTAGTTGGAGCCGCCGTTGCCATCACGCTTGCAATAAGCCCAGCCATCACCCCACCAAATCTTACTACCGGTATTAGCAGAGCCGCCCTGCCAACCGCCACCACCGCCAGACGGGGCTTCGCAGTTGTTTTCGGAAGAGTTGCCGCTAATACCTGCTCTGAAGCTGTCGAACATACCACCGGAAGAACCAACGGCAAATGTTCCATTACCACCGCCGTTACCGCCGTTGACAGGAACAACACCATTGCGCTGCGAACCACTCGTGGAATCGACCGCACCATGCTGGTTGCCGCCACCGCCACCTGCAACGCCGAGCATATACTCAGCCGCAGTCGTGGTGTCGCCATATTCGGCCAGACGACCAGTACCAATCAAGCCGATTGCTACTGTCGTAGCGCCGCCGCCGGAAGCACCAAGCAAGTTGCCGTGGCCGTTACGAGTCTGCATAGGTGTACCACCTTTGCCACCGCCATTATAGCCACCAGCAAGCTGTACATGAACTTCACCGTAGCCACTCGCACCGCCGTTTTCCCAATAGCGGTTATCGATAGTGCCAGCGCCACCCTTTACGAAGTAGAGCTGTGCGCCCTGCTCCGCCTGGACAATCAGTTTGACGTGACCGCCAGAAGAGGTGTGCGGATTCATTGTACCGCCACCGGCACCATAGAGGTTGATTTCGTAGGTGCCAGCATAGGTGAAGGTATACAGGCTGTAAGGGTTGCTGGCGCTGCTTGCGCCTTCCAGCTTGTCATCGACCTTAGGACCGGAGCCCTGCTCATCGATGTAGAAGTAGACCTGGTCCATATCTGCATCAGTAGTCGGAGCGTCGTAGCAGACATAGTAGACGGCGTTGCGCCACCACCATTCCCAAGTGGCTTTGTCAAGGACATCACCGCTCTTGGTACGGTAAGCGAAGCCGTGTGTGCCAACATTCTTGATGTAGTCGTCATCATTAGCTGTCACCTGTTCGAACAGGTCGCTCCAGTGTTTGCCATTGGAGTCGGTGACAGAGTCGTCGATAACGACCGTGTCGCGGCTATCAATCGTCGTACGGCTGTTTACAGGTTTGCCTGCTGTGAAGTAGGTCTCCATGTAACGGATACCGTTCGGAGCGATAATAGCGAGGTTCTTGTAGTTGTAAACCGCACCGCCATTATTAAGAGCATCATTGATAGCTGTAATGCCTCTCAGAGAAGAGATGTTCTTATAGCTGCCATTCTCTGTCGTAATGGTGTTATGGCTTGCAGTTGCCTTGTTAGGAATATTGGCCTTGATGGAGATGGTGTAATCCAGCACAAGCTCAGCGCCATAAGAAGACTGACCAAGGTCATTGTACAGGTGAGCATTGGGGTCGGAGGAATCCACCGAGCGGTTGAAGTTGTATGCCACCGTGCGGCCGCAGGTATACGGCTGCATATTGGCGGAATCCCAGTTCTTCATGTACCGCTCTTCTGCTTTGCAGAGGAAGTAATAGTGGGTATCACCGAAGTCCATCGGGTTCGTGGCGTTATCAATGTACAGAGACACGATAGCGTTCCACTCGCTGTAGGTCTTATTGTTGAGGTTTGCGGAGTCGGTCGGGTACATGGCTTCCAGCTTGATATAGCCGCTGAACTTATTGAACGCCTTACCATTGCCGTTCATAAAGCTCATTTCCATGTTATCGACGTTTTCACTCAGCTTGCTGATATTGCCGATACGCTGACCAACTTGGCTGTAGCTCAACTGGATAGAACCGTCAGTGCTGTTCGTTACGTTCTGGAAGCGGTCAAGACGACCACCGCCAGCCATGTTGCTGAACATCCAAGTGATAGCAGGGGCAGAATCCTTGTTGCCAAAATACGTGATTTTAGTAGTGTAGACTGCCTTGTTATCGTTCGCAGCACCGTAAACCGTGCCATTCTTATTCAGAACATCAGGAGCAATGGCATCCAGCGGGATGTCACTGGAACGACGACCAGAGTTCGGGTTGCTTGCCTCAGAAGTCCAAGCCAAGTTACCGTTGTTGGCATCGAAGTTGTTCAGCAACAGAGACTGAGCTTTCAGCGGAGTCATCTCAATGGGAGGAGCGTACACAATCAAGTGACCGGTACGGCTGTTCGCCTCATTGTTTGCAATCGTTGTGTTGTTGCCAATCTCATGGGTAGGAGCTTTGTAGTTGAACACGCAGCGGAAGTCCAGACCATCCCAATCCATTGCGGCATCCTTAACAGTCAGAGTGACCGTAGAATGCTTCTTCATGGTAGAGATACCAGACTCGCGGAGATTGTTCAGCGGGTCCCAGAAGTATGCAGGCCAGAACTGGAGGGAGCCCATCTTATCCGCAACAGCCTGCGTCATATCTTCTACTTTGGTGGTGATTTCAAAGCTGCCCGCCGGAAACAAATTGGCATCACTGCCGATATCGACCCAAACATTGTTCTCGTCACGATACTGAACGGTGTAAGTCACGCCGTCCGTAACGCCCTTCCAATAGTACAGGTCGAAGTTGAAAGCGGCAGATTCGCCAACAGAAACACGCTTATCGAAAGCCTGCTCGATGAACATAGGACGAAGCGCTACTTCACAGTAGCCGTTCTTGCCATCTTCGGCTTTGTCGAGGCTCGTATACTGTTTGCCACCAACCGTAAACTCGCACTTAAACTGAATCTTCTCACCGCAGTAGTCGAGCGTGTTGTACGTCACAGTGCTTTCGGTGTAAGGAATATCAGCGTTCGTAGCCGCCTGGGTAAAGGTGGTCTTGTTGATTTTGCCCTTGACGACGCCATCATAGGTGGTGAAGGAAGTGCCGGGGCCGCCAATCTTGAACCACTGGCTGGTGCTGCCACTCTCGGTGATGGCACGATAGTACCAAATCACGTTAGAGTCAGGAACAGTCTGGTCATAGTACAGCTTGCTGCCAACGGTCTTGTTGACGGGGCCTTCCCAGTCTTTGTAATCGTCAATCGGGTCTGCTGTAGGCTTCAGCAGTTCCAGAGGATGAGTCTCGCAGTCGTTCCAGAAATGATTCGGAACGTCCACGACAATCATGCCGTACTCGGTGATGCTGCGGCCATTGGGGTCAAAGACCTCGGCACGCTGCATACCAGTGGTAGGCACGTTGGAGATAACGTACTTGCTATCACCATTGACCACGCAGTCGTAGTCTGTGCCGTCTGTGGCATGGACCACAACACGGTAGCCGGTGTAGTCAGAAACGCCATCATCCGGGAACAGAGCGTTCAGGTCGCCAACGACACGAGCGATACCGGTGATACGGACGTTCGGCTGGTTGTCCAGCTTCAGAACAGGCAGAGCGCCAACGGTCTTATCGTTACCGAGGTTCCAACCATTGTTACTACCCGTGGTGTACATACCATAGGTATCAGAGGTGTTGTCGAACAACGGCTGACCGTTGCTTGCGAGGTTCACGTGGTACGCATCACTGTTCCAGTGACCAGAGAAGTTCTTAATGGGCGTCCAGCCCTCCGGCAGAGTCAGGTCATCGACGACCTGATAGCAGCCGTTCAGCGGATACCAGAAAGAACCGCCAGCCTGCAGAGCAGACAGAACCTGCATGTAGTTGACAGAACTCACGCGGATAACGAAGTGGCTATCCTCCTGGCTGTTCTGATTTGCCGCGCAAATTTCACACTGCTTGCGCTGAGAGATATACATGACGGTGTTGGAGAACAGGCGAGCTTCACTTACCGTCGCAGAGTTTTCGGGTAAATGGCCGATTTGGTTCATCAGGAAGTTGCCCGTGCCAGACAAGTAAAAGTTGCTTGTACCAAACCAGCTGCGGCCTGTTGCGGGGTCAGTAATGGTCTTGGTGGTGGGGTTCGGATTGTAGCCGAATTCAGCACCGGTGATATTGCCGCCAGCGTAATCAACCCAAATAGGACCGAATGCAACCTGAGAGTTGGTATGGGTCTTGGACGCATCCAAGACACCATTCAGGTCAAACGGGAAATTAGTGGGGTTACGGTACTTGACAGTCTGATTTGCCTGCGTGCCGGAGTACGGCTTCAGGCGAATATTTAGTTGGTTACTACCATACATGATACCGGCCTTGCCGTAAGAACTATGGCTACCACCGGTAGACAGAATCATGGAGATGGCATCGGTAGGCAGAACCGTACCAGAGTCGATGTTACCGCCATTGGCACCCATCAGAGCGTTCATGTTCCAGTGGCCGTTATCAATGTTAGGAACAGAGTTCAGAACATAGTAACGGGTAGAGCCATCGTTCTTATCGGGGCCAAAGCGGCCGCCCTCCTTATAATCACGAGCACCTGGGTCGGTATAACCAGCATCGTGCGCATCATACCAAGAACCAGCGTAGGCGTACATGGTATCGTGACCAACGCACATGCCATAGCCCTGGCTCAGAAATGCTTTGATAGCGTAGTACGCCTTGCCAGAAAGGTCCGGCTCCTGATTGACGCAGACACCCCAGCCGATGGAGTCGATACGATAGTTACCTTCTGCGTCCATCATAAATCGATTGGGGTCAGCGTTAAAGGTTTCAACTTGAATTGAAAGCACAGTAATATGCTGATTCAGTTTTTCACCATTAGTACCCAACAGCCAGCCGTTGCTTGATACAGTAGGATGCGACAAAAATTTGGCATACATACGGCCAGCATCAGACACCCACGGGTTAAGGAATACAACGGCATCTTTGTACTTCGTACCAGAGGCACCCGTACCGTAATTGTCTTTATCCGCATCACGGATAACTGCGGTGTATGCAGGAACATCAATAGCGGTGCCAGTAATACTCCATGCGTTATCACTGTTGTGGGGGCGGAAATAAACCGTCTGCCCATACCACTCACTGTTTACTTCCAGCATGTTACCGTCTGTCAACGGAAAGCCACTGTAGGTACGTGTTGCACCGGTAGGATAGCCATTATCATCAAGCTCATTAGCTGTAAAGTTACGAGCCCATGAACCGCCAAGCTGAGTCCAGTAGCGGTCTGCGGTAGCCTTGTCAAATTTACCAGCGTTGAACCACTCCGTAACCTGGTCATACATGTTCTTGGTGATGTACTCGTAGTTACCGTTCAGACCTGTAATCCACTGGTTATCAGAGGACAGTGCAGGACCATCTGCCGAATAAACGGCAAAGGAATCAGCCAGAGAAGCATAAGTTGCGGGCATGTTATCCTCATCCACAGTCTCTTCCGTAGCTTCATCAGAAATCACTTTGAACTGGACAGTAGACAGGATGATGTCGCCTTTCTTGTCTTCATCGGTCAGTTCAGTGCCAAGGTCCTCAAGTGCTTTGAAGTTCTCTTCACGATAGGCTTCATCCACTACCGTAATCAGGCAGCGATAGCTTGCAGACAGGTCTTCATTAGTGACCTCGAAGGTGTAAGAGGCATCTGTAGCACCATCAATGCTCTGCCAGTCAGTGGTCAGAGCGACAGTGCTTTCATCAGAAAACTCCCATTTGCCATCTTCATTCAGACGTGCAGTGTAGGTGTTTTCCTCGTTTGTTGCATAGACTTCGGTCGTGCCGTCATCAGTCTTGCCAGCCGTAATGGCATACCCATCCAGAACAAAGTTCGGAGTATGCCATGCCAGTTGCACATCGCTGGTGTCAGAACCAATGGCATCGAGGGCATCAACTACCGCAAAGTACATTTCGCAGCCCTGCCAAACAAAGTCCGGCGTATCCGCAAGAGTCTCTGCTTCAGTAGAGTCCTCCCAAACGAAGTCATACCAAGTAGGCTCACCCTCTTCGTAAGGATAGAGAGCATCGGCTTCATTTGCTACGAAATCGTGTTTCTTCTGCCACTGATAAGTCACAGCAACGTCATCACGGTTCAGCAGGGCGTCGAGAGTAACGGTATCCCCCACATTCGCCGTAATTCTGTCGCCATATTCAGGCGTGACAGCCTGGATACCGACAAAGGTCTCAGCCGTTTCCGGCGTGGCTGTGTTCTCTTCAGATTCGTCAGAATCCGTCAGAACAACATCCTCACCGCCTGTCGTATCATCCTTGACCGTGTCGGTCGTAGAGTCATGCGTCAGGTCAACGACATCCGTAACGGGCGGCGTCGGCTCAGGAGTCTCAGTCGGCTCGTCTACGGCTTCGGGATTGTCAGTGTCGGTCTCGTCCACGGATTCAACCGCATCCACTTCGCCCGAAGCCGGGGCCTCTGTAGCATCTTCGGAAACAGTAGTGCTATCCGTGAATTCGTCCGCAAACGCTACGGTGTTAGTTGCGAACATAGAAAGCAGCATACTGGCCGCCAATGCAATAGAGGTCACTTTTTGTGCAATTTTGTGCATAATGCGTGTGTCCTTTCTGTACAGTGAGCGATTTTGCGAAAGGCTTTGGCAGAGCTTCTCACAAGAAAAATCGTCCCTGCACGATTAGCTTTTTGCTTCCGTACATTTCCATTATCCGCGATTCGCAAGTTTCCGCAATGGGACGGCCACACATTTTTCACACAGTCATAAAATTGAAAAAGCGCCGTTTTGTGTAAAGACAAACGACACTTTATGTAAAACTATATGGGTGGCAAATCTACAAATTCATGGTATAATGTAGATGCTAAATATAACACTCTTCCTTAATTATGCGGTTCGCATACAATGGAATTAAAAGGAGGAGTATAAATGCCTACAAAACATGATGCAATATACGATTATATAATAGAGCCTTTGCTTAATTCCTATGTAAGTAATAATTTCAAAGCAGGATTGGAATTGTGCCATTACAGACTTGCCAGCTCTATCAACAAGCTCGATAAGGAAAGTGTTAGCACCGGCATGCGGTATCTTGACGCGTTGATGTTATTTAAGGATAAGATGAAAAAGCACGATTACCAAGGAGCTTGCGGAAAACTTCTTGATGCTTTTGGGCATGTTTATAGTGTGAGTGGCATTTTAGAATCAGAGGACAGCAAAAAAAGAACAGAATTAAACGCTTACTGTGCTAATATTATATTGCAAGTTTTAAATGAATCTATGGAGGTCGAAAGTCGTGAAATGGGGAGCAATATTTAATAAATCCGAAAAAATACCAAGCATTAAAGAAAACCGCTTAGTAAAAATCGAAGCTCTGCTGCGAAATGATACCTGGATTTCAGATGCCTATAATTGTATTTCTGTCCTGGATTCTAATTTATATTCTCCTCCCGAAAAGGCTCGTTACAGAGATTTTTTAATTAGCGCTTTATCCGAAGAAATGGCAGGGTTTTATACGTATAGGGCATATAGCGAAGATGGAAGCTCACTTCTATCATTGGTTGAAATGCCGTTGTTTATTGCTAAGACTGCCATAAGTGAAACATTCACATCCGAAAGCAAACATATAATAGTTCTCCCAGATATGCCGAAAAGGCTTGTTCAAGCTATTCAGGACATCGATGAAAAAGGCTATCTTTCGGAAGAAGAAATCGCCACCGGAACTCTATACAAAGAACTCAATCTCGTTATCACTTATAACCATCGACATCATGTGGCTGCTGCAATTAGTCGGGAATGTAGTGACAATATACTGTTTCATGGACCTGTATTGTCGCAAGAAATTGCAGCATCGCCAATATGTGCCACAAGTGATTTTCACTTTGCAGACAAAGAAGGCAACATCATAAAAGAGCATTCCGACCCACGACTCGTGTTGTGCTGCCTTCTTGCAGAACAGGCAATTGCATTCAAAAGCGGAAATATGAACCACCAAATCAAAAACAGTATCATTTAATTTCAGCATACATACTAAAAATAAAAGAGGCGGCCTCCAATTGGAAGCTGCCTCTTCATTCTTATGGAAACAAAAGAGGACGGTACAGGTCGTTAATGCCTGCGCCGTCCTTGCTTTTTGATAGGATACCAGAATTAAGTAAAGGGTTGCCCTATTTTACTTGGGGTAATACTTATCCTCCAACCTGTGTGTTAGCACCAACCTACTTCATGCTCTTCCGGCGGGCAACTCTTGTCGGCACCACCTTCAATCACCTGGCCGCCGTTTGCACCACTACCGTCAGTAGTGCCGCCGCTCGGCTGAGACGGCTGAACAGGTTCGGGGTCAGGTGCCGGAGCAGGGTCGGGGTTGCTGGGCTGTGCGGGTTCAGGATTGCTCGGCTGAACCGGAGCCGGGTCAGGAGTGGCCGGAGTAGGATTGCTGGGTGCCACAGGAGTAGTGGTGGTGCTGCCCGCAGAGCTGCTGCTGCCGGTGCTCGTGGAGCCGCCGGTCCAGCTGGAGCTGCCAGTCGAAGTGTTACCTTTACTGCTGGTAGTACCCTTGTTGCTGCCGGTAGAAGAGGAAGTTGCCTTATCCGTCACGGTGACGTCGTAGTTGGCTTTCACATCCTCGTTGGACTCACTGGTAGCTGTGATAACTGCATTCCCACTGGCAACGGCCGTTACCTTCCCATTGGAGTCAACGGTCGCGACCTTTTCGTCGCTGGAGGACCAGGTAACAGTCTTATCGGTTGCATCGTCCGGCGTGACGGTAGCCTTGATGGTCACGGAGTTGCCGACCTTCAGGCTGCCCTTCGTCTGGTCAAGCTCAATCTTCTCGACCTTGGTAGAGACAGTGACCTTGGTTTCTGCTTTCATGCCATCAGGCACAACACCAAACGCAGAATCTACATCAGCCAGGTCCTCGGGCATCATCGCAACGCCGTCGTCAGTGGTGGCCTCAGATGTGACTTCCTCATCATCGCTAGTCACAACTGCGGCCGCTTCCTGGGTGGCAGACTCGGCCGTTGCAGGAGCATCTGCAACAACATAAGCCGTAATGGTGCATTCGCCATCAGCAACTGCCGTAACGAGACCATTCTCGTCTACCGTCGCAACGCCATCATCGCTGGAAACGTATGCGAGCTTGACCTCGGTGGCATTCTCCGGGATAATCTTGGCGTCCAGGCTCTTCTCGCTTTCGCCATTGGTGTAAAGTTCCAGGGTGTCGGGAGCATCCACACCGGTGGGAGTGATGACGACTTTGACGTGAGTAACGGAAGAGATGTCTGCATCCTGCACAGCAGCCGTGATGTCGGCTTCACCGGCACCAACAGCGGTGACCACGCCGTTTTCGTCAACCGTCACGACACTCTCATCGGAGGAAGTCCATTCGATGGTGAGCTTTTCAGCCGCCGCTGCGAGCTTCTCGTCTACATCAGCACTCTCTGCCGTAGCGGCATCGCCGGTCACGAGAACCGGGGTTTCCGCCGGGGCCTTGTCTGTGCCAAAATTGATGGGAAGAGTCACGCTCTCGCCCTTCTCAATCGTAGCGGTCTCAGGAATCGCCATGTCGGTCACTTTGACGCCGCAGCCAACGAGCGACAGCGCCATGACGGCGGCAATTGCAGCCGTCAGGAAGATTTTCTTCTTCATATTCTTTTACTCCTTCTCAGCATCTTTTGCTGAGGCATCTAATTGTTGATAGGTTCAACCGGCTCTACGCAGCTTTGTATTTCGTCATCGACGATGCTGTGAGCCCATTGGTCGCCTATCCTTCTGTACAGCTGCATTATACCATTTCTACCACTGTAACAGCAAACAAGATGCCTATATGTTCACACTTTAGTAACAATATATTTTGGGTAACGCTTTGACCTCATTGTAGAGCATGACTATTTTTGTGTCAAGTATCACAGACACAAAATAGGGACGGCTCCATACGAGAAACCATCCCTGCATTTAAATCTCGAAATACTGGTCGCCGGTCGCGTTCGTTTTGCTCTTTTCCGGGTAGGCGCAGTACGCACGCATCGTGTCTGTACGGTTATCGTACACGCCGCAAATGTAGTGCTCGCAGTAAGAACATTCATCGGGGCCTTCGCACCTTTTGTTGTCATAACGGCAAGGCTTCGGGTACGTCCCTTCGGGAACAAAAGCCGTCCCGAACTCAATCTTATGTTTGATGGGCTCAGCTTTGAGCATCTTGCGCAGCATATCCAAGGGACTTCTGAAAAAGTCCAGCATGTCCATTGTAGGACTAAGCTCAATGAAATGGCTGTAGTCTACCTTAAAGGTTTTGTAGGTAGGCTTCCAGGTTTTGCGATTCACGCTGGACCAGTTGACGCGCCGGATAAGTGCATCTGCATCACTCTCGCCAAAGTAGAAGCAGATGCTTACCCAGGCTTTAAGACTGTCCTCCTGTGGAATGGGTCCGTAGCGAAGAACAGAAAGAGGTCTGGTCCAGTAGAACTCACTGAAGTCATCGAAGAAGGCGTCTTCGTAATAGATGCTCCCATTTTCAAACTGTTCTGAAACATCAAACACCCATGCAACCTTATAACCGAGGCCGTTATAGAAGTTGTTGCGAGCCGTGAACTCGCTTGGGCTGATGGGACTGTGCTGGAACTCCACGACCACATTATCCTTGAAGACATCGGCGCGGTGCGTTTCGCCGTTGTGGGTCATCACAACCTCACGGCACTCAAGCGGGAACTGTTCCTGCATGTCTCTGTGCCATTCGCTCATATCATAGTTCCATGTATCCGGGCAGGCGTTAGCCTCATGTGCAAAGTGCCAGGCGTTTACGTCTCCTGCCTTCAAAATCATCTTTGCTCCACATACGGGGCAAAAATAGTCCTCAATTTTGTTGGCATCGGTCGCCCAGACAATAGTGCCATCTACATCTCTTGCTGCAAACATGTTATTGCTCCTTCTGCCGTCTTACGGCCAGTTACTCAAGTATGCCTTCTTGCTTCGTTCTCTTGCTGTTGTAATGTCTTCCTTCGTCACATCAATACCGAAAGCCATGAGCACATACGCATAGCAGCGAGCGTTGATAAAATAATTCGGATTGTCCAGTATTTCTGATTCGTCTCGTCCGGTTGCTTTCAAGATAGCCGCCGCAACTCCCGCACTTCTGGAGACTCCGGCATCGCAGTGAACGACCAGATGCTTTATTCCTTTCACCAACTCTTGGGTTACGAAATCCCTAATTTGTACCGCATCTGCTATCGAAATGCCAATGGACTCAGTTGTATCGTAAAATGCCACGTGAAGGGTGTCGCAAGGGAAGCTGACATTCGTCTTGCCCGGCGTGGTAATACTGATGACGCAAGTATCTTTTCCGAATGAATCTGCCTGGCGTATTACTTCCTCGCGAGAAAGGACTGTTACCGTAAAGTGGGCCCTATCCGATGCTTGGTAAAGAATCATCTGCATTCCCCTCCGTAATTTCGTAATATTCCTTGTGAACGGTCGTGTCATCAGAACTACTATCGCTACCGATTTTCTTTAGGCGCTTACCTACCAATACCATACGGCCATTGTTGATGTTGTAGTCGCAAGTTACGAGGAAGATGAACTTGTCATTCTCGTAGTCGAATGCCATCTCTTTGTAAATCGAGGCTCGGTCTTCAATCGTGGTGAGCATATCCTCGGTCTTGGCGGCCGAGAGGTTATTACACCACTCTTGGATGTCGATGAATTTCGGTTCTGCGGTATATCCGGGGATGACCATGAGGGCAAAGATTTGGTAGTATTCTTTTCCGTACTCCCCCTCCCAGCAAACTGTTCCGTTTTCGTTGAAGAACTCTTCGTCCTTGAACTTATCGAGAGAGCCGAACATCGTGCCGTCATTCATCTTGTGACCATAGATGATAAGATTGCCATGCTGCTTCGTATCGCAGCGTTCATCCAAAAACAACGTACCGGGAATGCTGTGCTCCCCGTAGATGTCAGTTCGCAAATAAGTGTCGTTGGTTTCGCCCTGCACTACGGGCCCGGTTGCGGTTGTACCGTAGACCGTTAGCCAGCCCTTGTAATCTGGGTTGACAGCCAACATACCTTGTGACCAGTCCGTGTCGTTCTGCTCGGCCGTTTCTCGAATCGTTTGCAAAGTGGCGGTAAGCTGCTGTGTCTCTTTGGTTTGCATGATGCTCCTGATAAGCAAGAAGCTAAGCACGAATACGGCAATGAGCGCCACAATGCTGATAAGCCGTGACAACCCACCGACCACATTCCGAATGATGTCTTTTGCACGTGCCATGATATGATATTCCTCGTAATTGTTATTGACTCGATGCGCATTAGCGCTGATAATTTCATTGTATGCAATTCGCACATTTCTTCAACGAGCCTGGCTGAAGGTCGTTTCAGAACAAAAAAACCAATATAGATGGCTTCTATAAACGATTGAAAAACACGACATTATCTGATATATTATAATAAGGTAGGTGTAGCGGATGGAAAAGGCAAAAGCATGTTACAGTCTCAGCTCAATCAAAGAGTGCCAAAAGCGTGTCAGGCAATTCTCCTGGTCTACACGATATAAGGGTGAGCACTATTCTCGTTGTATCCGTGTGAGAGACCTGTATGTGTATTGCCAATACGAATTAAAGAGTTTTTTGTTTGACCCTGACTATTCTCCCGCCCGAGATTATATTGATATGCTTAATGCCGACAGCTGTACCAAGAAGGAATTGGACCAGCAGCTGCGCCTGTGCCGGTATTACCTCGAAAACCAACTTGTCATGATTCTTCGTGCAATCGAACGGCACGAAGTTGATGCCAACCCATGACATTCTCCCATCTCCTTTCTTTATATAGAAATGACCCCGGTGCTTTTCAGCATCGGGGTCGCTTCTTTATGCGGGATTCGCAGCCGTGGTTTCTTTCTTCTTACTCTTCTTGCAAATGGTGGCAACGCCATCACTCACAAGGTAGCAGCCACCCGCAACCAGCAAGGCTTCGAACAGGGTCTTCTGGTCGATTCCCACATCACCCATCTTAGGAATTTCCTTGACGACGGGGATAGTTTCAGGAATATCGGGGGCAAGATAAACGGTGAACTTCGTACCCATCTTGGGCGTGATGTTCAGGGCGGTATCAACATCCTCGGACACTTGGGCCTTATTGGCCGTGCCGTGGTCCATGTTCGGATGCTCAGAATCGGCGGCGAAACCCACAGCGGTCGTTAGCATTGCTGCCATCGAAACCGCTGCGAACGCTTTAGCAAGACGTTTCAAAGGTCTTCCTCCTTTACAAAAATGCCCCAGCACAAACGAGGAGGTCTGTACCGGGGCGGTTCGGCATAATTAGCTCAACACGGAAATCGTAATCTTGGCAGCCGCAGAACCTACCTCGATGGGATTCTCGGAATCAGAAGTGTCATAAGCCGTGAAGGTCGCGGTGCAGTCATAAGTGCCTGCTGCCAGGGCCTCGGACAGCTTGTCAGTCTGGATGTGGTAGTTGGGCTGGATGAGACCACTGTTGTAAATCTCTTTGCCGCTGTCATCGAGCGTGATGCTCACGACCTGGGCGTACTTGTTGCTCGGGACGTTCTCGATTTCGAGAGTGCCCTCAGAAGCACCATCAGAGAAAACAGGGTTCACGTTGATGGAAATAGCCATCGTGCCCTCTTCTACCACCCGATTCAGCTCTTCCTGAATCTCAGCCTCGCTCTTGCCATCGAGCTGGCCCAGCTGTGCAGCAACAGAGTCTTCCAGCCGGTTGTCGGACGCTTTGGCGTTCTTCTTCCAGATGAACAGGCCCGCGCACAGCACAAGCAGCAGAACCACACAAATCGTGACGGTACGGTGCAAAAGCTTGTCATTCTTCTTCGGAGTCTTCTTGTCAGTAGATACGATGTTGTTTGCCATGATATTATTCCTTTCCATGTAAAAGCAGGGTTGCTATTCTTTCAAATAAAGAGCCGTCGAGCGGCAGGTCACTCGACGGCCAACTCTCTAACGAGTCTGATTTATGCCGTGATTCTGAAATCAGCGGTTGCTGTTCACGCCGTTAGCGGTAGCAGTCTGGGTGTCGCCGGTCTCGAACATCGGGATGATGCTGTAGGTGACGCGAACGACAGGAGTGCAGCCAGCGTCGTTGACGTTGGAGCCAGCAATCTTGGCGTTGGTAATCAGGGGCAGGGTCGGAGCATCGTCATGCTTAACAGCCTCGGTGCCTGCACCAGACTGAGAAACCTTGTCCTTGGCAGCGCCAGCGATGAACCAGCCGTTTTCGGTGATGTCCAGAGGAGCAGAGCACTTGGACAGGTCGATGGCAGAAGCATTGTACATAGCGGAGGCAGGAGCAATGCTCATGGCAATCTCGCCGCGCTTCAGAGCAGAGGTGCTCATGGGAACGACGCGCCAGGTAGCGGGCTCAGCCTGCAGTTCAGAAACCTTCAGAGCCAGGCCCTCACGCTTGGAGTTGTCGGTCATAGAAGTGCCGACATCGAACTTCTTGCCGAAGTTGCAGCTGGTCTCGCCATCGGAGATGACAAAGTCCTCAGCCAGCTGATGGTTGGCATCGATGGACTTAACAGTCTCACGCAGCTCATCGCCGGTCAGAGTGCCAGCAGCCTTGAAGTCCCACTTGCCATCGATGAAGATGACATAGCACTCGCCGGAAGCGTTGATGTGCTCGTCAGCGCCCATCTGATGGTAGTTAGCGGGCTCAGTCCAGCCAGGCTGGGTGGCGGGGTTGCTGTACCAGTAGGTGTAGGACTTGGTGGTGTCATCGTAAGCGATAGCGAACAGCTCGTCGTTGGAGTGGTCGGTATCGTAGATGCGGCTGTAGTGGGTCACCTTGGCAATGTCAGCGATGTAGGTGCGGCTGTTCTTGTCGATGGTGGAGTAGTTGCGCAGCTGGTAAGCATCCTTGGTAGGGGTGACAACATTGCCGGTGCTGCGGAAACCGTACATGCAGACATACAGAGGAACGGTAGCCTTGACATTGACATGGTTGACAGTAGCGACGGTGATGTCGTACTCAACGCGACCGTCATCGGTGGCGACGCCCGGGTGCTCTTCCTCCGTCGGAGGAGTCTCAGGGGGAATCTCGGAATTGTTGTCCAGGTAGATGTAGAACTGGGTGCTCATGGTGGGGTCTTCGTTGGTAGCAGTGTCAACACCGTTTGCCTTGGTGTCGTCGCTGACCTTAGCCTCATCAGCAGTACCGTGGTTCCAGTTCACCTTGCCGTTTGCCTCCTGGCAATCAGCAATCTTGACGAAGTGCTCCAGCTTGCTGCCATCGCTCTTGGTGGTGGTGTAGATGCCGTACTCGCCAACGGTGTTGTAGGAACTGCCCATGATGTAGGCGGCAGGGATGGCCTTGAAGCCAGCGGTGTCCTGGTCGGCGTAGGTGACGGAACCGTCATCGTTCACCTTGTAGAAGGACTTGGTGCCGATGCGGTACACGGGGGTAGAGTGCAGCATCGTCTCATCGTTGGGATGATTGGTGATGGAGCTGTTGTCAGCAGGCTGCTGGAAATCCTCAGCGGCGAATGCCGTGATAGGGGCCATGCAGCTTGCGACCATCGCCATGCCGAGAACGGCGCTGGCTACACGCTTAAAACTTTTCATTGGGAAAAGCTCCTTTCAAAGAAAAAGATTTGTTGTTATTCCCATTCATCCCATCCGATTTCTGTTCCTGCATACATCCATCATCAAGGAGGTTTGGCTTACCTTGCGAACCTCTTTGCCATACTGCTATGACTCTGAAGCTGTCCCTCACGGGGCGTTCGGTGTAGTTGCCCGCACCGAACCACTGATTCCATTATCCGCAGTTCGCAAGTATCCGCAAGCAAAAAACATCATTTTTTTTCATAAAATTATCACGTCTTGCTCTATTGCACTCGAAAATTCTATCTTACCATCGTGAATCTACCATGAATTTGTGTTTTTGAATACTTCAGGCAGTTTATAAGGGTTGAACTTACTCCAAACAAAAAGAGCAGGAGCTTTGGCTCCTGCTCAATAGGCTTATTCAGCCGCCTTGCCGAGAATCAGGTCGTAGATACCGGGAACATCGTAAGGACTCACGATACGCGGAATCCGCTCTCCAGCCTTGGACGGCTTGAACTTGTCCGGCTGGTCGGACACGATGACATCTGCCTGCACCCATTCAGTATCCTTGAGGAACTTGGCATACCGCATACCGAGCATTTCCTTGACGGAAAGGCTCTTCAGCTGCATAGCATAGGCGCAGACATCTACCGTAGGCTCATAGTCGGTGACGACATTACGGCAGGCAACACGGAGCTGGCCCACAGTCCTGTCTACGGTGATGACCTCGCGGTTCAGCAGGTCGATGACAACCGCCACCAGCTGCTCAGAATCGGTAGTCAGCGCAAAGCGGTCCTTCACCGTAGCAGGCTCGAACTGCTCCCCAGTCTCGCCGTCACGGACCATCACGCCACAGAAGGCATTCTCCATCTCGGAGAACTTCTCACCGGAATAGGAGTTGACAGCAATAGCCGCGTAGCGAATCCCCTGCTGAAGACATTTCTTGATGTCGAAGTCCACATACTCGACAGCACCATTCGGGCCACTGCTGCGGCGGTCGCCGGAATGAATTGCGCCAAAGCGTTCATCTTTCGGTGCGCCGTAATAGACAAAGCCCGCTTCCTGCTCACCGTAGAAGATGACAGAGAGGTCGAGGTCGATTCCATCCCACAGGTCAGGACCGTCATTGCCTTTCCAGAACAGGAAGGCACGCAACACGTTCCCATCGGGCAGCTTCGTCCGAGAACCACAGGCTGTAGCACGCATAGCCGACGTGATTTGGCGGGGATTATCCGGGAAAATCAGCTTATTACAGCGACATGCCGGGTCGATGTAGACGTTCTTAGGCTCTGCATCCTCTGCACGGAGAACCTGCCACAGCTGGTTGAAGATGTCACGAGCCACACGCTTGCACATATCCTCAGAGATAGGCTCTACTTCCCTATCCAGAGTCTTAGAGGCGGCACCATTGGCCTTGCCCGTAGCCAGCTGAACCGAGTTGTTGCGATTACGGAAATGGTTAATGAGCTGGATAAGCACGCGGGGCTCGACGCTCTTACATACGGAGATGAAACGGAAAAGTACATCCTCCTGCTGGCGGTCATCGGAGCAGTTGCGAATTGCAAAGTCCAGATAGCGGGCAAACATGCCGGGGCGCAGCATGAGGTGCGCGGTGAGCAGGTCCATGTTGACGGGCTTCTTCAGGAGTTCCTGCAGCTTCGAGTTGTAGGTCTCGATACGGATGCCGTTGCGGACCTTGTCGAAGATAGCCTTGTCCTCCGAGAACCACTTGGCATACTCGCCCGGATGCAGCTTTTCGCCCAGGCGCTTGAACTCCTCAGGACGCAGCGCGAAGCCCTCATTCTTCTCCACATGTTCCAAGAGGTACAGCAGTTCACGGCGCTCGGAACGCTTAAAGTTGCGGAAACGCGGCGCTTTGGAGAGGCTCACATCCTGGTCACTCATCGCAGCAGCCAGGCGCAGCACATCCGTAGAGCTCTTGAAATCGAGGAAGCAAGGCTGACCACGCCAGTCGGGACGGCCGATAAGGAAAGCTGCGTACAACGCCAGGTTTTCCTTGCACGGAATGTGCTTATCCTTCATCATCGGTGCCAGATGGTCAAGGAATTCATCCCCGCCCCGCGTTAGCAGGTTCTTAATCGTCTCCTGCTCGTCACGAGGCATAGGGCTGCTGTTCGTGAGGCTCTGGGCCACATAGCGGTAGATTTCATCGGCATCGCAAGCCGGAATCTGCTTAGGAGCAGGCCGGATGTCTCTATCCAGCTCTTTGCAGAACTTGGACGGGTCGAAATCCGGCTGCCACTGGCCGAGAGTCAGGTAGTTGAGCAGGTTGACGATATACAGGTCAACGAGGTCAGCTTCCATCGCGTCATCCGGGAAGTTGGGCCAGATGGGCGAAGTCTGAGAGATGGCCTTAGCATCCTCCGTGATGTAGCCATACAGAGCAGACCAGGTAGCGAGAAAATCAGCATGGGTTGCCTTGTAGCAGGCCATAAACAGTTCATACGACATGATGTAGCCGTACTCCATCAGCTTCATGTTAGCAGAACAGACATATCGCGGTTCTACAGTCCTCTCCCCTTCCTTGGCGGGTGCAGGCGGCACAATACCACGGTGGTGGGCAAAGGTGACGCGGTTCATATCGAGAACAGTAAGCATAAGATACCTCCTGAGAAAACAAAAAGCCCGCATCGAGACGATTCTCGACACGGGTAGTAGTTAAGACACATTAAGGATACGGAGAGCTTGCTCGCTACGGTGGTTGGAGTCAGCCACCCGGTCAATGCCGGATGCTGGCTTCATAAATATTTTGTAGAAGGAAGCGAGTAAATAGCCGTATTGTGATGCGCTTAGAATACCGTGACGGAGAGCAAAACCACGACAAAGTTTCAAAATCTTTTATTCTAAAAGAAGGATGTGGTTTTATAGCCATACACAGTTACTCAAGAAAAGTGATTGATGCCATATCTTGAGCGAATGAATACATTATACCACAATATATGGTGTTTTACAAGACGTTTCAAGAAAATTTCATACAAAATATTGTGGCATGTCATTGCTTTGCAGTTAAGCGAACATAATCATTGGACCCAATGACTTCGTTTTGCGGAATCAGCACCTTCGTGCCATCAGGTTTCACTCCGCACAACAGTGTGTAAGCACCGGCATACTGGTCCGGTATGTTCCGCATTACAAATCCACAAATAACAGAACTGTCTGACGCTTCATTTTCCGGTGTCAGGTCAACGCCATCATTATAATTACTTGCCATAAAGTCGGCCCAAGTCCAACCATCTTTATAAGTCACAGTAGCTGTACCATTATAAGCGGTGTTTGATGATATTTCTCCAGCAAGAATCTGAAACATTGCCAGAAATGGTGATGGGCAATGTAGTATTGCCTGTAAGATTCATAGCATCGGACTGCCGAACATACAGTAAGCCCGTTTCCACATTATTGTTTACGCCGGGGCTCGGCAGATTACCAGTTGCAAATGTCTCATTGACATTCAAAGTGCGCAATGTCCAGCACTCACCAAACAAAACCTATGTTATTTAGGGTAATACAGCAAATTTGAGCGTTTTTGTGAAATATGCATGAAAACGAAACCTTTTATTGTACTTTTTCGACAAAAGAAAAAGCGGCCCTACCCCATTTCTGGAGCAGGACCGCTGCGTTTATATGATGAGCACTGTAAGGTGAACAGTGCTATTCGTTTCAGAACAGCGAAAGCTGCTCACCATCATCTTTCGACAATTTAGAAGCATCTTTGCTGCGTTTGGCCTTATGCTTAGTAGTATGATGTTCGTCATCATCCACCGCAGTCAGGTCGAAAGGAGCTGCCACCACGGCACGAACCGAGCTGTCCGTCACCTCAATGGCATGCTCAAGAATCGGCATGACTTTCCGCCACTGCCACTCCTGCAAATCAACGCCCGGCGTTGCAACAATCACTGTCGCGTTCGCCAGCTGACCTTTCAGAGCAGCTTGCAGAAAGCAGCCGTATAAGTAGCCAAAGTGAATATCGTTCCCAAAACTATCGGCATCTTTCATGCGGCAAATCATATCGGCCGCAATGCTGTTTTCGTCCTTTCCGGGGCAATACAGCACATGTCCGAGTCTTAGTCGATGTCCCTTCGCGTTCTCCAAATACCGTTCCTTCGCATCAGGAAACCGAGTTGCAAATTTGTCGAGACCCGTTCCGGCCCAGACACCAGTCTCGCTGCACAAGCAGCAGTAGATTTTGCGTCCGGGGATACTAACAGGAAGCGTTTTGGAGTATTTGTATTCTACTGCCATTCTGAATCACCTTAGTCCAGATGGCGGTAGTAGCTGATGTCGTACCCGGAGGTATCCTTCACGAGCTGGCGGACCAGGTCGCCACCATAGCTCTGTACCGTAACACTCTGGTCAGCAATCGGCATATCAATGTCCATAAAGATACGGCCTTTACCGCTGTCACGCAGCAGGTCGAACTTGTGGGCCAGTTCCGTGCCGGGAGTCGGGACCCAGTTGAGCCAGCCACAGTCGAACATCTTAGCTTCGTCCTTATGGGCGTTCTGTGCATCGAGAATTGCATCGCGCGTTCCGACCTCGTGCAGAAGGATGTTGATGTTCTTGTAAACCTCTTCCATCTCTTCCTGCGCTTTACGAAGACCTTCAGGCCCTGCTTCACGAATCTCACGTGCAGAACGCATCTTGGCAGCCACAGCACCGTTCGGGTTGACATGTTTGAGAATGCCGTTGATTTCCGGGATGCGCAAGTCAGAGTCAAGAATCATCTCGCAGCCATAACTCTCAACGAGTCTGTTCTGGAAGACCGGCAGCGCAATGCCCCAGCCGTTCACTGAGAGATTCTTCTGGTTTGAGCTGAACCGGGTCAGCGTAGGGCAATCGAGATTGACCCACTCCTGAACAAAGCCTTTGGCCCGAGACAGGTCTGTGCAGCGGCGGGTGGTGTTTGAGGAGGAGAACTCGTACCATACGACTTCTTCTTCATTGGCATAGCGCACATTGCCGACCGGCGGGGCCTTGAGGTCTTTGCCCCGAACCATCTGCATGCCATCGAGGTCATTGGCTTCCAGAAAGGCAGCCAGCACCCAAGGGCTGACGGCCACAGTGTAGCCTTTTCCCTCTTCGTACTTGGATGCAGGCTTGATGCTGCGCATGTCTCTTTTGTACGCCTTGAGCGGCGCGTTCATCGGATTCCAGTTATCGTCAAACGTCTTGACGAATGCCTTTGGTCCGTTGTTGGTATTGGCAAATTTGATTTCTGCTTTCATCGTTTTTTATCCTCTCTTGCCGTTAATCCGGCATCGTATCGCCCTGGACAGTTCCCTCTTCCGTTACGGCCTCGAACCCGAAATGGCACCAACCATATTCATCCGAAAGCCAGTCGGAGACATCATCAAGGTACGAATCCAAATCACAGTTTCCGCGTTCCAAAAACGGAGGCGTGTAGACCTCGGTAGGTAAGGAGGCAAGAGCCTCCATGTCGCCGTCCGTATCCCATTTGATATTTTGGATAAGCATAGCTCACACCTCCGTATAATCACTTGTATCAATAGCATCGATGCTGGCTGCTTCGATAAGGCTACGAATCCACTTTTCTACGCGATTACTGTAGGCAGCGCCATTGAGATACCTTTCGACAATGCGAGCAGACCGTGCGCACTTGAACTGCACATAGTCATTTGTAGCAGCATCATCTTCAAACGGAACGAAGACAGCCAACTCGTGACCATCCACATCCGTATTGATGCCGACTAGCACCTTGAGGTCGGTGCAGAGTGACACGTTTTCAGCCTGCTTCAGCCTCTTGCCGATGTCATTGATAATTGCCTGAGCAAGGCACGGCAGAGCGGCACCAAACACATTCATCACGGTATTATCCGAAACCTCGAGATGGAACCCGGAAGCTGTCTCCATGACCCAGTCCTCGTCGTACAGGATGTCGAGCAGTAAACCACATCGACTATTCATGGTGACGACACGCTCAGAGAAGCCACAGTCCGTATTCAGGGCATTGTACACAGCCGCCACAATTGGAGGAAGGTCCTTTTCGCTGCGGTGTGCCAGGGCTGAATCGCCCGGAAGGAAAATGTCACCGTTGATGTTGGTCCAGTAGTAGATGTTTTTGATATTGCTCATATTGATGATTTCGTTCATGGTTAGACCCTCCAAAATCAGTAGTGGGTGAAGTTGTCGGAGCTTTTGGCATAAGACTCGTACAACTCGTCAAATTTCTTGACAGACATGTACTTGAACTTTTCCATCAGCAGTTCGGGAAGCCGATATTCAGGCTCCCGGCTCACCGTTTTTTTGTCCAGCACAGTAAGGAGAACATCCAGGTTGGCAGAAGCGAGATATTCAGCCAATACGCCCTGTTTCAGATAACGGTAAGCATCATCCAGGGTTTTGGCATCCTTATCAGGGCACTTCCAGTAGAAATCAGGCAGCGCGTGTACTTTGCAAGCCTTTTTCAAAGCCTCAAAGACCCGGCCGCCGGGCTCCAGGCCGCACTCGCATTCATCATCCAGCAGAATGGCTTCATATTCATACTCTTCGTCGTTTTCGCCATGCAGAACCACATCGCATTCGCCGATTTCATCGTCATCTGCGATAGCACCGCAGATTTCGACGTCAAAGACCCGGTGGCTGCACAGGTCAACCTTGCAATGAGAGTCAAGGTAAGCGCCCGATGCACAGTAACGCCTGAACATGGCGTCAACGACCTTCGTCTCAGGTTCCTTCTCTGCCTGGCGGAATTCTTTGAAGCCACGCAGATTCATGGCAACCGAGACACCGTTGGGGTTGACCGCAAAAACATCCTGAACAATGTGGCCTTCGCGGTCCAAGCGTACAATCGCTCGGCACAGCTCTATTGCCTCGTTGTCATCCTTCGTCACCGCAATCCAGCGGTAGTCTTTTTGGTCCAGCCGAACCTGGTAGAGAGATACATTGGTCATGTCATACACAGTAGTCATAAGAAATACACTCCTTCTTGTTATTTTTTGTTAGTTGCGTTTTTGTCAGTTTTCTTGGCGTATTCAGCCTGCAAGGCTTCCTGCCGTTCACGTTCTTTTGCTTTCTCTTCTGCAGACTCTTTACCGGCAAAATAAGCCACCGCACAGGCAGCAATCGCATAAAGGAACATGTAGGTATCAACCTTGCGGACCTGTATTGCGCCATACTCAAGCAGCTCTAAGAGCCGCCAAACAGTACCCATCGATACAATGAGTGCGAACAATATGTGTTTTTTCGTCATTGAATTCCTCACTTTCATTTCTCCAGCAATCAAAAAAGCAGACCCACCCGAAGATGAGTCTGCTTTAAGAAACCAGATTGTTAATGCACGTAAGACCAAAGCCTTTCGGATAAATGGTATCTATCGTACAAGTATCATTGTATCCGCTTCGCATATTCGTGCAAGAGATTCTCACTCAAATCGTAGCTGCTATATTGAGCAGAATTTCCTGGAGTTTCGTGCTGCGTTGATAGGACATTGGCTCAATCGTGAAATTTACTTCATGGGGATTGCTAAGCACGCCATCCTCCAACTTGCAAATGTCACACCACAATCTGAATTCGTCGTTTTCCTTCGTGATTTTGAAGATTTGCGTTACCACATAGCGCGTCTCTTCGCTTGACTTGTGGCAGACCACTAGCAAGCACCGCTGGTCATAAAGAATGTCGGCCGACTCCAGCTTTGCTTTCACGATATACTGCACACCATTCACGAGCATAGCCACCGCCAGAGCAATGCAGTATATGGACCCTGCAATACCGGAAAGGTTAGCTATCACACCAAGAACATAGTCGGATTGGTATGCAAGCACCACAACCCAACCGAGGAGAAGACCGATACCATACGTGAGATACCAGATAAATTCATAGGCAGGTTTTGCCATTACAAGAAAAAGCACAGTAAAGCAAAAGCAGATGATGGCCTTTTCATTACGGCGTGTACCTTTAATACGGCAAAAGTAGGTGTCTTGTTGGGCATTTGCAGCCACCGGAACCAGCTGGTTCATCAGCGTATCTCCTTTCTATGGGTATCATGCAATAAACATTTCTTGGAGTACATCGGCACTCGTTGCCAGGAACTTGTATTTGTGTTCGCCTACTGTTGTTATGAATGGCACGTATCCGGTCTTCGAATCACTGATATTCCCATACTTGAGCGTTAACCCATTCGGTAAGGTTGCGGTCTTTTCGAGAATAGAAGTATCAATCGTTTGTTTGAACTCGGAAACGAGCACAGTATCCTCACCTTTTTGCAGCTGCATATAGTTGCCGTCTGTCTCAAAGGATACATCTTTGGAAAGGGTCTCTCCGAGCAGGGTGATTTGAGGGATAACACTGGATACCGTAACATCAGAGAGCAGCTGTTTAATGGCTTCGGTCTGTTCTGACTGTTGTCCCTCATTCAGCGGGGCGGTGATAGTCAGATAGATACCATCGGCCACGCTCCGTGCGCCTGAAAGAACCGTCTCTTCGCCGTTCTGGAATGTGACAATAGAGTCACTGGCCTTACCCTTTACGAGTGCCAAACGGTACTCCCCAGCTTCTGCTACAGAGCCACCCAAACGATATGTAACGGAACTTGCTGCCCCGAAATTTTTTGCAGGCACATAAACCTGTACTTCATTCAGAGCCAACGGAAGATAGGAGTCTTCCGTCAACCGGACGCCATCCGCGCATTCTACAAAATTTATGGCAGGGGCAAAGTCTACTGCAACTGCTGACTCTGCTGTTTCGGCCGACTCGGTCGTTGCGGCATCAGGAAATGAAAGGTCATCGAACAGCTGTGCATAGCCGACCGTTTTCTGCAGCTCTTGGAGTTTGCGGTTCATCCGTGCGGCATCAAACATAGCAAACACGAGCATAACACCCATGACTACCAAAGAAATAATCGCAAGGCGTTTCATTTTGTTTTTGTTGTTCATCGTTTCATCTCCAGAACGTAATCGTTACATCGTGATAATTTGCGCCGTTACAGGTATACATCAAGATGCCGCCAGCAGTCGTAGCGCTCGTGCCATCCGCATAGAGCAAGTCGTAATCATTGTTGATGCCCTTGCTGATGCCGGTACAGGTGAGCGTTTCAATCGAACCGCCTTTGTAGATATAGGCTTTTGTACCCGCGTGGCAGCTCTTGATTCTGGTAAAGCCTTGATTCCAATGGTCTGCTACCAGCATCGAGTTGCCAAACGGGAAGAATGCTGCACTGTCTACTGCATCTACCAGACTTTGTGCGCTGCCGTTGAATAGTGCCACATTGACGCCGACCGACGGTATCACCAAGCGACCGTACATACCGGGTCTGCGCTGCATTTCTGCCTTCACCGATTCATTCAATACTCCGCCGGGACTTTGTTTGAGTTCTTTATCACAAAGAGTCGAGAGTTCTTTTGCATCTGCTGCGTAGCTCTCATTTGAGAAGGATACCATTACAATTTGTGCATCCGTTCTTGTCAAAACGTCCGATACAGATGCGCGGAACGGCTGGTCCCTCACTGTCATGCGCGTCATTTGCACATTCTGCATCAACATGTCTGTTTGACTACTTAGTTGCTCTATACCAGCCTTCATTTTCAAGTTTGAGAAGACAAGGCTTAGGGTGCATAACCATAGAAGGCATAAAAACGCAGCTTTTATTACTCGTTTCAAGATAATTTGTGCTCCTTCGCCAAGAGTAGAAGTTTCAAAACAACTTTTATTCTATGCGATTCGCACGATTCATCAATACAGTACCGGGCCGGGCATCATCATTACTTGCTGCGCAATGTTGATGCAAGAAATGGTGATAACTGCAATCGCCAAAGCGCCAAGAAGCATCATAATCCAGTTGAATTTCATAGCTTTTCCCTCCAACACAATAAAAGAGGCCCGATGACTCGGACCTCTCGGTTTTACTTTACATAGCTTTCAATGCAGAGACTGATATACCTTTTGCCGTTTGGGCTTTCATACGGCTGAACACCGACATTGACATTCGAGGTTCCGGTGCCATCCTTGCTCTTGATAGTAGCCTTTACAGTTTTCCCGGAAAGGAGCGCTTTGGCCGCTTTGGCATCAATTTTCATCTCATTACTATAGAGCTTCGAATCTTTCCAGAGCGCCGCCTTACAGGAGTTGTCTGTACAAGTAAAGGCCTTGGCCGTTTCTGCCACATCACTGCCGCAGAACGGACATTTACCAACCACTTTACCGGACGCACCACCGTGGTCAAACTCCAGATGATATTCGGGTCGTTCCCCAGAAAAGTCCACATTCAGGATGCAATCGTATTTCTTGCCCGTCTTTGCGCTGGTGCAGCCTTTGAGCGGAGCTTTTCCTTTCGTGAGCAAAGACATGGCGATGGTCTTGGTCATCTTTTTGCCCAGCTTGTCGAGGATTTTACTGTCTTTCCAGATAGTCACGCAGCAGCGTTTACCATCCGCATCCTTGCCGATGCAGGACCATGTCTTTTGCGTTTCGACCACGCTGTTGCCACATTTCGGGCACTTGCAGACAACCGGCAGATTGCCGACCTTGCCTCCTGCAGTCGGAGACGTTTCGATGGTCACATTCTTTGCCATGATTTCTTCGAGTGTTTTCTTGGTAAACTCTAAGACCTCGATGCGGGTCAGGTTGCCATCCTTGATGGAGTGCAGCTGCTTAGACAGGTTTATCGTAACAGGAACGTCCAGCACAATGCCCAGCTTCTCCATAATGTCTACCAGCTGGAACCCGGCGGGCTCACCATAGTAGACACCCTTCTTGAGGGAGATATACTGGCTCTTGACGCAGCGGTCTACCGTATCGGCGCGGGTCGCCTCAGTACAGATGGTGGCATCGGAAAGGATTTCTTTCCATTCCTCGTCGGAATATTCTGCATCCTCTTTTTCAGCGCCACGCATCGGCGCTACCATCCAGTTATTGAGGGATTCGACCGTATACCGTTTCGGGGGAGTGGTCATCTTCCCTACCAGCTGGAAGTTTATATTGATTGCATCACCCTTGTTGAGCTTCGGCAGCATCTTGTCGCCGCTCGACGGCTTCTCGAATTTACGCCAGCCGGGTGTGACCTGCACATCTCCTTTAAGGGTAAAGTCTTCATCGTAGCAATGGATAACAATGGTAGTGCGGTCTACCGTACAATCTTCTTCGCAGAATACGGCACAGAAGCGGTTCAGGATGCACTCGTAAACAGTCTTCTGAGCGCCACTCAAAGTGCCGGGCCATTTGCCGGTCGGAGTAATGGCGGAGTGGGCTTCGATTTTACTGTCATCATAGATGCTTTTGCTTTTCGGCTTATTGATAAGACCTGTAATGCCATTTTGCGCCAGCCCCTTGATAGCTGCATCTACTTTGACGACCTCATTCGTCGCGAGGTAGCTGCTGTTTGTTCTGGGGTAAGTAACGTAGCCGCCCTCGTAAAGAGTCTGCGTTGCAGCAAGTACATCCGCCGGAGACAAGGTTTTATCAGCTTTGCAAGCAAAGCTCTGTAAATCACTCATGGAAAAGAGCTTGCCGGGGTTCACGGTCTTACGTTCTGTCTTAACACTTGTGACCGTTGCGCCTGCCTTATTGAAAGCGTCCGCCAGGGCCTGTGCTTCAGCTTCATGCCCCTCCTCAAACGTCCGCTTGCTGGTCAGCTCAATGGTTTCGCCGTTCGTCTCTTCCTTACTGGAGACAGCAGAATAAGGCTTGGGTACGAAGTCCTTGATAGCCTTCTCCCGCTCCACGATATGCGCAACAATGGGGCATACGCAGCGGCCGATACGAATGAATTGATGGGCCTTGATGGAAGCGTAGCGAGTCAGTTCAATACCCAGCAACCAGTCCATCTCGCTTCGAGCTTCGGCCGAAGAGGAGAAGTTCACATACCCCGTGTTGGGTTTTGCCGTTTCAAACGCCTGTTTGATAGTTTTGTTGGTCGTGTCCGGCAACCAAAGGCGGTAGATGGTCTTTTGCGTTTTCAGACCATGTTCGATGATTTCATCGACCAGTCTTTGCCCTTCACGGTCCGGGTCACCGGCATTATAAATCACGTCCACGTCTTTGCGATTCATCAAGCTGTTAATGACACGAATCAGTCCTTTGACCTTTTCCTTGCCCTCATACTGAAACTCCCAGTCATCGGGAAAGAACGGCAGACGGTCCATAGACCAGCCAGGCTTCTTTTCCGGGTCATAACCAGGGAAATACGCATCGAGGTCAATAAGCTCATACAGGTGCCCCACAGAGGATGCAACGATATAGTTGTCACTCTCCAGCCACGTATTTCTATCTTTACCCTGCCGCTCGAACTTTTCGTTTTTCCACCACTGCAAGGCGGATACGATGCTGCGTCCAAGCGAAGGTTTTTCTGCAATAATCAGTGCTTTTGCCAAGGTTCACACCTCCTGTGTTCAAGCAATGATAGCATGATTCGCAATTTTTTTGTAGACCCAATCGCGATTTGCCAAAACATTGGTCCACCGCTTTGGAACATTCTGAACTCCGTAATAAATACCCGCAAGGCCACCGGCCAGTGCAGCGCTCATAGAAGTATTTCCACCGAGTTTGATAGCGTAGAGTACAGTGTCTTCGTAGTTCTTGCCGCTAGTGAAAGCAGCAAGGGAAGCAATAAGGGTCGATGCACTTGTCCCGTCAAACTCCCAGTGTTGTGCGGCTTTCACGGGGTCTTTGAGCGAATCAAGCACCGGGTCCAAGGATGTAAGCAGATATTTCGTACCAAGAGTGTCGATGGCTTCCTGGACAGCCCAGTGCTTATCGCGTTCTCCCAACATAAGCCGCCTGGCGACAGCGAGATAAAGACAAGCGAGAAGGACTTGTTGGTCTTTGGCATCTGTCAGTCCCGAAATCATCACAGCAGCAGAAAACATTTTGTCTTCGCTGATGGAAAGAAATGCAAGTGGGAAAACCCGGCTGAAGTTGCCGCAGTCGTCTGTATGGTTATGATTCATACCACAAAGGGTGGCAGCCTTCCCCCGCCCATATAGCTCACAGCTTTCAAGGACACTTGCAGGCGAGTTGATGTGTTCGCCCGTTGCTGTAAACTTACAGCTTTCCATCCAGGAACAGTAATTTTGCATCAGAGCGTCGGGGTTCAAGATAAGATTGTAGTCGTAAAGACTCTGCATTGTAGCAAAGAGCAAGGCGGAGTTATCCGACCAGGTTCCGGGAGGCTGGAAATGTTGCTTATACCCGATAAGTTCTGGTTTTTTGTTCTGGAGGTTTGCCAGCTCCTCACGCCGCATTCCATCGAAGGGCAGCCCGGCGGCGTCGCCCACCACAAAGCCGAGGATTCCTGCCCACAAAAAATCTTTGTAGTCAGACGGAGGTTCGTAATCGCGAAAGAAGTTGATATTTGAAAAGATAGACATGATATGTACCTGCCGAGAATTACAGAGTATCGAAGCGCGGGATGGAGATGCTGACAACACCGTTGTCATCCATTTTCAGCGACAGGCTCTTAAACAGCCGTTCTTTGAATGCCTTCTGCTCCTGCTCCGACATAGAGATGCAGGTTGAGGCCAGGACGTTGGAAAGCATCGTATTGAGGTTTAGACCGTAGGTCAGGGCGTGCTGCTTGACGTAGTTGTCACACTCAAGGCTCACAACATCTTCGCGGAGCTTCTTGCTTGCTTCCGAATGATAGAAACGGTCAATGAAGCAGTACGGAACATCATTTTCCTTCAGATGGTCGAGCATCGCGTTGCTTGTCTTCTCGTGCTCAAACATCACGAAGAACCGAGCCGTTGTGAGGTTGCGAATCAGTGCCCAGTAATCGGAATCACTGGAGAACAAAAGAAAGCTGTCCGCCTGGCCGACATAGTGTTCCTGACAGCAGCGAACGATGAGGTTTGCATCCACCACACTCTTGACACCCAGCACACGCTCCGTCATGCAATGGTCGATGGTCGCATCCGTATAGCGGTCAATGAGCCGCCAGATGGACGATGCGTTCACATCATCGAACAGGATGATTTTCTGGATTTTGGGCAGAGCTTCCGGCGAGAGGCTCTGGAGCAGAGCATAGAACTTCAGGGGATTGCAGTTCTCGCAATCAACCAAAGCAACGGTCTTCTGGCTCTGTGCCAAGAACCGCTCGATGTTCTGCTGCGTGAACTTATTTTCCTGGCGGACTTTGCTCACATCAGAAAAGTCCGTTTTGTTCTGCTGATACAGCCGGTTCAGGAACTTTTCGTCGTTACAGAGGATATTCCCGTAATCGTCGATACTAAAATTCCATTTGAGATACATGCCGAACGGATACCGGTCCATCGTAGCAACAAATTGCTGGCAGATTTTGCATTGCAGCTTGTCCTGCTCCACAACCGGGAACTGAAACAGCTTTTCGATATATTCCCACATAACCCAGTCGGGAAAAAACTTGGCGCAGGCAATGATACGCTTGCGGATTTCCCGCGCAATCATCGGCCGATACTTGTTTACGGTAAAATTGGCATTGATGATGTCAACGTCCGAGTCCTGAAGGATTTTGATGGCGTCTTCCGTTTCCTCGATGGCATCAAGGTTTTTGACGTTGGTCTTCATTTCGCCTTGAATCTTGGAAAAGTGTCGGTTCAACATCGTATAGATGTGGCAGAGGTTCCGCACGATGCGGGCATCCTGCTCAGCTTCAAGGCTGTCATAATATTCCAGCTGCAACTTGCCGTCTTCAAAGAACTGGCGCGGCACGCCAATCAGATATCCGACTTTCGATACGATTTCCTTACTCTTGATGAACATTTTATCATCTTCCGTGAGCATATATTTTTTGCCCGGAGAAGCACATTTACACATTTTATATCACTCCTTGATTTACGTAGGTACGCTTTATTTGTAAGTAAATTTGTATAAAGAAGCCCGGCATTGAGTTGCCGGGCAGGGTTTATCTGAACTTTTCGTTGATTTCTTCGGCCGTTGCGGGGCGCGGGTCGCGCATTTTGGAAATGATGTAGGGACTACAGAACTCATTCAGCCAATCCACATCGTTGCGGTCTACCTGACTGAACTTCTGGCAAAGCACATGAACATGGACACCCGCCTTCATAGCGGCCTTGAGAAGTTCCCTTCGACCGTTGAAGATGTCGTGACGGCACTGGTCATAGAAGAGAAACACCATCGGGCGGTTGTTCTGGAATTCTTCACTCTCTGCGTTTTCGTGCATCATTTGTGGGGTGCCAAGGTTGGCAATGTCAATTGCCTTGCCGATTGCCTCACCCGCCCCATCCTGAAGTGCAAAGAGCAGCCGCCCATGCGGGGCATTCCCGTACTTGGAGCGAACCATGCGGCAGATACGGTCAAACTCCTGGTCGAAACCGATGTAAAGAACCACGTTGTTCGGGTCACGCAAGCAATCGACCGCTTCTCTCGCGGCCCACAGAGTCTTGCCAGCACCTGGACGACCAGCAATTACGCTGATACGGTTGTCAATGTTCATAGATATGCCTCCTTACTCTGCATCCGGCTCCTTCTCGGCGTCGGACTGCGCAGGCTCTTCTTTGGCATCTTCGGCAGGAGTATCCTCCGCCTTGTCGTTGGCTTCATTCTGCTCGGCGGCCTGGGTATCTTCCTTTTCCGGTTCGTCCTTGTGGGCATGAACTTCGATGACAACGATAGCAGGCATCTGAGGCTCGCCCTCGCCTTCCTCGTCATCTTCTTCCTCTTCGTCCAGCTCCTCGGCTTTTTTGCGGCAGTAGTCGCGGGCTTTGCGCAGGTCTTTTTCCAAATCGAAGTCATCGTCATTGGCCGTCGTGACCGCACAATGACCAATGACTGCGCCCAGCGCAATCGCACCAACGGTAACAGCACCAATAGCTGCCAGAATATTCTTAATCATGGTTTTCTCCTTTTCTTGGTAGGGGGTAAATGTAAATGGCTTACATCTCTCATTTTACGGAATTCGCACGAATCCGCAATGAGGGTCAATCGCCGTATTTCTGAACCTTACGGAATAAGAGCTTGTCGTGAACGTAGCCGTACATTCCCCAAAGGGTAGTAGAGATAGAATCACGGCGAAGGTCCTCGGGAACCAAATTTGTAAACCGATTGATAGCACCATAAAGTAGAGGGTCTGAGCTGGTGTCAGCCTCCAGCAGGGAGTCGATGGTTTCCGGCATATCTTCGCGCAGAAAACTATAGATGTCCTTCCATTTGAGGTCTTCCGGCTTGCATCCTGTCATCATGTATGCACAACTCACCATCAGCACATCGCACAGCTTATTGATTTCGTAGGCATCATCCGATGCAGAAGATGCCTGCAAGATAGTGGCAGCCATGTTATTGCAGGCGGCCAAAAGTTCCCGCTGAACCTCGAGCTTATCCGTCACGCCCGGAAATACATACACCGCCGGGTCTCGCCTATAGTATTCCTCAAGAGAACCCACGGGGATAGCCGTTTCAGGTGTTCCCCTTTTCCAAAGCCACAGCATCTTTTTCACCTTCTTCAAAGTCTTTGATGGATTCCAGCGCAAGGCGCTTTCTAAATCCGCCCTGCGTTGCATTGACATACTGAACAGTCCAGCCAAGGTCAGCTTCAGATAAGCGATATTCGCCAAGGAGCGTATGGCTCAAGTCTTCAATTTCTGCCAGGATGACGAGTACGGAAGTCGCAGATTCGTTCTCCGAAACCGTATCAATGAGTCGCTTGGATTCTTCGGCAATCTTTTCTGCCAATGCCCTGCGGTATTCTTCGTCATTGAGCTGGATAGTGTTAAAGAGACCATCCTCCGAAAACAATTCAGGGAACTTGTCCCTGACAAGGCCGCTGCGCTTCTTTGCCATTTGCCTTTTCCTCCTCGCTTTGCTTCGTGGCTTCCGCCACACGTTTTGCTTCCCGCTCTTTCCAGAACTTCTCCAGCTCAGCTTTGGTGATGACTTTCAGGAAGACCTTGTCATTCTTGGCTTTCCGAATCATCTGCAAACTCTCCCAGTAGGTATCCGGCTCGATTTGGTTAAGCGAGTAGATGGGGAGCTTTTTTGTATCCCAGATGTAGGCGGCAACCATTGCTCTGATGAGTTCTCGTTCATCGAGAGACATGATGGAAGGCGCTTCATCCACCAGGACGCGAACAAGGGCCAGAGGCATAAAGATGGGATGGCCGACCTGATTGGGCTCAAAGTTGTAGTCCAACGACTGGACCACGAAATCAAGAGTCCGCCACGGCATCACCTCGTTGGCATCTCGAATGGGAAACTCTAACGCCTGCTGAGGGACAAACTCTGCCTTGACAATAGTAGCGTCTTCCGGCAGGTCCTTCTTGAGAGATTCGACCACGTTGTGCAGGGCCTCATCAGCGTCCTCGTCAGTAATCGGTTTATCCTGGCGGCATTTGACGACAAAGGTGTTGCAGGTGAAAGCATCACCACGCTTGGTAATAATACGGATGTAAAGCTGTTTCGGATTCAAATGGAGGTCTCCTTAGATGATTTATTTTTTTCAGATGATGGGTGTGAGGTTCTATTGACTTTTGTCTCAAAGGCAGTAGCCGGTTGGGCTTTATTCGCTCTGGAAAGAGCTTTGCCCATGATGACCACGAGGCTTGCTATGATAGCAGGTGCCGAGGCAAGCAGGACGGAAAGCCCCACTGCTTTGATGACCCATAACCCTAAGTCTATGGTAAAGTAGCTGAAGTGAGTCATGGCAACCATAAACGCAAAGATGCTGATAGAAACGATAGAACCCTTGATGTCTGCTCTGGAGGGGCAAGCATGGTAGGCTATCTGCCCCATCAGGAACAGGCACAGCCAGAAGGAGGGGCGCTGCATGCAAGACCAACCCAAGTGCTGCCACAGATACCAGGCAATGTAGCCAAAAGCACAGACGTTGAAGCTGCCAAGGATTCCGGGCGCTATACCTATCAGGGTCTTCTGTGCGGTCTGCATCAGGAAGAATCCGCGAGGGGTATAGTTGACGTAGCCGAGCACCTCTTCGCCTTCCTTACGCCGGAAGTTGTAGAGCTGCACGCCATCGATGCGAGCACCGGTAATGAGCGCTACAAGCAGATGCGAGAATTCATGGTGGATGACACCCACGGCTGTCCATCGCGTATCATAGTGTTCGGCTGCCTTATCCCCAAATGCTTTATCAACGAACCACAGGCTGCCCACACGCCCTGCCCACTCCATTGCCAGGATAGCCAGAACCGTAAGGACCAGCGTTACACCACGATATAATTGCAGAAATTCAATGACACTACTCATGCCTTTGCTTCACCTCTTGACTTACACGCTGCTTATTGCAAGCCCCATAGCGGCGCAGGCAGCAGATTCTCATGCGATGAATGAAGAAGATGCCACGGAGCTTGACCCGGCGCTCTACGGCGTAGTCACAGGACCTGTCACACGCCGAGCACAGGCGGATATACTGGTACTTCGGCATGGCTCTTCTCATTCGCTCGTCATGTCTATATTTTACCAAGAAACTGCTCCATTTGCCATCTTAGTGCCCCATGTGTTACATTTTGTCCATAATTAGGAAAGCCCGTAGTAGCGCTAAATCTTCCCAGCTGTACTCTCAGGTAGTTGCACATTCTGCAACCATGATGTGCCGTAGGTAGGAACTCAGATGCCCCATCTGCTCTCCTGCTTCAGACGCTGGCATGAGACCTTGATGCTATGCCCCAACAGGAGCGAATAGTGCTATCCTCTATGCTGCGTTCCTGTAAGCACGGCGGGACCTATCCGCTATGCTATGTGCTGGATTCTACCCCCAACGCTGCGTCACAGCATGATGGCTTGGTACTGCATAGATGCTATGCCTTAGCCGGATGGATAGGTTCCATCTGCTATGCTGCGGGGTGGAGGGCGGCAGGCGGGAGACTTCATCCATGCTCTACTTCCCTGTAACAGCAGCCGCCGCCCTAAGAACGCACACAACCTGAATCTTATCGGTCATAAAACTTTCAAATCTGCGAAATATGCTTTTCCCCGTGAGCCTATAAGCGGCACTCACAGGTCGTTCCCTGCCAGATATTGACATGTCCTCCCGGCCAATCCGTGTCGAGGAGCAAGTCCTTGATGGAATGGAATTTCGAGCGGGTTGTCTCTTGTCTGTACCTGGCAGCTACGCTCAAATGCTCATTCTCAGTAGCTACGCTTCCTTCTTTGACCCAAGACTCGGCCTTGAGTTTGGCAGCTACGCAATCGAGTCTGCGTTCTGCCTGCTCCATAGCTGTGGCGCATTTATCCTGAACGCTTGCATACGTCGCCTCGATTTCTGCCTGGAGTTCAGCCAACTTCTTATTGATAGCCTTCGTTGTTCGGTCTGTTGCTTCATGCAGTTGCTCGGCGCTTGCTTCCACTTTCATCTTGAGGTAACGGTACACGGTCGCAATATGTACATCAAAAAGCTCTGCGATTTTCTTGGGACTATAGCCACTCTTGGCAAGAGTCTGCATTTCGAGAACTTTCGCGTTACGACGTTCCGCCTCAGCAGCCACAATATCAAAGCCGAGGCCAGATGCCTGCTTCTTGACGGTGGGAATAGAGACCTTCAGCTCAGAAGCAATCTGTTTAATGGTCAGGCCGTCGTTGAACAGGCCAATGATGCGAGCGTATTTATTTTGCTTGGCTTCACGACGCTGTGCCGCTTCATACAGCCGACGGTGGTGGCTGATACGGGTATCAGGGATGTCCCCGGCCATGATAAGGAAGCCGAGCATCGCGCGGTCCGCTTTAGAACTTGCAACAGGATAGCTGATACCGCCGTATGTACGGGTATCTTTGCTGTAGCTGTCCGATTTTCTCTTGAGACTCTTGAATTCGGCCGTAGGAATGCCTAAGGACTCGGCAATGGTGTCATCTTTGAAAGGGTGCTTCATCCAGTCGCAGATATGCTGCACCTCGCGCTCCGGCAGAGGCTTCACAAAGGTATGGTTAATAAGCTGTGCCTTATCATAAGACGCAGCTTGGTTGTTGTCGCAGGCGGTAGAAAGTGCTACCATTAAAATTCTATGCCGATGCCCGAAGGGGGTCGAGTTCTTCTTGCACCACTCATAGCAGACATCAAAGCGCTTTTTGAGGAAATTGCTGTCGCCGTTGACACGATAGCCTTTACGTCCCATCCCCCACTCCATGAGACGAATAGGAAAGCGTGCTCTGGCCCATGCCAGTTTCTCTTCGGGAGTCTCGTTCCAGAAGTGTAAGACCGCCTGCTCAGGCTCGCTCTTCAGCTCAATCTCGAACGTCTCAGCAAGAGTCTTGAGGTCATGGTAGACATACTCAGCAGAGGGAGCGTAAGCCACATGGCAGAAGCGCCCGGCTTTCGGGTTATACGTGGCAGGCAGGCGCATGATATGGTTGATGCCCTGGACGCTGTTGTCTACCGATACATCAGCAAACTCTACGCCCCAGGATGAGACTTCCTCAGTCAGGATGGCGCGGATACGCTTATGAATCTCTTTGTAAAGAGCCTTCGATACATGGTCGTTAGGGTTGGCGGGTGTCAGAAACAGCCAGATAGCTGCACCACGGCCCGTGTTGACGATGAAGCCATCGGGAATCGTGTCAAAGTCCATCAGGTCCTGCAGTCTGGCACAAATGATAGCGGGCAGCTGCGGGTTGGAGTCCTCGGTATGGCAGTCAATGTCGAAGCCCATCGACACGAGCTGCGAAACACGATTCTCTGTACGGATTCCTTTACGGCGCAGGCTGGAGGTGGGATAGAACGTGTTATTGGTCACATACACGCTCATGTCCTTAGACATATAAGTTTGGCGTCCGGTTTTCTCGGAAGTTTTTGTGATAAGATTAGCGACTTCATCAATCGTCTTGGAAGGGTCAAACTGGCGAATCGTTTTGACGGTCTGGCCCTCATATTTCGTGCTGAACTGGAACACGCCCTCTGCGCCGCAATCACGCATCGCGTTATAGAAGCGCTGGTCGTTCTCCGTGATGGTGATATGCCACTTCCCGGCGGGAACTTTGTTATTCTGTTTTACAGAAGTCTCCCACTTTTTGAACGGCAAATATTCCATCCCAAGTTCCTTTATACTGTATGTTGTTGAATATCGCGCATCAAACTACAAGATGCGCTGACTGGTATTTTTCATAGTATGCAGTTCGCACGTTTCCGCAAGAAGGCTCAGAAAACACCATTCGTCAAAATAGACAAAAATTCAAAGTGATTGCAATTTGCACTTTTTGCAACCATGATTCGTAAAGATGATTCTGCTCTATAGGGCAAATAGGGCATTTTATGCCATGAAACGCAATGCAAAACGGTGACATTGAGAACGAATTTTGGCAAAATGCCGAAAATAAAAAAGCCCCACGGCATAAGCCGAAGGGCGGAGGGATAGGTTATTGCGGCGTGAAGATGACATAATAGTCATTTTCGATGGTCTTTTCCCAACCGGGGAGCACTTCCATGAACTCGATGGCAGGAGCGTTTGATTCCTTGCTCAGAAGTACCGCATCGAAATCCCATTTTGCCAGGTCATCCTGGTAAGTAGTGTCTGTGGTGCCGGATGAGAAGGCAAACTGGATAGATGCGTCCAGCACATCTTCCGGGAACAGGTCTGCCCGACTGTCACAGAAAGACTTGAAACCGTGGTAGATAGCATACCCACCGTCATTGTAAGAGGTATACATACGTTGCGGGTTGAGGGCTTGAAGTTGCTCAACAAATTCTGCATCCATCTTGTCCCCTGTCTTTTCTGGATTAGTAGCAATGAAGGGAGCATAGATGCAGCAAGCAGCTGCGAGAACGACGGATGTCAGGATTGTCCAGAGCTTGGATTTGCCGGTGAATCCCATTGTGAACCGGCCGCCGTTTTTCCACATCCGATTTTCTTGCTCTTTCATCATCACAGAGAGGAATCGGAAGATAAGGGGTATCATAACGACAAGCAGATAGCTGCGAATCCGCACATAGCGGGAAGTAAGGAGCAAGCAACAAAGAATTGGCAGGAACTCCGTAAGACGAATCTTGGTGCGAGATGCTACAATCACAAAGAGGAAGGCAATGCAGAAGAAGACAACGGGGTCAGCCAACGCACTCGGCTGCCATTCAGAAACATACCGCTTTGTGGCTTCGTTGTTCGTGATGAAGAAGTAATAGTAGAGTTTGAAGCCGTAAGGATTCAAAAGTCCGGCCAGCATGTTCACGACAAGGAGCGAACCCATCTTGCGAGCCCTTGCGGTAGGCTGTTCCCGTTCGTTCACCAGACCAAAGGTATTGACATCTGGCAGGAAGCTCATTACAACGAATAGCGCGTTGAAGGCGAACAGGATAGGCAAAGAGCCGCCGTGGATGTTGGCCCATAAGATAGCCACAATAGGCAGGAGTCTGTACTTCTTTGATTCCGGGTTGCGGTATCCATCATTGAGCAGGTAGAATGAGATGGCAAACAGCAGGATGCCAATGTTCATAGGTCGCCCGCCCCAAGTCATCAATGCAGTGACGAGGCACACGAATAGGCAGTTTTCAAACGGGTCCTGCAGTTCTTTTCCCCAGGCCAGGTCCACAAAGAGTGCGTAGGCAAAGGCAGAAAAGAAAACGAATATAAGCTGTCCATACATGGGGTTCGAGTTAATAAGAGACAACTTATAAAGAATCACGCTGCCGAGCCATGAATGGGCCGTTTCCTGCAGGCCGAGACTCTCAGACAGCCAGGAGAATGTATCCTGCGTTGGGATACTGTGTATCTGACATATCTCACGGCCCAGTACAATGTGCCAGTAATAATCGCTATCTCCTACCCCGTTGTACTCAAAGATGAGTACGCAGACAGCAGCGGCAATTGCGGCCGCAAAGAAGTAAAGGGCCATACTTCGTTTTTGCGTATAGTGCATACCAAAACCTCCAAAATAAAAAATGGGCAGACCCAAAGGTCCGCCCGCCGTATTGGTTCTGATTTCATCATACTCCGTTCGCACGAAGCGGCAACATGCCGCGTTCTGCAAGCTCGTTCAGCATAAGCCTGTAAACGTGCATATTCGGACAATAGCCATGACCAAAATACGAAGAATCGTCCAATCCTAATGTCCTCGTTAATGCCGCAGCAACCGCCGGACTCCGTGAATATCCTGCATCACAATGCACGATAACCTGAGAGACTCTGTCATTGTACTGAGCAAAAGCATCTACAATACGTGTGGCATCATTCTCTGACATGGGCTTCAGACCGCCCACGGATTCAGAAGCATCAATGTCATCGAACATCAGAAACTCAACATGAGTAACCATCTTGTTTTCTCCGCTCTTTAAGATAAGAGGAATCTGGTCGTCAGTGCTGCTTATTGAGATGATGAGCGTTGATTCGTTGATGCTCTCGGTGCCAAAATCCGGCCCATATCCTAAGTATGCAGCAAGGCACTGAGCACGGTACATTACTTTAATTTTCATTGCCTCACCTCTTGGCTTTTATCTTACACAAATCGCAAATCTAAGCAATAAAAAAGTGCCGCCTGCCCGAAAGCAAGCGGCTGTGAATGAGATTAGTGCATCGACTTGTAAGCGTCACCGATGCCAAAGAGCACCGCAGCAATAAAGCTGAGACTCGCGGTATGAACGGCAGCTACATCCATGTACGCCAGTTTCATCAGCAACGCGGTGTGTGTCGTGAGCAAGCTTGTGTGGGTCATAATCACCAGAGCAACAATCAGAACAACGAACACCGCTGCACTGGTTAAGCTGATAACGAAAGCTACCAACTTCATGCCGGACAAATCAAAATCAAAATCTGGCCGACGACCATAAGGCATGACAGAGTCGTAGAGCGTGCCATTGCAAGAGCAGTGATGCAGGTAAAGACCGGCAATGGCGGTGATGCCAAGAGCCGATACGAAGATGGTGCTGCACAAGCTGATGGCACCGCCAACTACACCCATGAAGAAACTTGCCTCCGTCAAAGTGAACAGGCTGAGCAGGCTCTTGATGCCAAACAGTGCGACACCTGCAACGAAGGCGACAGCTGCTGTTGCCAGAGCTGTGCAGATGATGTGAAAGCCGATGTAATCTTTTCTACGATACATACTAAGTACCCTCCTTTTGGGCATTAAGAAGAAATGTGTATAATACAAAGCGCGTGTTGCACCCTGTAGCGATGGGATTAAGCCAGGCCGTGAATGGTGTTTAAGAGATACGTCTTGTTGCACTGATTCTCACACCACATCTTCTGGGCGGCCATATCCGAAGAACAGAACCGCTTGTGCATTGCGTGGAGATAGCAAGCCTTGATTTCCGCATCCGAGGAAGAGGCCGAAACTCGAGCACAGCGGACATCCATATCGGTGTAATTGCGCTCAAAGAATGCTTCAAGCAACTGAAACTCCTCGTGGGTATCATGTACACCGTCCTGGTAAACGGAACCATCCGTATTCAGAATCGTTGCCTGCGTATTTTCACACATGTGATTGTGCAGCATGGTATTGACAACATCAGAGCCAAGACGGTATTCGCTCGGTGTCGGGACCATGTAGAAGTGAAACAGGTTCGGGCAGAGATGATTCATCACATAGCGGACCTGCTCTTCTTCGGAGCCTCGGCTTGCTGCATCGGCAAACCACTGTGGGAACTTGGCATAACAGTATGCGTTTTCCGGCAGATAGAGCTTTTCGAGCAGCGCATCGACACGTTTGCCCATCCCAGAAGGCTCATACTTGTGAAGGCATGCCATCTGAGTCAGGTGATGAGACAAGTCTAAAGGTGACATGAATTTGCAATCTTTCATCACGTCCTCCTTTATGCTACTGCCACATCATACGACGCGACTCCTGCCATCAGATAGCAACTTTTGTTGCCCATCAGAGCGGAAGCAACCTTTTCGGCAAACCCGAGGTAAGCATCCATCAAGGTACGGTCGTTCAGGAGATAGGCGTTGAAAGACATATTGGTCGTAACAGAGAGATTGCCGAAATGGTCAGAAGCCATGCTCCAGTGATTCAACTCGCAAATCTTCTCGGCCTTTTTCAGGTCTTTAGGCATCGGGACAACAACCTGAATCTTAATGCAGGTCTTGCCATTGATAACGCGAATGTTGCGGTATCTGCCGCCAAGAATTTTGGTCATAGGAATACACTCCTTTGATTGTGATTTTGTAAAGTCGGTTACTCTGCCGCAATGTCCTTTGCGAAGACTGCGTAGAAGTTGTGGAAGGATTCGTAGTTGTTTTCTTCCATTTCACCGATAACGTATTCGGGAGATTCATCAAACGCCGAACAATCGTCCATAGTGAAAGGAATCGTATCATGGTAACAGCCGTTTTCCTTGTCCTCGGCGAACAGCTTGTCGGCTGCTTTCATAGCAGCGTCGAGTGTCAAATGCACGCCGCAGACGCCAATGGAGTTGAACTCGCCAATGTTCTCGTTGGAGTAATGGTTGAGCACAAGGTAGACCTTTCTTGCGCTGGACTGCGTGTCAGACAAGGTCAGAAGCGCTCCGGTAGCGCCGTCCACATAGCCGAAGCAGTAGGCCGCGTTGTAGCAGGTTGGGTCTTTGTAGCTTCTTGCTTCGCGGTTCTTGGAATCAATGGTTTTAAGGACTTCGATTTCTTTGTTATTCATAAGGCACCTCCCAGTGCGATTGCGTTCATGCAAACAAAAAAGGCAGGCCCACCACGAATGGTGAGTCTGCCTTGATTGAAAACAGAACTGTGAATATTAGTACGGCCAGAAATATGGCATAGCATAGATGGTATCTATCGTACAGTTTCTATTCTATCCCGTTCGCAATAAGGGTCAAGCAAATTAACCCTTGTACCCTTCCGCAACCTTCTTGGCGAGGTAAACCTGACCTTTGGGGGTCACGAGAGTCTTGCGAGCCGTGTGAGAGGTGCGACCCACATAGTAGACGACCTCCTTGACCTCGAAGATGCCCTGCGTAATGAAGCGCTGATATGCCACGTTGGCGGCATCCAGATAGCCCTCACTGCGCAGCCAGGCCATCAGACGGTTGCGGCCGATGTTGATGTGGTCGTTGGCGAGGCACTTAGCGAACTGGCCGAAGTCCACGCTGTTGACCGAAGCACTCACAGCGCGATGGAACTCGACACTCTCCTGCTGTACGCCGATGACCTTGTCCTGATTCTTGACAGCCTCCAGCGAGGTGACAAGCAGGGCTTTGGTTTTGGCATCCGTGTTCGGGAGCCACTGGTCAACGAAAACAACGGGGTCGTTGACGTACCCGCCGGTCTGGCGGATAGTGGGAAGCAGCTCATCGAAAACCCAGGTTTCGAACTGCTCAGCCTCCGGCTTGTTGGAGCGGCAAATGAGGCGGTATACATTTCCCTCGGAAATGAACTTGGTAATGCGAGGAATCCCAGCTACCTCTACGCGCCCGGATTTGATACCGTCCTGGCGGCAGTGGATGTTGAGCTCGCGGGTTATGTTTGTGTACCCCAGCGCCTTGCAAACATCAATGGCGCAGAAGAAGAACTTATTATCCTCGCAGATAACGCGAAGCTCACCAAACATCTCAGAAAGAAAAATTTCCGGAATTCGGGTCATAACAATACACTCCATTTCTTTTTGAGTGGGGTAACAAACCGTTACCTCACCTCGACTTTTTGACGATGCTACGAGCGAACATTTTTGCAAAAGTTTTCGCGGAATTATTCGCCGGGAACATACTTTGCAGGAACCTCAGCCCCGCACTTGGAACAGGTGAACACGTCATCGGCATCAGGAGAGTGGGTAACTTCGTCGCAATCAGATTCGGCTTTGATGAAGTCACCATCCTCGTCAACCAGCCAGGTCTGGGTGACATGGGCCGTCACATTGAACGTGTTATTGCCGCACTTGGGGCACGGACCAATCTTGAGATTTAACATAGCTCTTTCTCCTTTTAGTGCGTTATTTGTCTGCAAACATCAGCGGCAGGACAATGTAGTTCTCAGGGTGAGCAATGACATCATCGACGTCATTCTGATACGGGAAGCACTTCCAGGTAGAGCCGTTGTAGTACAGTTCGCAGCATTCGCTGTTCGGATGGTTGTCGAGCATCTCCACGGCACAGCGCAGCATGTAGGAATCGGTAGAGTCGGTCGGGATGGTCGTGAAACACTGAGCCAGGGAGTTGGCAACGGTCAGGTCGGTGTGCTTCAAAGCATCAGAAGCGAGAGCCAGAGCAGACTGCATCATTCTGGACTTCATTCCAACGGCGAAGCTGATGACATTGGTGGGGTCTTTGAGCCCAATGAAGACTTCTCCAACCGGCTGGGGGACTTCCTTGGTAAGGATGAAATCATCATACGAATCGTCATCGTCAGGCAGAAGGTCGATGACGTCTTCGATAAACTTATCCTCATCGAAGGGGGTTGGCATACAGTTCTGAATGGCGTTGCGGTCCGATTTGATTAGGCAGGTAAAACTATACATAACTTTGTCCTTTCTGTCCGCACAAACGAAAAAGGCAGACCCACCCGAAGGTGAATCTGCCTGAAGTGCGAGACTGTGAATTTTTGTGTACGGCCGAAATGGCGCTATAGATGGTATCTATCGTACAATCTTTATTGTATTCCGCTCGCACGTTACGTCAATAAAAAAGAGCCCGCCTACCCACAAGGGCAGACGGGCAATGGACTAAGGCTTATTCTTTGGCAGATGCAGTGCAGCTATCCCAGAACTTATCGTCCAGAGGAATCGGGTTGAGCACGTACTTTACGTGCTCGTTCGTCTGGTCGTAGACGAGGTAGCTGCCGTCGTCCGTGGTGCTGATGTTTACGTTGATGGGTTCGCTCTTCTTCAGGACATTCTTGAAGAAGTCCAGAGGAGCCTCCATCCCCGCTTTCAGCAGATATTTGCCGAGGTCTGTGGTTTCATCACCACGGATACACTGTACAGAGTAGATGCGCTTGTCGTTCATAAAAACCGTCCTTCCTAATGAAATGTGATTGGAGTCCGCTCAATTGTCGAGCTTTTTGCCGTTTGCGTCGTAGCGCGTATCCCACTGAGCAATCTGCTCGTCTCCCGCAATGCCACGGGAACTCAACAAGCAACTGTTTCGCGGATGGCACCAGAGAATGCTGGGAGCTTCGTTCTCAAGGAACGCGCCACAGAACGGGCACGGTTTCTTTGGAGAAATTTTATTTGGACGCAGCATGTTTACACCTCCTCATACTGAATGTCGTACTCCTCAAATGCGTCGATGGCATCTTGGTAGAGAGAATCATCAACCATGATACGGTCGTCACCATCCAAGTCGTAGTCAATGTCGTAGAGTTCGAGAGCGTCACACGCCTCCTCCAAATCCGGAACATAAAAACGTACCATAGATTATACCTCGTGTTATTTGTAGGGTTCATCGAACGAGCCATCCACGGTTTCTTTGTGTCCGCACATTTCGCAGAGCAAGCAGTTGCAAGCCTTGTGCGTACGTCCTGTCGGAATTCCATGAGCGTCCAGTTCTTTTTCCATGTACCAGACAGGTTTCATGGTAAAGCCGCATGTGGGGCAAGGAATACAAGGATTAGGCATAAGTCCCCTCCTCACTCGTCCATAGCGATGGCATCGGAAACTTCATAGTGACCATTTCTCATAGAATAAGAAATCCGCTCGCCAATTTGTGCGGTCATACCGGCATCACCACTGTTCAGCGCCTGCCGGACCTTTTCGATGGCATCATCGGGGTCTTCGGCGTCGATGCAAACAGTAGTGGAAATAGAGACGACTGCATTAAAAGTTTTCATAGGTTCTTCTCCTTACTCGATTTCGATATGTTTTTTATACTCGGTCCAGAAAAAGAGCCGCTGCATTGCGGTCAGCTGTTTGGTTTCATCCGAATCCTTATTAAGAGACGCAATGTAGCGGTCTCCGTCAAAGGGGTACGGAACCTTATACGTATCACCTGCTTTGTTGACAATGACATAGCGATTTTCGCGTACCAGATGGGACTGACCTTCAGCACAAAATTCCTCATGGCCGGAGCAGAATACATAGATACGGCTGTAAACGCTGCAAGCATGCTTGTCATACACCTTGATGTATGCGGCTTGGAACGACTCATCCGGGTGAGACCGGTAGTGTTCAGCGACTTCCTCATCGGTGGCAAGAGACATCCTCTTGATACAGAAGCCTTCCAGGTCCTTGACCAGTAACTGCTCACCTGCATCACGGAGAAACTCCATAATAGGATAGAAGTCACCGGCATTGCGGCCGTAACCTTCCCCACTCATGGCGTAGCAGTAGTTCTTGCGGAACAGATGGTTGTCGATAGAGTCTCTGTACCGCTCAATGCCCTGATGTGTAAAGGATACGCCCATCGTTTCAAACGCGGAAGAAGGCAGATGTACGGGAACCTCGCTGGAAGAGATGTTGGTGAAGGGCGTGTACATGTTAACATAGTCAGCCTCATTGGCAAGACTATGCGCATCAAAGATGCGCTGCATGTCAACGTCCTCCACATCGTAGGAGCCAAAGAGTTTTTCGTAGGAGACAAAAGGCGCTGAATTGTTCTTGTTGAACTTTGCCACGTCCTCATCTGTCTGCAAGCCCAAACGGTCTTTGACCAGCTCGCTCACCGTGTCATAGATGGTGCCGAGATAGTCGAACTGCGCCCCATCGAGGTCACAGTCCGAATCACAGGCATCGGTCAGCACGAGGCTGTGCTCAGAGTCTGCCTGCTGCATCAACAAATGGATAGGCGTTTTGGTGCCGAAATTGTCGATGGAGCCGGGGAACTGAAGAGCGGCATACGCTTTCAAAGCACTCTCGCTCTGCGGATTTACGTTTATGGTATTCATGGTCAAGCCTCCTCTCCGAACAGCTCAGCACAATGCGCTTCTTCGCGCTTGCGCATTTCAGAAAATGTCATGGTATCCATGTGAGCATTCAGGTAAGCCAGCTCCTCTTCGGCAGCCTCCTTCGTTTCGAACACTGTAACATTCAGCAGCTCGTCCCGAAGAATGAAGTTGTCGGAGTTGTCGGAAAGGTCGCCGGTAGCGTACACACAAACCTCAACGGAGCATTTCGGTACACCGCCGTTTCCTTTGGAGGGAGAATATCCACGCCAGATGTTGATGCTCTGGATAACGCCGGGATAGATGACATTTTTGGAGTGAGACTTCGAATAGATTCGGCCGTTCTTGTTTCGGCCACGAACCTCCGTGATAACCCAGACAGGCTTGTCAACCATCGACAGAGCGTTGGAAAGATTGATATTATTGAACATTTTTTATTACACCTCTTGTTTTATTTTTCTTCAATAGCGATTGGCGGGGTCATGTCGAGCAGCGTGTCGATGTTCCAGCCACAGAGGGTCAAGAGCACATCGGACGCGGGGCTCTGATTCCGAATGCCGTTTGCCAGGTGAAAACCGATGCGCGCATAGGAATCGTCATCGTTCGCGATTTCACGCTTTACGGTTTCTGCGAAATTCTCTGCCAGTTCCGTATTGTCGGCAATGACATTCATAGCCTCTGTTGCAACGCGGTCTTTTACCGCGAACGCTCCATCGGCAAAATAGTCACATTTCGGGCAATGGGGCTTGGCCCTCACTCCGCTGGAAACTGAAATAAGTTTGCAGCCGCACGAGGGGCAAACAAAAAAGTACGGATGATTTGACGGTAAGGACATAAAAACACGCTCCCTTTTGATATGGTTTTCAAGAAAAATTGTGTGCAGGCAGCATTGGGGACTGCACGTTGTGATAATTTTCAGAGGACTATTGCCCCCTGCCGGACAAATTTAGTAGCTTTTGTTATTGACTCGCGTAGGTGAGTCTCTGCCCACAGACTGGGCAGCGCTCATAACGAGGGTTCTCGTAGTAGCCGTCATCACAAACACCACCCAGGTCCGCATCACAATGCGGGCAGAGGTTCGGAGACCAGCTTTTCGAGATGGGCTGCTTTTGGATTTGCAGCTCACACGCCTCGATAGCAGTACGCAAAGGCTTACTGCCCCTCTCCCCCATCAGACCGCCATTGAGCAGCCTGGTGAGGTAGGTGACTGCATGCTTGTATTCAGCTTCTGTCGTCACTGACTTTCACCATCCTTGTTAAACAGTGAGGCGATACAGTCAAGCAGAGCTTGAGCTTTTTCGGCAGCGTCTTTATCGTAGCACTTCCACAAGTCTCGGAACTCTTCCAATGCGGTGACAATCTGAGCGCGAGAGGAAGAATCCATCAGCTCGGTCGCTTTGCTTTCAAGGCTATCGCATTTTAACGCCGGGTTGTCGGCATCGCAGAAAAGTACAAGCCCTTCAATGGTGTGAGCAATGTTAAGACATTCGTTGTAAATGAACTTTAGTTCCTCTTCGTCCTTGTCAAACTCACCATCAAAGGTATTGCCAATCACGTGAATGCCACAGCAATCCTTGAGCTGTACAAAGCTATCCGTACCACTGGGTTCACTCGTACTAACGGTAAAGCAGGCCAGCGATTCCGTGTACTTGACGATACCCTTTAATCGGATTTTTGCTTCATCGCGTCTTATCCAGAAGGTAATGATGTCGTCTTCGAAGACTTTGGTGCCGATAGAGTCAATGATGCCCGTGTACTGGCCGACGGTTTCGGCATACACGACATATTTCTCCACTTTCGGCTCCTGTTGGTAGATGATGGCGTAATCGTACCCTTTGTTCTGAGGGAAAACGCCTCCCAGGACCCAAACGCCGGGAAGTGGTTCGCCGGATATGGAAGTTCTGTCACCCTTGCGCCGCACTTGGCCGCGAAATAAAATTTTTCTGGTTGCCATAAAAATACTCCCTTCTACGCAAAAAGGCGGGCCTCTCGATTTCTCGGGAAGTCCGCCTCAAAGCGAAATTATGAATTTTTGTACGAACACATGTCGTGCCATAAGTAGATGCTATCTATCGTACAGCTACAATTCTAATCAATTCGCACAGCTTGGCAAGTGTGCCACTTCAATCTTACGCAACTTCATTGGGTGCTACCTATACTGAGAGATACAGGAAGTATCCACAATTTTTCAATCTTACGCAGCCGCGTGGGCTGTTACGGAAAATTGCACAGCAAATGAATTTTGCACATATTCAGCGCTGTGCAACTTGCCACTATTTGTTTTGCACTATTTTCGTTTGCTAATACTGCATTGGTATCACCTCTTCCAACTTTGCAGGTGCGAAGCCAACAGCACTTTTATGTTTACGTGCGGTTCGCACCGATTGCCTTGTGTCGTATATATTATCGAATTTTTATTCGTGATTTACCAACGTGCGAACGGTTTGTTTACGAAAAATATATATTTGCATCGCAACTACTGTAATAGCAAGAAAAGCCGCCCACCAAAATGGTGAGCGGCTGCTAAATTAGAGATGTTAGTGTACGATGAGGTGCGCTTTTCTTTGCTTGAACGTGAGCGCATTTGCCGTCTTAATCAACCACCCCTTCTTTTCGGAGTATATGGCCGTCAACAGGCGAGGATAATTGTATCCTTCTGTGGCACTTGCCAGTTGGAACGATAACGTCAGGCTCATGCAGCGGTCCAAGGCGTTCCCCGCCGCGTCCACTTCTTTATAGAACTTGGTCGAAGTTGCCATAAGCTTCACACTCTGCAATGCCACAGCAAGAGGACCACAGTGCTCCTTCAACTCATCATTCCAGATGAGAGTCACATTCGGCCGTTCAATTCCGGTGAGGAAATCCTTTTTGTTCCCGATGTGAGGTGTAGGAAAGCTACTCGGAGTACCAATGCCAAAGCAATTTCTGACGAAGTTGAACAGCCAATTCCAATCGACTTTGTCATAAATCTGGCGGGCCTCTTGTTCATCAAGCAGAACTTGCACTTTCTTCTTAGCCATATTACTTCTCCTGCTTGAACTTTTCTCCTTCTGCCGTCCGAATAAACCAGCCGGTATCCTGGCGGTACTCTGCGAAAAACAGGTCCGTGTAGTTGTACCCACCATCAAATTTTTTATGGTAGAGAGAAAAGTCAATCTGAAGGTATGCGTCGGAGAAAGACCCGTTCAAGTCGGCATAGGAAATATCTCTTTTGTAGTAGTCCGGCTGCTTCATATACTCGTCCAGAATGTCCTTGTCGTATGTGACATCATGGAAATTGAGAGACGAGAAAGTCTGCAGATATACTTCACGATATGCTTTTCCGAACAGACCACACTTGTCTTTGAGATTTTCAGGCCAAGAAACTTCAATGCGACCACTTCGGTCCATCTTGACTTCGGGGTGCCGCACCATGCCAATGCCGTATTTCTCACGGACAAAGTCAAAGAGCCAACCCCAATCGAGGTTGTTGTAGAACTCAACCAGCTTGTCACCATAATCAAGACGGTTGGATTCAGTCACCATATTCATAAAATTCTCTCCTTTTATGTGGGAATATTTTAATAGACAAATAGTATTTTGAGTGAGCTTAAATCAATGGGCCATTGAAAGCAAATTCCGAAATTCCTTGCTTGTAGTAGTTCGGGTATTCAGCATAAAGAATAAAACCGTTCTTCTTCAGCAAAGATTCGAATTCAGCAATATGGTATGACGACACAGTGATAAGCGGGGCCGCGCATCGTAGTTCTTGACATGCAATTTTCAATAGGTTTGTTGCTATGCCTTGATTGCGATAGCCTTCCGCCACTCTCAGTGTGCATATCTTCTTCTCGACAGCGTTTTTCAATATCAGAACGGCAACTATTTTCCTGCAATCTGTAACGGCATAAATCAGTCGTTTCCCGTTGTCTAAGCCGGGGATGACTGCATCATAGTACCATTTTCTGAAAGCACCATATTCGTGGCAAAGGTCACTTAGAAACTCATACACCGCCACGATGGCTTGCGTGTCACTCGCCCTGATACGAACTAATTTCATAAAGAAACGTGCTCCACATCCAGCAGATGTCCGTCATCCGCCTTGCTCAGCCATTCACACCAGCTCAGATTGTCGTTCGGATAATCTTTGGCATGGCTGTGAACGTCCTGCAAGAAGATGGCGAGGCGCAGTTTATCAAGACTGCGAATCGTATCCAGCCGGGTCTTCACAACGCCAACGGCAGCGTTCCTCGCAGAGATGGCCTCATCGAGCTTCCACAGCTCGTCGTCCTCGTTGTTCGGGTCTTGCTTGGGGAGAGTGGCATTGTCAGCTTCAACCTTGGCACGGATGAAAGCCTCTGCTTCTTCGAAAGTATCAAAGACTTCGCGCTCGGCAGAGAACTCTTCTGTCTCAAATTGCGCCTCGGCCGTCAGTGCCCAGCGCTCGCTTTCGGTATTAGTGTCATCGACCAGGCCATCAAACGAGCGAAGCAACTGCTCCAGCTCTCCAGGCGTCATGTCTTCCGCCGGGTCAACCTCACCGTGAACAGCAAAGTACCCGTCAGGAACTTCGAGAATGTCGTAAAGCTCAAACCTGGTTTCGCCAATCTGACGCCGCCACTGGCAGGTATCAGGGTCAGTGCAAATCCAAGTCTGTGCTTCAACCTTTGCGTTGCCCAGCGCAGCAGCAAGAGCATCGAGTGCAGCGGATACAGCAAACCCCTCATTGAAAATAGGGGCAAGGCCAATGGGTTTGCCCGTGGTACTTGCCGCATGCCCGATTCTGGCATATTCTTTCGCCAGGTACGACTCGCTGACAGCCTTAATCTGCTCGGCGAAGTTGTCTTTGCTTACTGTAAAGGAATGTTCCGAAGGGAGAGTCTTCAGCGTGATGCGAACTTTTTTGCCGTTGTCACATGTTTCAAAAGCCCACCCTTGTTTTTCACAAATCTCTTTGTATTGCGTCAGATACATTTCTTAGTCCTCCTCATTGTTTTTTTGTATTGACAAGCTCATAAACACACAACGCGGCATCTCCGTAGCTGTAAAACGGGATGTCAAAAATCGTGCATATATGTTTGTCAGAACGCATGTGAAATAGAGCCATTGCCATACGATAAGCAAGCGGTTGATGTTCGTCCTTAATACTGGGATACTTTTCTGCGAGCATCTCAAGTTTCAAGGAGTCGAGCTCTTCTGGATTTGCCATGATGCAGCAAACTGCATAGGGCCTGTCCGTCATTTCTGTTTCTTTGACGTACAAAACCTTGATGTAGGCGGCTCCAACCTGACGATAGTAGACCGGCTTGCAAGGGAAGAGCTTATCCCACGGTGTGACAGTCCCTTCCGCTTGGCAAAGCTCGGTGTACAACGCGGACAGAGAATCGCTGAGACGCTTACTGGCGTTCAAGCACTCCTCCATAGACCGTTCGCCGTGGAAGATTTGGAACACGCCTTCAGCGTAGGATTGGACATCGCTGGATAACAGGTCACTTGCAGCTTTAACTTCATCAAGGAAATTTTCCCGATTGGCATGGAAGCTGTAGGTATCCCCTTCCTCGTTTTCTTTGCAGATGAATACAGTAGAACCATTATCCGTCGTCATCCAACCGTGTTTGTGACAAATTTCTCGATACTGGGCACAGAACATAGCTTTTCACCTCAATTCCAAGCGCTCAATGGCGGTTTTGACATCGCAGAAGCACAGGAGCTCCTGCCCGTACACAAAGCCATCAAAGCCATCGCTGTAGGAATAATCAATGCGGCCGTTGGTATCGCGCTTGACCAGCTTATCAAATGCTGCGTGGAGCGTGGTTTTGCCTTCGTTTATAGCATTGGTGACAAGGTCATCGAGCTCTTCGCTCATGTCGATACCCGTTGGGTCGGGATACATCATACAACGTGCATATTGGCGAAAGTCCTTAACAGGAACGCTGTAGCCTTCGTCAATCTCAATGAGTATCGGTTTTGTTAGTTTAATCATTGCCTTTTTCCTTTCTTTGTTTGAGTAAACAAAAAAGCAGGCTCGCCCAAAGACGAGTCTGCTTTGCTGAATACAGAAATATGAATAGTGTCGATGGATGTTATCTATCGTACAAATATCATTGTATGGATTTCGCACGTATCTGCAAGCAAAATACCACTGTTACGTGCAAGCGTCAGATTCTCTCGACTTTATCCTCGTTGTAGACCACATTCAAGCTGCTGCCATTATCCCAGCGCATCAGGAGACTGCCGATGTCATCGACACCGACAACGGTGCCTTCAGTGCCAATAGGCGGAGCCTGGACATCATCCATTTTCAAAAGACGGACGCGGGTTCCGGCGGGATATTCTTTGCGGATTGCTTCTACAATTTTTGTATTGGGAAACATATTGGTATTCCTCCCTCATATTGGATTTTCTTTTTCAAGAATTGCTTTAAGGAGCGTATGACACCTGAAAAGCTCGATGTCAGAGTTGATGCCGTTCAGCTCGAAACATTTGTACGGGACGTTGTCGTGTTTGCTCCCATACAACCAAGCATCGAGTCCAAGGGTGTCAAAGATATACTTGTAGCAATAACTCCGCTGCTGGTATTCTAAACTTTCAGCTCCGAAGGATTCTTCGTCCATATCATGGTGCAGACTTGCAATGTCATGGAGAGTAAGAGCTTTTGCCTTTGATATTGCATCGGTAAAGAACGAAATGCTCCCCACCTCCCAGTCGCTATACGGATAATTTTGGTCCGTGGAGTTCTGGAAATATACACACAAGGGCCACTTGTCAGAAATGTCTTCGTCCTTCATCATAACAATGCCAAGCAGCTGCTGCTTTTGCCAGTAGAGGAATCGGTAAGAAAACAGATTCTTGACCCAGTAACGGTCTGCCATATCAGCCAAATTCTCCAGCTGCATATTGCGTTGACTATACGGGACGTTTTTATCGCAAACATAGCGAGCCCTAATAGTCGGCACATAGTAGATATTGCGTTTCAGTTCTTCGGTGACTCGCTTTGGTTCCATGCGCATGCCGACATATTCGAGGGCAAGATTCATTGCTTCAGAAAGGTCCTTGGCTTGTGCGAACCCCATTGAAAAACCATAGCTCATGGCTTGTAGACCTCCTTTAGCCTTCT
>ENA-UONW01000310-UONW01000310.1-human-gut-metagenome-genome-assembly--contig:-CS52-NODE-310-length-76106-cov-17.423242_pt1 | contig 76106 bp, 63 predicted proteins | sample MGYA00242463_ERZ724010 | MGnify/ENA metagenome assembly ERZ724010 | reverse complement strand
GCCGCCGGAGCGGTGCTTAAGCCGTTAGGCGGGAATTGTGCGGTGTTGCCTTAATAGCAGCCTTCAAGAGGGACCACCATGCGGTCCCTCTTTCTATATAACAGCATACTGTTTTTAGGCCTTCCTTTTTGTGACCAAAAAGGAAGCGAAAAAGTCTCGCTGTTGCGAGGCAGCGAACCCCGCCCAAGGGGGGCACGCCCCCCTTGGAACCCCAAAGAGGAGGTCGGTCAATGAAAAAACTAAAAATTGCAGGAGTGCTGCAATTTTCTTAACGCTTTTTCATTGCCCTCCAGATTGACCCCTTCGGGGCCGAAATTCCTCTATAGTGTATAGAGTATTGGCTCCCCTCTAGGGGAGCCAATGCACTTTAGCGAGACCGTATCCCGGTGTAGAGGAATCGGCGGCGGGCAGCCGCCAGACTAACCTTTGTTAAATTCTTAAGAGCGCGCTTTGCGAAGCGTTCGTGCGTTAGCACGAACCAAGCGCTCTTAAGCCGTGCCCCGCGCCTCGGAAGTAGCGGGACTTTTCTGGTACTCTTTTGGTCACAAAAGAGTACGCATAGCGGGGAGAAGCCGTTTAAAACGAGCGCGCCGCCGCAGGGTGGCGGCAAGCGAAAGCCGCGGGACAACAAATTCCAAAAAAATCTCCGAACATCATTGCATTTTCGCTTAAAACTGTGTATGATATACTACGATACTTATAGTAGAGGAGTATGCCCCAATGGCATCATTGCGCGAAGAAATTGAATCCCGGCGCACGTTTGCGATCATCTCGCACCCCGACGCCGGTAAAACTACACTGACCGAAAAACTCCTGCTCTACGGTGGGGCCATCCAGACCGCCGGCTCCGTGAAGGGCAAGCAGAGCGCCAAACACGCTGTCTCGGACTGGATGGACATTGAGAAACAGCGAGGAATCAGCGTTACATCGTCTGTTCTGCAGTTCAACTACCAGGGTAAGTGCATCAACATCCTGGACACCCCCGGCCACCAGGACTTCTCCGAGGATACCTACCGCACCCTGATGGCCGCCGACTGCGCCGTCATGGTCATCGACGCGGCCAAGGGCGTTGAGGCACAAACCATCAAGCTGTTCAAAGTTTGCACCCTGCGCCACATCCCCATCTTTACCTTCGTCAACAAGATGGACCGCGAAGCCCGCGACCCGTTTGAACTGATGGAGAACATCGAGGAAATTTTGGGCATCAAGACCTACCCGATGAACTGGCCCATCAGCTGCGGCAAGGATTTTAAGGGCGTGTACGACCGCACCGCGCGCCGCGTGCTGGCGTTTGAGAGCGACGGCCGCGCCAACGGCGTGAAGATGGTGGACGAGATCGAGGCCGAGCTGGGCGACCCCCGCCTGGACGAGCTGATCGGCGCTGCCAACCATGCCAAGCTGGCGGAGGATATTGAACTTTTGGACGGTGCAGCGGAAGAATTTGACCTGAACGCTGTGCAGCACGGCGAGCTGAGCCCCGTGTTCTTCGGCTCGGCTTTGACCAACTTTGGCGTGGAGCCGTTTTTGAAGGAGTTCCTGCGCCTGACCCCCACCCCGTTGCCCCGCAAGGACAGCGTGAACGGCGAGCTGGTCGACCCGTGCAGTGAACAATTCAGCGGCTTTGTGTTCAAAATTCAGGCCAACATGAACAAAAACCACCGCGACCGCATCGCGTTTTTGCGCATCTGCTCCGGCAAATTTGAGCGCGGCATGGAGGCTTTCCACGTCCAGGAGGGCAAAAATATCAAGCTTGCCACCGGCACCAGCCTGATGGCCGACGACCGCGCCATCGTCAGCGAGGCCTACGCGGGCGACATTATCGGCCTGTTTGACCCGGGCGTATTTTCCATCGGTGATACGTTATGCACCGGCAAAAAGCATGTGCAGTTCGCCGGCATCCCCACCTTTGCGCCCGAGCACTTTGCCCGCGTGACCCAGGTGGACACCATGAAGCGCAAGCAGTTTGTGAAGGGCATGGAGCAGATCGCCCAGGAGGGCGCTATCCAGATCTTCCGCGACCTTGGCTCCGGCATGGAGGAGGTCGTTGTCGGCGTGGTGGGCGTGCTGCAGCTGGAAGTGCTGGAGTACCGCCTGAAAAACGAGTACAACGTGGATATTCGCATGCAGACTCTCCCATACGAGCATCTGCGCTGGGTGCTGAATGACCCGGACGAGCTGGACATAAAGCACCTGGACCTGACCAGCGACACCCGTGCCATCGAGGATATGAAGGGCAACCCGCTGCTGCTGTTTGGCAGCCCGTGGAGCATCAACTGGGCCGAGCAGCATAACCCCGATCTGAAGCTGTCCGAGTTCGGCAACCTGACGTTCTAAGGGGGATGCTTTGTGCTGACTGAGGTGAAAAAGCACCTTACACCGAAACAAATCTGGGCAGATGCAGAGTTCTTCTTTCTGCTGAACCTGGGGCTTGTGGCCACTGCCGCAGGCATCGCCCTGTTTAAAACGCCCAACCATTTTGCGTTTGGCGGCACGTCGGGCCTGTCCATCGTGCTGGCGACGCTCTTCCCACGATTTAACGTAGGTGCGTTCATGTGGGTGGTCAACGCCGTGCTGGTGGTTTTGGGGTTCATCTTCCTTGGCATACGTTCCATGGGATGGACGATTTACTCATCGTTTGCACTTTCTTTTTATGTGTCCGCTTTTGAATGGGCTGTACCTTTACGTGCGCCGTTGACCAACGATGTTTTTCTGGAGCTTTGCTACGCGGTGATCCTATCGGCCGTGGGCGCGGCCATTGTGTTCAACATTGGCGCATCCACCGGCGGAACCGACATTGTAGCGATGATTTTGAACAAGTACACCTCCATGCCGGTGGGCCGCGCCCTGATGGTGAGTGACCTGGGCATCGTGCTGGCGGGGGCTTACCTGTACGGGCCGGCCACCGGGCTGTACTGCATTTTGGGCATGATCTTGAAAAGCACCGTGGCGGACAGTGCGATTGAAGGTATTAACCTGCGGAAGGTTTGTACCGTCGTGACCTCCCGGCCGGAACCGGTGCGGGATTTTATCGTGAACGAGCTGCATCGTTCGGCCACCATGGAGCAGGCCCAGGGCGCCTACACCCACGAGGAAAAGTGGGTGCTGGTTACTGTGTTGACCCGCGGACAGGCGCAAAAATTACGGCTGTTCGTACATTCGCTGGATGAACATGCGTTTATTACGATCGTGAACAGCAGTGAGATCGTGGGCAAAGGGTTTCGGTCGATTTGATTTTTTGATTTTCATAGCAGCCTTACGGGCGTTGCCACCATGCGGCAACGCCCTTTTTTATTGGCTTCTGGCCGAAAGGTGTTCCTTATATCATACCTGAATACTTGAATACTACCTTGGTACTATTCACTACTATTCAAGTTTGAATACTGGTTAAATATAACGTATTTATGTACTATATTTAACTACTATTCTAGTAGTCAAGTTTTGATTACGCGCGCGTCCTCCAACGTTAACTGCACGGGAAAGCCATCTGGAAACTTTTCGGTGTCATACCAAATGGTGTATGCGCCTTTTTTGCCCCTGTTGCAAGTGTATTCCTGAAAGCCGGAGCTCCTGAGCGATCTGAGCATGCTGGAGCGGCTGATGCCCTCTTTATCAGCGTCTGCAAAGATCTTTTTGGCTTTCTCCCAGCCGGCGTTTCTTGTTATCTCTCCCAATAACGCCTTGGCACGATTGACGACCAACGGTTCCGGGCCTCTTGGGTTGCCGGGGACGGAGCCACGCAAGATCTCATCCGCCGTTAAAGCACATTCGTCCATGATTTCCACCCCGCCATCGTGGATGGAAAACTTGCGGCTGGGGCCGGGCGGGCCCAGGCTGCTTTTATCCTGGGCAAAGACGCGCAGGCTGCGGTCGTCCGGGTCGCAGCCTACAAAAATGATGCTTCGCGCTGCGTTGCGGAAGTCGCTGGAGCCGAGGATGCGGTCGCTGGCCGAGCCGCCGGACAGGTTGGGCTTGCTGATGTGGCTGACCAGCATCACCGCGCAGTGGTAGCGGGCGGCGAAGTTTGCCAGGTGGTCCATCATGGGGCGCACGTCGGCGGCCTGGTTCATGTTGGCGTGCTTTTCGAGGTAACTTTGTATGGGGTCGAATACCACCAGCGACGGACGGCATCCGGGGCGGCTGGCCAGCGCGTCCAGACGGGCGTCGCACATGGTCAGCGCCGGGGTATCGGCCATTTGCTGCATAATAACGATGTTTTCCGGGTCGGCGCCCAGAGATTCCAGCCGCGGCGAAAGCACGATGTGGGGGTCGTTCTCCTGGGTAAAATAATACACCAGGCCGGGCGTACCGTCCTTGGTGGCGCGGCCGGTGCTGATGTCGGCGGCCCATTTCAGCGCCAGCCAGGTCTTGCCCATGCCCGCCACACCGGCCAAAATGGTGATGGCATCCAGCGGCAGATACGGCTCGATCAGGTACTCGGCCTGCCGCGTTTCCACGTCCGCCATGGGCGTGAAGCCGAGCTCCTGCATGGCCTGGCGGCGCAGCGCCATCCGCGCGATCTTCAGGCAATAGCTGGGGTCGGCGTCAAACTGAGATGTATAATTGTCTCGCCGGTCGGCGTACTCCTGCTCGCTGATGCCCAGCTGCAAGGCCCGCGTGCGCAGCAGCATCATGCGGCGCAGGCGCTCCTCATCGGTGGAAACATTGCAGGCATCGAAAAAAGAAAGCGGAGCTAACAGGCACGTTTTGTCCATGCTGTTGATCTTCGCATCGAACATCTGGGCTTCAAGTGTCAATTCATTGGGCTGCATGGGGTCCTCCTTACACAAATGTTGTTGAATACACTACTTATAGTAGTATTATAACGCGTGGGCGCTGTACTGTACAATGAAATACCGCTGAAAATTTACTGCAATCTTACTGCAGGAATTTTTAGCGGATTTTTTGTTTGCAGGTCTTGTTATGGGACTGCAAAAATAAAACCTGCCAAAGTGTATTGACAACTATTGGTAGTTGTACTATGATGGGTGTACTGACAAGGAGAACGGCAAAACAAAATCGGACACTGGAAAGGAGACATTTGGGAAAATGACGTACAAGGAAAAGGTGGCATGGCTGCAGCGATACCTGAAGGCGCGGGAGAAGGCGAACTTTCTGGGAGGCTGCGTGCAGGAGATGGAGGCCGAGGCACAGGGCATGCGCACCCGGCTGGACGGCATGCCCGGGGCCGGGCGGGACACGGCGCGGCTGGCGCGAAGTGTAGAAAAGGTCGAAGAAACGCGTAAAATGTGGAACGACCAACTGGACCGCTGCGGCGAGCTGCGCATCGAGCTGGTGGCCGAGCTGGCGAAGATCCAGCATCCGCTGGCACAGGAGGTGCTGCGCCGCCGCTACATGAACGGCGAAAGCTACGCCGAGATCTGCGACGCGCTGGCCCTGGTGGAGCGCCGCGTTTACCAGCTGCACCGCCTGGGCGTGAACAAGGTGTGCGAGCCGGAGAACGGTGGGTGAAAGGAATTCAGTAAGATTTCAGCGCGATTTCATTGCAAAGCACAACTAAACGTGGTAGAATGGTAACATCGAAACTCGTGGAAGGGCAGCCGCCCCGCTGCGGGTTTTTTATTTTGCGCTTTTTGCCGGAAGGGGGGGCAGGAATGGACCGGGTAACAGAGGAAAACGTCATTGCCGAGCTGGCAGGCATTGCGTTTGATAACGGTTGTAATGATGGTTGTGGTTTGGTTGTTAAAACTGCCGATAAGCTCCGGGCGCTGGAGCTGCTGTATAAATATCTTGGCCTGGGCGACCGGGGCGGCGGGGTTGATAAGGTTGTGATTGTGGATGATGTGTGATTTTGGCGGTCGGCTTTCGGTGTTCCGCCACCATGCGGCCCGCCTATTGAAAGGAGTGACGAAACAAATGGACATTCATCTCAAAGAAACAATTCCAAAAGTATTCCAACCGATCCATAAGGCTGTGCGAAACGAAGGCATACAGGAAGTTGTGGCCAAGGGCGGGCGCGGGTCGGGCAAGTCCAGCTACCTGTCGCTGGAGCTGGTTTTGCAGCTGCTGCGCCACCCGGACTGCCATGCGGTGGTGCTTCGCAAAGTGGCAGGCACGCTGCGCAACAGCGTGTATAACCAGGTGGTCTGGGCTATCGATGCGCTGGGGTGTACGGCCTGCTTTCGCTGCACGGTTTCACCGATGGAATGTACTTATTTGCCTACCGGACAGAAGATCCTCTTTTTCGGCCTGGATGATGCCGGCAAGTTGAAAAGTTTAAAGCTTCCCTTCGGCAGCGTCGGCATCTGCTGGTTCGAGGAGCTGGACCAGTTCGACGGCCCCGAGGAGGTGCGCAACGTGGAGCAGAGCATTTTCCGCGGCGGCAGCTACAGTTTGACTTTAAAAAGTTTTAACCCGCCCGCCATGGCACGCAGCTGGGTCAACCGCTATGCGCTGGAAAAACGGGATGGAAAATTGGTGCATCACTCCACCTATAAGGACCTGCCCCGCGCCCTGCTGGGCGAGCGCTTTTGGGCTGACGCCGAGCATCTGCGCGCCACCAACCCCGAGGCCTACCGCCATGAGTACGGCGGCGAGGTGGTGGGCAGCGGCGCGGCCGTGTTTGCCAACCTGCAGCTGCGCGCTGTGCCGGACGACGAAATTTTGACGTTCGACCGAATTTATCACGGCGTGGACTGGGGCTGGTGGCCCGACCCGTGGGCCTACAACGCCTGTGCTTACGACCCGGCGCGGCGCAGGCTGGTGATTTTTGACGAACTGACGCGATTTCGCTGCCCCAATGCGGACACGGCACAGCTTTTGATCGAGCGTGGTGTGGGCGGCGACGAGGGCGGCTTTTTGATCGCTGACGGCGCCGAGCCGAAGTCCTGCGCGGATTACCGCGCCGCCGGCCTGCCCTGCCGCGCCGCCCGCAAAGGCCCCGGCAGCCTGCGCGAAAGCATGAAGTGGCTGCAGAGTTTGGCCGAGATCGTGATCGACCCGGCGCGATGCCCCGACACCGCCCGCGAGTTTGGCGAGTACGAATATGCAAAAGATGCACGTACAGGCGAGGTTTTGGGCGGATACCCCGATGCGGGGAACCATCATATCGATGCGGTGAGGTATGCGGTGGAAAGTGTCTGGCGGAGACGCGGGACCTGAACTTTTGGCTTGTGGCCGGGCGGCTTTCGGCGTTCTGCCGCTGGGCAGGGCCGAGAAATATGCAACATACATACAAAAATAGCAAAAGGAGTGACAAAATGCAGACTTATTTGGAGCAGGCGTTTGGAAAGAGCGATTGTTCGTCGGTAAAGATGCGTGGGGCGGTGCGGGAGTGGATGGACTTATATTACGGCGCTTCCCGCAGCGGCGAGGACGGCAGTGCGCGGCTGGCTGTGCTGATCGTATCGAAACTATGCAGAACGGTTTTTGCCGAGTACGACGTGCATCGGGACAAGCACGACGATTGGGCGCAGGAATGTTATACGGACGCCCTGAATAAGGTGGCAAAAACAGCGATGCAGTATGCTTTAATCGGCGGCGAGTGCCTTTTGAAGGTGGTGGACGACCATTTTGTGCCGATCCGGCGCGATTGCTACCTGCCGCTGGGACGCGACGACAAGGGCAATCTGACCAGCGTGGGTATGATGCAGACGCTGTACGAGAACGGAAAAAAATATGTACTTTTGGAGCGCCGCACCGACATAGATGACAACACGCTGATCGAAAATCGGCTGTTTGAGGTCAACGGCCAGGCGTTGGGACGCCGCGTTCCGCTGGACACACTGACGGCCTGCAAAATGTTGTCGGACGATGAATTTTTGCCCAACGTGCCCTGCATGGGGCTGGCCGTGCTGCGGATGCCCACCGTGAATTGCGTGGACGGCAGCGCCGACCCGGTAAGCATTTACGCGCCCGCCGTGGGGCTGATGCACGCGCTGGCCCGGTGCGAGGACCAACTGAACCATGAATTTTTGAACGGCGCGTCGAGGGTGTTTGCTTCGGAGGACCTGCTGCGGCCCGATGCCTCCGGGGCGCGCGGGCTGCGGGATGACCTGTTTGTGGGCCTGCCCGACGACCCCGCCAACGTGGGTGTGACCGTGTACAGCCCCACCCTGCGGGAGGGCAGCTACCTGGCCCGCAAGCAGGATATTTTGCGAAGCTGCGAGAGTTTGTTGAGCCTGCGCCGCGGCATTTTGAGCGAGACCAACGCCGAGACCCAGCCCCGCACCGCTACCGAAATTACCGCAGCCAGCGTTGACTACGATTTGACCATACGCAGTTTGCAGAAGGCGTGGGAAGATTGCGCAGGCGATGCATTGTTTATCTGCTCGTGTCTGGATAGAGCCTATCACAAGGATGATTGGTGGCCGACCGAACTGCGCATCGACTGGGGCGACGGCGTGCTGTACGACCGAAGCCGCGTCTGGGCCGAGCAGCAGCAGATGGTGGCGAGCGGCCTGCTGCGGCCGGAGATCGCGCTGGCGTGGTACTACGACCTGCCCGCCGAGACCGAGGCTGATTTGCAGGCTGTGCGCGAAAAGTACATGCCGGCTGCGAAGGGAGGTGAAAAACATGAGTGAAGAAAAGCTTGACCGAAAGCCTGCGCCCGCGCCCTATGCGGCCGGTACCGGCAGTGTGCCTGTCGGCCCCGACCGCGCGGCCTTTGAGCGGATGAGCTACCGCGAGAGGGTGGCGTTCAAGCGGGAGGACCCGGAGGGGTATGCCTTGATGAAAGCGGCGCTTTGAGGGGGGCTGTTGGCTGAAAGGCGGCTTCGCCAAACGAAAAAACGAAGTACAACAAATCAACAAAGAATTAACACGTACACACAACGAAAGGACAAAAACCATGGCAGATTTTATTACGAAACTTTCCGATATGATCGATCCTGAAGTGATGGCGGATATGGTTTCTGCGCGGATTCCTGAAAAATTGCGCGTAGCACCGTTTGCTAAGATCGACGATACCCTGGCGGGCGTGCCGGGCGATACCATCACCGTGCCCGCCTACACCTACATTGGCGATGCCGCCGACGTGGCCGAGGGCGGCGAGGTAGCTATTGAAAAAATGACCACCTCCACCCGCAAGGCCACCATCAAAAAGGCCATGAAGGGCATCGGCCTGACCGACGAGGCCGTGCTGTCCGGCTACGGCAACCCTGTGGGCGAGGCCAACACCCAGCTGGCCCTGGCTATCGCTGCCAAGATCGACAGTGATTGCATGGACGCCCTGCAGACGGCCAGCCTGATTTACGATGGTACGGCAAAAACCATCAGCTACAATGCCATCGTCGACGCCGTGGACCTGTTTGAGGATGAGATGGGCTGCAGCGAAAAAGTCATGTTCATCCACCCCAAACAGGTCACGCAGCTGCGCAAAAACCCCGACTTTTTGAGCGCCGACAAGTACACCCCCGGCGTCGCGCTGACCGGCGAGATCGGCATGATCGCGGGCTGCCGCCTGGTGCCCAGCAAAAAAGTGCCGCTGGATGGTGGAATTTACGCCTGCCCCATCGTCAAGCTGGAGGACGACCCCGAGGTCGACGACGAGATCCCGGCACTGACCATCTACCGCAAGCGCGAGGTCAACATCGAGACCGAACGCAAGCCCAAGACCCGCACCACCGAGATCACCGCCGACGAATTTTACGTGGCTGTGCTGTCCAACGAGGCTAAGGTGGTGCTGGCCAAGTTCAAGGCATAAGGAGGAAGAAACAGTGCCGGATTATCGTTACTACGTTGAAACTTACCTGGGCGAGGACATCCCGGAGGCCGACTTTCCGCGATTGATCCGGCGTGCGCAGGCCGAGCTTGCCCGCATGCGGGATGTCTATGCGGTGCAGCCCCGCCCCGGCCTGGACCCCGCAGAGGCCGATGCCATGGCGGTGTGCGCCGTCGCTGACGCGATGTACGAGTTTGACCAGGAGGACGCCGCCCGCGGCCTGGCCAAGGTGACCGTGGGCAGCGTGAGCGAGACCTACACCGCTCCGCCCGAGCTGTGCGCCGCCACCCTGGCGCTGCGGGCCGCGCACTTCCGCCGCGAGGCCGGGTACTACCTGCAGATTGGACGGTGGGTGCATGCGTAAGCGCGGCTTGTGCGGCCAGACCGTGACCGTGTACCACCCCGTGCCGATGAAAAAGCGCGTTGACAGGTATGTTTTGCGCGACGTGTTTTGCCAGATCGGCAGCCGCGAGGTGCCCGATGCAGCCGGCGCCAAGAGCGGCGCGGCGATGCTGCTGGTGGTGCCCGAAACGGATGTAACACGATATCGTGTTGATTATAAGCTGGCGGCAGGGGACAGGGTGATGCTTGGCGAAGGGCCGGAGGTAGAGTGGGCGGCGTGGCCGTCCTTTGTGCCGGCCGAGGTGGACGGCCTGGGTGCGATAACTTACGTACTGCCGTTGTATTTGCGCGGGGCGGTGCACCATGTGGAAGCCGGGGCCTGGTGGAGTGCCGGTGGAGCGGGCGCCGGGCGGCTGGCAAGGTAAACAAGAAAGGATGACAAGATGATCGACGAAATGCTGACATTTTTGGCCCGGGCCCCCACTTTGGGGGACCTCTCCCTCACCTGGGGGCAGGCCGGTCCGCGGCTGGGCACCGGCGGTGTGTACCTGCGGGGCGTAAAGGTGCTGCAAACCAAAACCGACCTGCTGGGCTGCCAAAAACAGCGCTGCCGTGCGGAATTTCTGCTGCGGCTCTGCCTGCCGCTGCCAGCAGGGGACACCGACACCGCCCTGCAAAACGCCCGCCGCCTGGCGGCACTGCAGGCGTGGGTCGCGGCCGAAAGCGCCGCAGGCCGCGCGCCTCGGCTGGGCAACTGCGAACCCCTCACCGAGCAGGTCCGCACCGAGGGCGGCCAGCTGGACCGCGCCGACCCGGGCGGCACCGCGCTGTACAGCATCCGCGTGATGGCCGAGTACACCATGCGGTACGACACATGATAAACTTAACACGAAAAGGAGCAAAACATGAAAATTGAACGTAGATACATGGCTCATTACCTTAATGCCGGATTTGGCGGCGCAGAAAACTACTGCCGCCTGGGCGCTGACCTGGAGGAATACAGCCCCGAACTGACCGCCAATGTTGAGAAAAAATCCAACATCCTGGGCCAGACGTCCGTCACCATCGACGGCTACCAGAAGCAGGGCGAGGTCAGCCCCTACTACGCCGAGGCCGGCGACCCGCTGTTTGAAAAGCTGCAGGAGATCATCGACGGCGACCTGGTGCTCGACGACCTGAAGACCGACATCGTCGAGGTGAAGCTGTGGGGCGAGACCGCCGACACCACCTACCCCGCCGTGCGCGAGGAGTGCTACATCGAGGTCGTCAGCTACGGCGGCGACACCACCGGGTATCAGATCCCGTTTAATGTACACTACACCGGCGTGAAGGTGAAGGGCAAGTTTGACGTTAATACGAAGAAGTTTGTGGCGGACGAAGGGCTTTGATTCGCTTGCGGCGGGCGGCTTCCGCTCGCGGCCACCCTGCGGCCGCTCTCTCGTCTAAACGGCATAATGTCTTTTAGGTGTTCCTTTTGGAACCCCAAAAGGAACCGAAAAAGGTCCCGCTACTTCCGATAGCGCGGGAGGCCCGGCCTAGGGGCTACTCGCCCCTAGGAACCCCGAAGTTGTGGGTCAGGCCCCAAATCGCCTAAAAATGCAGGAGTACTGCATTTTCTTCACGGCGATTTGGAACCTTCCCAGATTGACCCCTCCGGGGCCAAATTTCTCTGCACTGATATAGAATATTTTACGCCCCGAAGGGGTGAATATGGAAGCCGGCCCAAAAGCGTTAAGAAAATTGCAGCACTCCTGCAATTTTTAGCTTTTGGGCCGGCTGACCACATTTTTGGGGTTCTCAGGGGCGAGTAGCCCCTGAGGCGGGGTTGCGGGGTCGCGCAGCGATCAAAGCCCCAGCGGGGCTTTGAACCGCACGAGCGAGCCAGCTCTGCTGGATGGCGGCCATCGTTTTGGCCGCCAAGCGCGCTGCCTCGCAACAGCGAGACTTTTTCGCTTCCTTTTTGGTCACAAAAAGGAAGGCATAAAAACAGTATGCTGTTATATTGGAAGGGTTGCCGCAGGGTGGCAACCCTGACTAAGCGCAAACCTAAACACAACAGAAAGGACAAAAAATGCAAACCTTAACCATCGATACCGGCATGAAGGAATATCTCATCAATAACCGCGCGGTGCTGCGCTTCAACCCCAGCGACCCCAACCTGTATCACAGGTTCTTCGCTGCGGCCCCGAAGCTGGACGCCCTGGATGCCGAGCTGACCGAACAGCTCAAGGCCCTGCCGGCAGAGCCGGACGATGCCCGCGCGGAACGGGGCCTGGCCTTGCTGACTGACTACGACCACCGCATCAAGGCGCTGCTGACCGAGATCTTCGGCGGCGAGAACGACTTTGACAAGGTGCTGGAGGGCGTCAACCTGGCGGGCACCGGTGCCAACGGCAAGCGCGTTGTGCAGAACCTTTTGGACGCACTCACGCCGATTTTGCAGGACAGCGCGGCCCAACACCTGCAAACTACCGCCGCCAACGCCCGGGCGGAAGCCGACGCCGCCCGCGCGGCGCGGGAGCAGGCATGACCCCGAACCTGTGGACGCTGCCCGAGACCGTACACTTTGCTGACACGGATTGGCGGGTGCATACCGACTTCCGGGATGTGCTGGAGATCCTGCGCTGGCTGGACGGTTCTGCCGACCCTGCGCTGACCGACAGCGAGCGCTGGTACGTAGCGCTGGCGCTGTTCTACCGGGATTTTTCGCTCATGCCGCCAGTGCAATACCGAGAAGCCTGTGAAGCAATGGCAACATTTGTGCAGGCAGGCCGCCCCGACGGCGGACCCTGTGCGCCTCGGCTGATGGACTGGCAGCAGGATGCGGCGCTCATCGCGGCGGGCACGGCGCGGGCGGCCGGGCAAGACCTGCGTGCGCTGCCCCACCTGCACTGGTGGAGCTTTTTGGGCTGGTTCGACAGCATCGCTGACGGGCCGTTTGCCACCGTGGTGGCCCTGCGGGACAAGCTGCGCCGCGGCAAAAAACTGGAGCCGTGGGAACGTGAATTTTACCGCGCCCACCGTGCCGAGGTGGACCTGCACCGCCACGCCAGCCCCGAAGCAGACGCAGAAAAGCAACGTCTGCTCGCACTTTTAAATGAGGACGAAAGGAGAGAAAAGTAACGTGGAAACGATTTCTTTTGATGAGATGTCGACCTTGGACGTGCCCAGCGCCGCGCTGCGCAGCAGCCTGGACAAGATCGCGTCGGCGCTGCAAAAGGTGGGCGCGGCGGGCACCGACGCCAGCGCCGCCGTGGACGAACTGCGCACCAGCCTGCGGGCGGCCGCCGCCCAAAGCGTGAAAAGCGCCCGCAGCCTGGCCAAGTTTGACGAGATCAATCGGCTGAGCGCCCCCGCCGCCGAGAAAGCTGATGCCGAGAAAACAACCGCTGCAGCGAAGAAAACGGGCGGCTCCACCCGCAAAAGCGGCAGCCGGTCCGGCAGCAGGGCCAAGGACGAAGCGGACGGGGAGGTGAGCATCTGGCAGGCGGCACTGCAAACCCTGCGGGATGCCTGGGATGGATTTTGGTTGTATCTGCAAACCTATTACGGCCCGGCCCTTGCGGCGTGGCAGGCCGCGTGGGAGCAGATCAAGCAGACCGCGCTGGCTGTGTGGGAGCCTGTGCGCGCGGCGGCGCTGGACCTTTGGAATGGCGCACTGCAGCCCTTGGCCGACTACCTGCTGACGGTGTTTCTGCCCGGCGTGGCCAACAGCTTTTCCCAGGCGTTTGCGCCGATCCTGGGTGGGACCATCAGCGCGGCCATGACAATTTTGGGCAACCTGTTTGTCTGGCTTTGCGGGCTGATCGGGGAGCTGGTCAACACCGTGGTGCAGCCCGCGCTGGCTCTGCTGCTGGAGATCTGGCAGGGGGTGATGGACGGCATCACGGCCGCGTGGCAGGCCTACGGGCAGCCGATCCTGGACGGGTTGGTGCAGGCGTTTCAGGGCTTGACCGACCTGCTGACCGCCCTGTGGCAAAGTGTGCTGCAGCCCGTTTTAACGGACCTGATTTCGCTGATCGGCACCCTGTGGAGCGAGCATTTGCAGCCCCTGTGGCAGCAGCTGACCATGGCGCTGGGCGCTGTGATGAACCTGGTGCTGACCGTGTGGAACACCGTGCTGATGCCGCTGGCTGCCTGGCTGGTCAGCACGCTGGGCCCGGTAGCGGCGCAAGTATTTAACGGTATAGCGTCTGTTGTTGGCGTTGCCATCGGTCTGGTGGCGGATGCCGTCAACATTGGCCTGACCATTTTGCAGGGATTGGCGGACTTTTTGACGGCCGTATTGCAGGGTCGGTGGTCCACTGCCTGGAACGCCATGGCCGCTACCGTTACCACCGTTTGGAGCAAGATCACTTCGACGATTCAAAGCGCGGTCAGCGGCATTTTGTCGGTGGTGCGGGGCATGGTCAGCGGCATCCAAAGCGCTGTCAACGGCCTGCTGTCGTCCATCAGTTCGGTGCGCAGCGCAGCGGGCAGCGCCATCGGTTCCGTGATGGGCCACAGCCTGCCGGTGGGGCTGCCCGTCGTGGCCGGGCTGGAAGATCTGCCGGTCCCGGCGCTGGCGGCGGGCGCGGTCATCCCGCCAAATCGCAAGTTTCTTGCGCTGCTGGGTGATCAGGGTGCGGGCACCAATGTGGAGGCTCCGCTGGCCACGATCCGGCAGGCGATGGCTGAAGTTTTGGCCGGCTGGAATGGCGCAAACGACGGCCAGCCCATCAACGTGTACATCGGTGAGGAGCTGCTGGACAGCGTTATCGCCAACAGCGAGCGGCGCCGCAGCCTGCGCAGCGGCGGGAGGTGAATGATATGGACATTTTGACCATCGGCGGCGTGACGCTGCCCGCCCCCAACGAGTACAAGGTGCAGCTGAACGATCTGGACAGCAGCGACACCGGCCGCACCGAGGACGGCGTGATGATGCGCAACCGCGTGCGGGAGGGCATTGCCAAGATCTCTGCCAGCTGGGCGGCGGTCTCCACCGCGGATTGCGCGAGGATCTTACATGCGGTAAAACCGGAAAGCTTTGATGTGACGTATTTTTTTGGCGAAATGCGGACGGCAAGGATGTATGCGGGGGACCGCAGCGCGGATCTGATCGCGGCCCGGGAAGGGAAAGGCGTTTGGGATGTTAGTTTGAATTTGATTGAGTTTTGAGGGTGATGATTGGTCAGGGTTGCCACCCTGCGGCAACCCTTTTTTATAACGGCATCTTGCGAGTAGGCCTTCCTTTTTGGACACCCAAAAAGGAAGCGAAAAAAGTGCCCGCTACTTGCGAAAGCGCGGGAGGCCCGCCTTAGGGGCTGCTCGCCCCTAAGAACCCCAAAGAGGAGGTTGAGAAGCAAAAAAGCTAAACCGTGCAGGAGTGCTGCACGGTTCTTAACGCTTTTTTGTTTCTCTCCGATTGACCCCTCCGGGGCCAAAACGGGCCGATGACGAGCATCGGCCCCTACAGTATGGTTATAGAGGAATTTAGGCCCCGAAGGGGTCAATGTGGAGAAGGGCCCAAAGGCGTTAAGAAAAATGCAGCACTCCTGCATTTTTTAGCCTTTGGGTCTTTCGACCACGACTTTGGGGTTCCAAGGGGCGAGTAGCCCCTTGGGCGGGGTCCGCTGCCTCGCAACAGCGGGACTTTTTTCGCTACCTTTTTTGGTCACAAAAAAGGTAGGCCTATCGGAAGAATCCCATTATAAAAGGCCCTGCCGCAAGGTAGGCAGGGCCGCAAAGCCGCCCTATACAATCCAAACAATCTCAGAAAGGACAACCAAAAATGTACGATGTACCAAAAGAATACCGAACTGCGATCCGCTCCCCGACGCGGAATGACCGCATAGCGGGCAAGCTGACCCTGACCGACGGCAGCACCATCGAACTGACCGACAGCGCCGTTATTTCCGGGTCGGTCAGCGTGGACAACCAGTGCGTGTCCGGGCAGGAGCTGGCCTTCGGCAGCGTGTACATGGGGCAGGCGTCGCTGCAGCTGCGCACCGCACTATCCAGTGCTGCGTTTTACGATGCAGCGCTACAAATCGACTATGAAATCCAGCTGGCAGACGGCAGCTGGTACACCCTGCCGGTGGGCCGCTACACCGTAGCCGAGGCTGAGCGCAGCGCCGCCGTGGTCAGCCTGACCGGCTACGACAACATGCTGAAACTGGAGCGCAAGTTCTCCGGCAGCGCGATTTTGGGCGACGCCTACACGATGCTGACCCAGATCGCCGGCACCTGCGGCGTGGAGCTGGCGCAAAGCGAGGCGGAGATCAAGGCCCTCTCGCCCAACGCCGAGATCCTGCGCCAGCTCGACGGCAGCTACCGGGTCTCCACCTGGCGCGACTGCGTGGGGGCCATTGCCCAACTACTGGCCGGGTTTGCCACCATCGACCGGCTGGGCAGGCTGCGGATCGTGCAGTTTGGAGAGACGCCCTGCGTGACGCTTTCCGAAAACGCACGTACCAATGCGAAAATCTCTGACTTCTCCTGCCACTACGCCGCGCTGGTCATCGAGACTGACACGGATACCTTCACCTCAGACATCGAGGGGGAGAGCGGCCTGGAAATGACCATCTCCGACATGCCGCTGGCCGAAAGCGGCACCGCCGAGGTGCGGCAGGGCATCTGCGACGCGGTGTTTGCGCGGCTGCGTGCGCTGGACTACACCCCCGCCGCCGTGACGATGCCCGGCGACCCGGCACTGGAGCTGGGCGACCGCCTGGCGCTGCCCACTGCCGATGCCGCGCCCGAAACGCTGGTGACCCACCTGGTGTGGAAGTTCCGCGGCGAAATGACGCTGAAAGGCGTGGGCAAAAACCCCTACCTGGCGGGCGCGACCACAAAGACCGATGCCCAGCTGCGCAACCTGCAAAAGCAGGCCGACGCCAACAAGATCATCTACTACAGCTTTACCAACGGCTCCGATATAAAGGTGAAGGACGGCGGCAAGGAAGTCAATGCTATCAACCTGACCTTCGTCACCACGCAGGATACCTCGGCCATGTTTCTGGCGCAAATGCTGATGACGGCAGAGCCAAACACTGAGACCGTCGAGTTGCCTGTGAGCGGGCCCGACCTGGACACAGGGAGCGCCTCAGCGGCCCTGGAGCAGGACGCAGCCCTGACGCTGACGGTGCGGTATTACCTGGACAATATTCTCATCGACAGCTTTACTCCACAGCAGCGGCTGGTGCGAGGTGCCCACGCCTTGGCGCTGTTTTACCCCTTCCCGGATTTGGAGGGCGCGGCCAGCCACCGCTGGAGCGTCCGTCTGCTGTGCGCGGGCGGCGGCGTAAAAATCGCCAAAGGGCAGATCCGTGCCACCATCACCGGCCAGGGCATGGCGGTGGGCGACGCCTGGGACGGCACGCTGGAGTTTGAGGAGCTGGTCGGCCGCCCGACCCGGACGCCTGTGGCCCGCAAGGTGCTGGCCATTCAGGACGTCATCCTGGCAGGCACGCAGAAGCCCATCGGTGATGCGGCGGCCGAGATCATCACCAGGCTGCTGCGCAAGGCACCGGCAAGAAACATTTTGTAAAACCGAGAGGAGGAACTTTACCATGCCCATCCATGGTCACACCAAAATCGAACTCACCAGCCAAACCACCGGCGAGGTCGAAACCATCGAGAAAGACAACATTGTAACAAACGCTGTATCGCAGATATTTAACGCTTTCAACGGTATGGCCCTCCTGCGGGAGGCCAACGCCAACGGCGAGTACGGCAGCACCTCCGATAAGAGCTGGGAGCTGCTGGAAAGCCTCTACGGCGGCATTTTGCTGTACGACACCGCCCTGGGCAGCGACCCGGACACCCTGTTCGCCCCGCCGGAGGCCAACCTCGTGGGCAGCGGCGTGCCCAAGGTGCTTAACAACGGCAAGGGCCTGCAGCGCGGCAGCTTTAACACCACCGAGAGCAAAACAGACCTGGAAAATGGCGTTGTCACGTTTGTTTACGACTTCGCCACCAGCCAGGCCAACGGCACGATCGCCAGCGTGTGCCTCACCAGCCGCTACGGCGGCTTCTTCGGTGAGAGCGAGACCGCCCTGCCCGCCGCCGACGGCTCCAACACGTCGAGCTACTACAACAGTGCGCTGTTCGGGCAGGAGACGATCTTTCCCAACGCGCCGGGCCAGAACGACCGCCACCTCTACGGCCGCCCGCTGTACGCCGACCCGGAAAACGACGAGATGGTGTTTGGCGCTATCAGCAACAATAAGCTGGTGCTGCGCTACGCCACCGCTTTGACGACCGAGATCGATCTGTTCAATCCTATCAACACCACCCGCGTCAAAAAGACCGAGGAGCGTGACCTTTCGGACTTTCTGCAGGCCGACCACTTCAGCTACTGTGCCGTAAGTTATGACGTAGATGCGGATAAGATCTGCGTCGTCAGCACCCCCGGCGCCGACCAGCTGAAAACCACCGGCCTGATCCGCGTGCGCACCTACGACCGCAAGACCCTGGAGGAAAAAACCTACGCCTTCACCAACCCCACCGGCGTGACGCTGGCGGGCAACGTGGGCGGCACCTCGCCGGGGCTGCGCAATACCGGCCGTCTGCTGGGCGGCTGCCTGTTCATGGCCGGGTACACCACCTCGCCCGCGGCCAAGGCGGTGCCGTTTTTCAAAATTCCGCTGGCCGATCCCAGCAACGTGACGGCCATCACCACCCACGATCTGCTGATGCCCATGTTCCAGGATATGCACGACGGGCGCATCTACTTTATGGGCAGCAGGTACACGGCCTGCGGCACCGTGCTGAACACCGCCACCAACGAGATGCACGCCATCGAGGCCTACTACAACTACGAGCAGTACCCCTACCTGGCTGTGCCCGTGCTGGGCCAGCCCGCTGCGCCTTACATGGTGCGTTACGACGCCAACTCCGGCAACAACCAAAGCACCGTGCACCAGGGCATCCGGCGCAACTACCTGGCCACCATCAACGATTTGGACGCGCCGGTGCAGAAAACAGCCGATAAAACGATGAAAATCACCTACACACTGCGCAGAGAGGAGAGCTGATATGCAGGGCATTTTTGCGGGGCGCACCCAGCTACGCTACCCCTACGGCCGTTACGGATACACCCGCGGCGGCGGCAAAATTTGGCACGGCGGTATGGATCTGGTCGGGCTGAACTCGACCGATATACGCATGCCGTATTACAAAAATAAGCGTATCACCGGAAAAGTTGTCCGTGCCCGCCGCGTGACCGACCACAGCAATAAGACTTGGGAGTGGGGCTGGTACGTCTGCGTGCAGCTGGACCCCGGCCAGACTCCCGACGACGTGAACTATCTGTACTTTTGCCACTGCCGCGAGCTGAAAGTGACGGCGGGGCAGGCAGTGGCCAGCGGCGACCTGCTGGCCGTGATGGGCCAAAGCGGCAACGCGGCGGGCGGCTACGACCATTGCCACTTCGAGGCCCGCGCCACGGCTACCGGCAAGGGCCTGGACCCCAGCCAGTACGCGGGCTGCCCCAACGCGGTAGGCGTGTACGGCGAGGCGCCGGGGCAGGCGGATTCCGGCGAGGAGAATGAGGAAAACGCCGATGCTGCGAAGAAACTGCAGCGTATTTCCATCGGCCCGGTAAGCCGGGGCGACGCCGACGCGGTGTATGCGGTGTGCGTCAGCCGCGGGCTGGTGGCCGCTGGTTTGTACAAAAGTGAATGGAGTGTTTGAATATGAACGGAAATTTGGACAAGAAAAACGGTTTTTTATATGCAAAAGCCGCCGTGGCCGCGCCGTGCGGGGCCTTTACGGCGGCGTTTGGGTGGCTGGGCTGGCTGGTGCTGGCCTGGGCGGCCTGCATGGCGCTGGATTGGCTGAGCGGCAGCGCGGCCGCCGCCAGCAGGGGAGAGTGGTCCAGCGCGGCAGCCCGCGCGGGGATCTGGCACAAAGCCGGCATGGTGGTGGTCGTCTGCGTAGCGGCGCTGACCGACTTGGTTTTAAACGTGGCGGTGGAAAACCTGCCGGCGTTTGGGGATGGTGTTGGGTTTGATTTTGAAGGGGTAGTCCTGCCGGTGGTGTTGGTGTGGTATATTTTTACCGAATTAGGCTCCATTGCCGAGAATGGCGCGGCCATGGGGGCACCGGTGCCTAGTTGGTTGCTTTCGTTGTTGGCCGAAAGCAAGGAGAAAGCCGCTAAGTAGTTCCTTTCGGTGTTCCGCCACCTTGCGGCGGACACCTCGATATAACAGCATCCTTCCGTTAGGCCTACCTTTTTTGTGACCAAAAAAGGTAGCGAAAAAAGTCCCGCTGTTGCGAGGCAGCGGACCCCGCCCAAGGGGCTACTCGCCCCTTGGAACCCCAGAGACGAGGTCGGTCAACGGAAAAGCTAAAAAATGCAGGAGTGCTGCATTTTTCTTAACGCTTTTCCGTCGTCCGACAGATTGACCCTCCGGGCCTAAATTCCTCTACACACTTTAGCGAGGCCGTATCCCGGTGCAGAGGAATCGGCGGCGGGCAGCCGCCAATCCAACCTTTGTTAAATTCTTAAGAGCGCGGCCTGCGGCGCGCAGCGACGCTTCGCACGCAGTGCGAACTAGCGCTCTTAAGCCGGGATGCAGTGCGGTTGCGAAGCAATCAAAGCCCCAGTGGGGCTTTGAAGCACACGAGCGGGCCCGCTTTGCGGGATGGCGGCGCTCGTTGTGCGCCGCCAAGCGCGCGCTATCGGAAGTAGCGGGGACCTTTTCGGTTCCTTTTGGGTCTCCAAAAGGAACACCTAAAAGTAGGATGCCGTAAAAAGAAAGAGGGACCGCAAGGTGGTCCCTCTTGAAAGGCTGCTATCAAAAATACTGCTCAAGATCCTTCTTATCGGTAGAGCACCGCAGCGCTGCCTCGCGGGTAATCTTCCCGCAATCCACCAGCCGGGCCAGGTCGCCGTTCAGGCTGTGCATGCCTAAAGCGGCCCCGGACTGCAAAACACTGGGGATCTGGAAGCACTTATTCTCGCGGATCAGGTTGCACACCGCATCGCTGCCCACCAAAATTTCAGTGGCGGCACACCGCCCGCGGCCGGTGGCCAGGGGCAAAAGCTGCTGGGTGATAACACCACGCAGCACCGTTGAAAGCTGCCCGCGGATCTGGCTTTGCGCACCCGGCGGGCAGACGTCGATGATACGGTCAATGGTCTGCGCTGCGCCGATGGTGTGCAGTGTGCTCATCACCAGATGGCCGGTCTCGGCGGCGGTCACGGCGGCGGAGATGGTCTCGTAGTCGCGCATCTCGCCAACGAGGATCACGTCCGGGTCCTCACGCAAAGCACTGCGCAGGGCGGCGGCAAAGCCGGTCACGTCGCTGCCCACCTCGCGCTGATGGATCAAAGCTTTTTTGCTTTTATACACGTACTCGATGGGGTCCTCGATGGTCAGGATGTGGTCGGAGCGGTTCTGGTTGATGTAGTCGATCATCGAGGCCAGCGTCGTGGACTTGCCGCTGCCCGTGGGGCCGGTGACCAGGATCAGGCCGCGGGGCTCGTCCGCCAATTTCTTCAAAACCGGCGGCAGGCCCAGCTGCTCCATGGTGGGGATCTCATCGTTTAAAAGACGCAGCGTCGCTGAAATTTTGCCCTGCTGGTAAAACACGTTCACACGGCTGCGGGTGCCGTCCGGCGCGGCGATGGCAAAGTCCGCGTCCAGCCGCTGGGTGTCCAGTGCTTCGCGGTGGCTCTCGTCCAGGGTATTTTCAATCAGGGCACGGGTGGCGTCCTCGTCAAACTGCACGGGGGCTTCCACCAGCTTGCCGTCAATGCGGAACATCAGCGGCAGGCCTTGGGAAATATGGATGTCGCTGGCCTTCATCTGGCGGGCCAGCGCGGTCAGTTCATGGATCTGCATAGGGTATCACTCCTCAAAATAGGTGATCTTCAGCAGTTCTTCGGGGGTAGTCACGCCGTCGCGCACCAGCTGCACGGCGCTCTCCCGCAGGCTGCGCATACCCTGGGTTTTCCGCGCTGCATCGGTCATTTCTTCAATGCTCGCGCCCTCGGCGATCATCCGGCGCAGCGCCTTGTTGATGACCACCATCTCGTGGATGGCCACGCGGCCTTTGTAGCCTGTGCCGTTGCACTGGGGGCAGCCGGTGCCGCGGGCGACAAAGGGGATGCCCGGCCCCAGCAGCTCGGCTTCGGCCTCGGTGACGGGCACTTTCCTGGCGCAGGCAGGGCAGACGCGGCGCATCAGGCGCTGGGCCACCACACCGGCCAGGGAGTTGGCGATCATGTACCGCTCCACGCCCATATCCTCCAAACGGACAATGGACGATAGAGCGTCGTTTGTGTGCAGGGTAGAGAAAACCATGTGGCCGGTGATGGCCGCACGGACGGAGATGGACGCGGTCTCGGCGTCGCGGGTCTCGCCCACCATGATGACGTCCGGGTCCTGGCGCAGCAGGGCGCGCAGGCCGCTCTCGAAGGTCAGGCCCGCCACGTTGTTCACCTGGGTCTGGTTGATGCGGTCCAGGTTGCGCTCCACGGGGTCCTCGATGGTGGAAACGTTCACCTGCCGCTGGGCGACCTCCTGCAGCACCATGTACAGCGTGGTGGTCTTGCCGCTGCCGGTGGGGCCGGTCAGGTAGACGATGCCGTTGGGGCGGTCCAGCAGCGGGCGGAACCGCTTATAGGTCTCGTCGTCCATGCCAAAGTGGTCGGCGTGTTCAATGTGGGTGTTGGTAGCCAGCAGACGCAGCACGGCTTTTTCGCCAAACACGGTGGGCAAAATCGACACACGCACGTTCACGTCCGGCCCGGTCTCCAGCCGGGCGCGGAAATGCCCGTCCTGGGGCACGCGGTGCTCGGCAATGTCCAGGTTGGACATGATCTTGATACGGGCAATCAAAGACTGGTGCAAAGCACGCTGCAGCGTTACATAATCGATGATAACGCCGTCAATGCGCATGCGCACCTTCGTTTCGCCCTCGAACGGCTCGATGTGAATATCGGAGGCGCCGGTGGTGGCGGCGCGCTGGACCAGGCTGTTCAGCAGGCGGATGATGGGCGCGTCGGTGTCGCCGCCCTCCTCGGTCATGTCCACGGCGAACTCCTCGCTGCGGGCGGCGGCCATGTCGCTGCTGTTGGCCTTGCTGGCGGCCTTGCGGGCGCGGACCTCGGCGTAATAATACTGGATGCTGCGGCGCAGGGGCTCCAGCTCTGCCAGCACGATCTCCGGCTCCATGCTGGTCAGCTGGCGGATGTCCTCGATGGCGTAGTAGTTCAGCGGGTCGTTGGCGGCAATGACCAGGCTGCGGCCGTTGATGGCGATGGGCAGCATGTCGTACTTTTGGGCCAGCTCGCGGGGAACCTTCTCCACGGCGGAAATATCCGCGTTGATCTGTGCAAAATCAATCACCCGCAGATGCAGGCGCTGGGCCAGGGCTTCCAGCACCTGGTGCTCGTTGACATAGCCAAGCTCCTGCAAAGCCTGGCCCACACGCAGGTTTTTGTGCTCTTTCTGGTAGGCCAGGGCAGCCTGCAGCTGGTCCCGGGTGATATAGCCAAAGTCGATCAGGACATCGCCAAGACGGATGTTGTTCAAGATACCACACTCTCCTTATCGCAGAGGATCACATTCAGCTGTACTGTATAGGTGGCGGTGTTGGTGGTGGCACCGCTGGCGTTGGTGTAGGCGGCGTGGTCGATCTGCACGCTTTTCAGCTGTACCGAGGGGTACTGCGCGGCCAGGTCGTCCAGCATGGTGTAGAAGTTGCTGTCGCTGCCGGTGCAGCGAAAAGTGACGGTACACTGTTTAAAATAGTCGGCCTGGGCATAGATGCGGGTCAGCGGCGGGGCCAGTTCCATCAGCACGGTGTTGGTGTCGGCGGTGGCCAGCATGGGGTCGGCGGAGTTAATGTCCGTCGGCGCGGCGGTGTCGTCGGCCTGGGTGCTGGCGGCGTAGCCGGTCAGGCTTTGGGTGTCAATGGCACTGATGTCCAGCGAGACAGGCCCCAGATCATGCCCCAGCTCTAAATTGGAGACGAGGGTGTCCAGGTCGCTGCTGGAAAGCAGACCGTAGTAGTTGGCGTTGGCCTGCTGCAAAGCGGCCCAGCTCTCGGTTTTGGCGGCGGCGTTGGTGCCGGCCAGGGCGATGGTCTCCTGCATGGCGATCTGCGCCTGCTGGGCCTCGGCCAGGCTTGCTGCGGCCTCGTCGCTGGCTTCCAGGGCCGGGGTGAGCATAAATTGCACAAAGAAGAAGATGAAAGCTAACATACCTACGACATAAAGCAGCAGCTTGTCGCGGGCGGTGATCTCGGTAGTCATGGCGTCCTCCTTACAGGGTTATTCCGGTGCGGCCAAGGTGCAGCGCAGGTTCAGCGCGTACCCGGCGGGCTGGCCCCGGCCGTTTGTGGACTGGTAGCCGGTGTAGTCCACGTCCGAAAAGACGCCGCAGTTTTGCAGCGCCCGCACGTAGGCGGGGATATCGATGACGGTATTGGAGGTGGCGTTGAACTGCAGCACCCCGGAGGCGGCGTCGTAGCTGGTGAACTCCACCGTGATGCCGCTGCCGGAACCTGCCGCGTCGATGCGGTTGAGCAGGCTGCTGGTCAGGTCGGGGTAGCTTGCCAGCAGGCTGGTCACGCTATTGGCGTAGTCAGTCAGGCTGTGGTAAGCGTCGGCGGCCTGCTGGTCCTGCAGCGATTGCTGGTAGGGCGTAAGGTTTTGTTCATCGGCGCACCAGGCCCGCAGGTCGCGGGTATCGGCGCGCATCATGGCCGTGTGCAGAAACACACCGCCCCAGGCCAGCATGCACCCGGCCACAATGATGGCCCCCGGCGCCGCCTTGCGCAAAAATGCCTTACGGTCGGCATTTTTGCCCGCCTTAGCGGCCAGCTGGTATTGCAGATAAAAGTTGTTTTGTTTTGTTGCCATAAGGATGACCTCTTTATGATATATGCTGTGCGGCTAGCCCGGCGGCTTCCGTTTCGCGCCACCCTGCGGCGCTTCACTCGATTTAGCGGCTTTCTTCCGCTATGTGTTCCTTTTGGAGACCCAAAAGGAACCGAAAAGGTCCCCGCTACTTCCGATAGCGCGGGAGGCCCGGCTTAAGAGCGCTAGTTCGTGCTGCGCACGAAGCGTCGCTACGCGCCGCGGGCCGCGCTCTTAAGAATTTAACAAAGGTTGGTTTGGCGGCTGCCCGCCGCCGATTCCTCTACACCGGGATACGGTCTCGCTAAAGTGTAGGGGGCGATGCTTGCATCGGCCCCTACAGAAAAGGTGTAGAGGAATTTCGGCCCCGAAGGGGTCAATCTGGAGAGGAGCGAAAAAGCGTTAAGAAAAATGCAGCACTCCTGCATTTTTTAGCTTTTTTGCTGCTCGACCACACCTTTGGGGTTCTCAGGGGCGAGTAGCCCCTGAGGCGGGGTTCGCTGCCTCGCAACAGCGAGACTTTTTCGCTTCCTTTTTGGTCACAAAAAGGAAGGCCTAAAAACAGTATGCTATTATATTAAGGAAGCCGCCGCATGGTGGCGGCTTCCGCTGAACGCGAACAAAAAATCAACGACCAATCAAATTGCCGGCCGCTAAAGCAATATCCGCCAGCCGGATGCCTTCCGGCAGCTTGATATTTTCCGTCTCCGGGTAGGCGGCGACCTCCAACTGCAAAGCCCGGCAAGCCGGCGTACAGACAGCCAAGTCAGCGGCGGTGCTGCCGCCGAAATAAACGGCCTTAATGGGGTGCTCGCTCTTGGCAGCGGTCTGGAACTGGATCAAACCGGAAAGCTTCTGCCCGATCTCGGCGCCCGAAGCCTCGGTCCCGCGGGGATTGAACAACCGGCTGCGGGTGGAGTATTTGTACTGCCCCTTTTCGTACAGCCCTGCAATCAGCGAATCACCGTCAAATTGCAGCATTACAAAGCTCTTGCCGGCAAGCTCCGGGGTGGCGCGCACCAGCTTGATCTGCCCGGCCAGCGCCAGGTCGATGCTGTACAGCTTCAGCCCGCAGGCTGCGGCCAGGTTGATGTAAGTTTCGATCACCGCGCTCTCCACGCGGGTGGCCAGCACCGTGTCGGCCTTGGTCTTTTTGTCGGTGGAAAGCAGCATGTAGTCGTCCAGCGGGGCGGTCACGTCGGCGCCGCCGGTGGAAAACTCCCGCGTCAGCACGGCTGCGCGCTTCTTTTCACTCATGCGGGGCAGGGTCAGCACCCGGTGGTTGAACTGGCTGCCGCCCACCGCCAGCGCCACACGCTGGGTGGGCAGCTCGTTGGCGGCAAAAAAGCCTTGCAGCGCAGCGGTCAGCTCGGCCTCGTTGGTGATGATGCCGTTGATCAGGCAGCCCTCCGGCAGTTCGGTCTGGCAGGCCGCCGTGATTTTGGCCCCATTCGCCGTCGGTGAGCCCACCGCCGCATACACGGTACGGTTGCAAAGATAAAGCGAGGTTAAAACAGGCATGGTATGTATCTCCTTAGCTGTTGTTACTGCGCAAATTTTTTTGGGGGATGGCCCCCCATTGACCCCTTCGGGGTCGAAAATACTCTGTAACTTTAGCCGACTGCTATACCCTGCAGAGGAATCGGCGGCGGGCAGCCGCCAATCCGTCCGCTCTTGGATTCTTAAGGGCGCGCTTTGCGAAGCGTTCGTGCGTAAGCACGAACCCAAGCGCCCTTGAGCCGGGCCCCCCGCGCTATCGGAAGTAGCGGGACCCTTTTCGGTTCCTTTTGGGGTTCCAAAAGGAACACATAAAAAGCAAGATGCTGTTTAAGCGAGGGAGCGGGCGCAAGGTGCCCGCGAACGGGAGCCGCAATCTTCCCGCAGGGTGCCCAGTGACGAAAGCCGCCCGTACAGAGAAAAGCAAAAAATCAATACGTCGAACTCGACTGCCCGATCGTGCCGTAGGACTGGTAGATGGGCAGGATGACGGCGACCACCACGAACGCCACGATGAGGCCCATGATGACGATCATGATGGGCTCCAGCAGCGTTACCAGCCGCTTGGTGGCGACCTCCGCCTCAAAGTCCAGCGTCTCGCTGATGGTGGCCAGCAGCTCGTCCAGCTTGCCGGTCTCCTCGCCCACGGCGATGGAGGAGGACATCGACTGCTCGAAGCCGTCCACCAGTGCCAGCGATTCCGACAGGCTGTTGCCGGCGCGGACCTTGTCCAGCACCTCGTCAAACTGGCTGATGATCCAGCGGTTGCCAACGGCGTCGCGGCTGGCAATCAACGTAGCTACGATGGGAACACCGCTGGAATACAGGTTGGACAGCGTGCGGGCGAAGCGGGCCGTGCAGATCTTCTGGTTCAGCTTGCCGATGACGGGCGCGTGCAGCTGCATGCGGTCCCACTGGCGGCGCACGGCGGGCTGGGCCAGCGCGATGCGGCCGCCCACCACCAAAAAGGCTGCGACCAAAATGATAAGCACCCAGTTGGCCGAAACAAAGTCCGATACAGCAAACAAAACTACCGTGGGCAGCGGCAGAGAGTCCATCTGCTCAAACATAGGCATGAACTGGGGCACCACAAAGCCCATCAAAATAGCGATAACACCCACGATCATGACCGACAGGATGATGGGGTACATCAAACTGTTGCCCACCTGCTGGTTGACCTTGTGCTCGCGGTCGTAGTAGCGGCCCATGCGCAAAAAGCTGGCGTCGATGCTGCCGGTGCCCTCGGCGCTGCGGGTCATGGCGATGAGCAGCTCCGGGAAAGCGGGCGCACACTGGTGCATCGCGTCGGAAAGCGGCACGCCCTTGCGCAGCTCTTTTAATAAGGTGTTGTACAGCAGCCTGGTGCGGGCGTTCAGGCCGCGCTCGTCCGCCATGATGCGAAACGCGCGCACCAGCGGCACGCCCGCCGAAAGCAGTGTGCCCAGGCCGCGGCAAAACTCCGCCAGCTCCGGCGTTTTCAGCGGGCGGTAGACGCTGGCATTGGTGCCGACCTCTTTGGCGTCGGTCATGTACAGGTCTTGCTCCCGCAGGGTGATGTACAGCGCTTCGGCGCTGGCGGCCTCGGTGACACCGTGCAGTGTCTTGCCCGAAAGCGCCGTGGCTGTGTAGCGGTAACGCGGCATGGAAAACCTCCGAAATTACGATGAAACGTTATAAAAACCGGCAGTACCATGCAAGCACGGGATCGCCGAAAAGCAGCGCCAGCACAATGCCGACGCAGAGGAATGGTCCAAATGCGAAGTGGTCTTTTTTGTCGGCCTTGCGGGCGGCCAGCAGATACATGCCGTAAAACCCGCCGCCCAAAATGCCAAAAAACATCGCCAACAGGGTATGCTGCCAGCCCAAAAACAGCCCGACAGCGGCCATTAACTTGATGTCCCCGCCGCCGAACGCGCCGGGGATCGCCAGGCAGAGCAGCAGCATCGGCACGCTAATGCACACCATGCCGATGAGCGCCCCGGCCCACCGGGCAGGGGAGAGCAGCAGGTTGAGCACCGAAAGCACGGCCACCGCGGCGTTGAGCCGGTTGGGGATAAGCTGGGTCTCGGCATCGATCAGCGCGATGCTGAGCAGCACGCCGCAGAGCGCCAGGGCCAGAAGCCCCTGCCACCGCATGCCGAACAGCCCCTCGCCCAGCGTGTAGGCCGTGCCGAACCGCCAACGGCAGCCCAGCGCCAGCACGCCGCCCAGCAGCTCCACCAACAGGTAGCGCACCGGGATAGGCGCCCTGCAGTGGCGGCACCGCCCGCGCAGGAATAGCCAGCTGAACACCGGGACCAGATCCCCGGCGGTGAGCACAGCCCCGCATTGCGGGCAAAAACTGCGGCCGGTCAACGGATTTTTGCCCCGGGGCAGCCGCCAGGCCACGACGTTCATAAAGCTGAACAGCGCGGCCCCCAGCAAAAATGCGATGAGCCCCAGCAGGCCTTCCACCAGCAGCATCACGCGCCCTCCGATCTGTCAAAGCGGATGCGCTGCTCGGCCCGCCAGACAGTATAGCCGGTCTCGGCGTCGTACAGCGCGCGCATGTCGCCCTCGGCGTAGAGCAGCTGCTCCACGGTGTAGCCGTCCTCGCTGATCTGCAGCAGAGTCACAGCGCCGGGCAGAGCGCCCAGGGTCTCGATTTGTCCGGCGATGCCCTTAGCGAAGCCATCGTGGGTGGATTGGTCGGCAAACGGCGTACCGGCAGAGTAGCATTGGGCCGACACGGCGCGGGCGGCCAGCTGGGCGGCCTTGATCTGGGTCAGCGCGGCGCGGGCCTTGCCCTGGCGGTCCAGCTGGGTATAGCCGGCCAGGCAGACAAAGACCAGCGCGGCGGCGCAAAACGCAAACAGCAGCTTTTCCGCCATCGAGAGCGGCGGAGCATCCTGGGAACCCCGGACTTTCGCGCCGATACGATCAGACAGCATCCCGCCGCCTCCCTTCCGTTGGATTTTACTTTTATGCAGACTAAAGTATACTGTACCTTGCGACAATATGCAAGGCAATTCGACAAATTTTATGTTATATAAGAACGGGATTTTTTGGCCGGCGGCAAGGGGCAGCCCTACAATTAGTGCCCGCCGCCAAGGCAAACTACCATATTTCCTCTTGCAACTTGCAAACTGTTATACTATAATGAACCTACTTATATTGGAAAATTCTGTCGATTTTCGTCGACCACCCGGATATAAACGAGGTACATTTGTGCTGCCTATTATAAAGGAAATCAAACAAAAACTGCGCACCGCCCGGGGCTTCACGATGGTGGAGCTGATGGTCGTGCTGCTCATTCTTGGCATCCTGGCTGCCCTGGCGGGCACCGGGCTGATCGCCTATGTCCGCCTGGCCCGGTTCGAACATAACGAATCCGGCGCCCGCACCGTGTTCCAGACCGCCCAGATCGCCCTGACCCGCAAGGATACCAGCGGCGATATGGATACATTTTTGACGGAGCTGCGCGAAGTCGGCACGCTGGGCGACCACTTCAGCGCTGATGGATTGAGCGAACAGTTCGGTGACGGAGCCGCGGAAAAAGCCAATGCCTTCAACAGCCAGATCTACGCGTTGTACTATGATAAGGCGAACCCCGACAGCGACGCCAGCAGGATGGTGCGCGGCCTGTTGGACCCCTACGTCTACGATGAGTCGCTTTTCAACGCGTCCATTGTGGTGGAGGTGGACAGCCTGACCGGGCAGGTCTACTCCGCTTTTTACGATACAGCGTCCGATAAGCTGCGCTTTGCCGCTGATGACGGTGCCGACGGCGCGATGCTTATTGACGACCGCAGCTACGGCCACCGCCGCGGTGATTCGCTGGTGGGCTACTACTCGGCCGAGGACACCGTCAACGTGGTGGCCCTGAGCCAGACCCGCCTGAAAGTCAAAAACCCGCAGCTCATCAACAACGAGACCCTGACCTTAAACTGGAGCGGCAACAGCAAAAACGGCGACATCGACACCATTTATGACGCTGAATTCTACGATGCAACGACCAATGCGCCCCTCTTTAAGCTGGAGATCGAGTGGAGCCGCGTCCTTGCCGACCCCACCCACAACAACGCCCAGATCAAGGTGTACCGGCCCAACGCTGATGGAAACGGCTGGAGCGAAACGTACCAGGACTACACCTTCCCCCTCAGCTACAGCAAGGGCCGCTTTATCCTGACGCTGGACGCCATGTGCGACGCCAACCTGCTGCGCGCCGCCGAAAATGATGGTGCCGACCTGAGCTCCACCAAGACCACCCTGTTCAGCATTACACGCCTGACGGAAAATGCTCCTAAGGATGTTTACGTTAAGATGAAAGCACGTCCTAACGCGAACTTTCAGGATCTTTATACCGAAAGCAAACCGCAGCAGTCCAATACCGAAAATACATTGTTTGCCGCAGGCAGCAAGGCAAGCGGCGGCACGTTGAAATACTTCCGCCACCTGTACAACCTGCGCTGGGTAAATAGCGGCGAATATGCCTTTACGGGTAAAAACACCGCCCTGGATTGGACCGACGGCGGCGTCACCGTCTACTGCTCGCCCGAGAAGAAGGACGCGGAGCCTGTGGCCAAGGTGCCCAGCCGCACCGGCGAGGTCGTGGCCTGGCCCACCATCCCCGCCATCGGCAAGGACGTCACCCTCAACGGCAGCACCGGCGGCAGCGGGCAAGTGGTCATCAGCAACCTGCAATTGCGGGGCAGTTCTATCGCTGCCGTGGAGCGGAAATATGCCGGTGAAGCTGCCTACAAGGCCCGCGACCACTACGTAGGCCTGGTGGGTGAAAACAACGGTACACTGAAAAATATCACCCTGCGCGACCCCGATGTGCAGATCAACGCCGAGGTCAGATCCGCAGGCGAGCAAAACGCCGACACCGCCATGGCGATGGATGCCAACGGCACCCAATACCTGCAGGCCCTGGCCGATACCGACCCCGACTACCGCACCGAGATTTGGTCGGTGGGCGCGCTGGCGGGCGTGGACACCGGCAGCCTGACCAACTGCACCGTCGACCGCAGCAGCCGCCGCGGCGCTGAGGCCAAGGTCACCGCTGTGCTGACCTTCAGCAGCAAGACCACCGGCGTGAACCGGGTGGACGGCACCTTGTACAAAGACGAACCCCACGGCATCGGCGGGCTCGTCGGCTTTGCCATGCCCAAAACCGGCGCCAAACTCACCGGCCTGACGCTGGACCAGAACGTCACCGTGGCGGGCATCTTCCAGGATGAGGACGCCGCCAACAACAGCGGTGCGGATACCGGCACCAGCGCCGATATAGCAGAAAAAGCACGCTATAACGCCATCGCCAACGAAAACGAGAGCCAGACCCTCTGGCGCGCCGTGGGCGTGGGCGGCGTGGCCGGTGTACTGGACGCCACCAACCTGACCGGCACCCGGAACGCCGAAAGCCTCAAGGACATCACCAACAAGTCCACCGTGGTGGGCAATGCCTTCGTGGGCGGCATCACGGGCAACCTGTACTCCACCACCGAGAACGACAGCGACGCCAAAACCCTGACCGGCCTGGCCAACCAGGGCACCGTGCTGGCCGGGGCCAACTACCAGGGCAGTACCGCAGGCCAAAGCCGCGTGCTGGGCCAGTTCTTCGGCGGCATTGCGGGCTATGCGCGCAGCCTTGTACTGGATGAGTGCCACAGCGCCACCCGCAGCGGCCTGAGCGAGACGACCCTGACCAACCTTGTGCAGGCGGGCTATAACGCCGACGGTACGTTGAACGAGAACAGCCCCCTCAAGGGCGACTTTGTCGGCGGCCTGGTGGGCTTTGGCCGCGACGTCCAGATGACCAACTGCTACACCGAGTCCGGGTATGTGCTGGGCCGCAGCTTCGTGGGCGGCTTTGTCGGCGGTTTTGTGGGCAGCAACCTGTACACCAGCGGCGGCACCAACAACAGCTATGTGTTCGGCAACCGTTACGTGGGTGGTATCGTCTCGGTCAATGGCCTGAACAGCACCATCGAAAACATGACCAACAAGGGCCTGGTGGCAGGCCTGGGCGCCAATGCGGCCTACGTGGGCGGCATTGCGGGCGTCAACGATGCTGCCTGGGGCAAGCAGGACAGCACGGACCTCACCGAAAACGAGACCGCCAAACTGGTGGACAGCGTCAACAGTATGTCTACTGTTGAGGTAACGGATAAAAACAAGATTGCGCTGCTGCAGCAGTTGAGCCAGACCAGGGACGGCACCCCCCACTATGCCGATTTCGTGGGCGGCGTGGCCGGCTGCAACGGCACCCACGGTCAGATCAGCTGGCAGGCCGAGTCCGACAAGGGCGCGGTCCTGGGCGCGGTGCTGTACGGCGGCAGCTTTGTAGGCGGCGTGGCGGGCTACAACGACGCCACCGCCACCATCACAAACAGCCAAGCCACCATCCTCAGCGTCACCGGCACCATCGTGGCCACCGGCGACTGCGTGGGCGGCGTCATCGGCCTGAACGGCGCGGCCAGCCTGCCCACCGTGCAGGTCAGTGCCAACCGCATCGAGGGCGTCCACTTTGTGGGCGGCGTCATCGGCGCCAACCTGCCCGCGAACGAATTCAAATTTGTCAACGCCGGCGGCGCGGCGGCCAACGCCGCCACCATCGGCACCGGACGCATCGTGGCCGACGGCGTGGCGGGCGGTATGATCGGCTACAACCGCGTAGTCAACGCAGATACGCTGAAAAACGCCCTGCAGAACAAGAACGGCACCATCGCGGCCGACCTGCAGACCTTGCTGCCTAAGTTCAGCAGCGGCAACGCCCTCGACGAGCCGAAGCTGAACCCTGGCGGCAGTGCCATCACTCTGACGGGCCTGAGCAACCAGTTCAACATTTACGCCAACGCCTACGTGGGCGGCATCATCGGCTACAACGCAGCCGACACCACCCTCACGCTGGAAAACGCCAGCAACGGCAACCAGAGCCAGGCACAGTCCTACGGCGGCCTGGCCCTCAGCCCCAGGGCCGACGCGGCCAACGGCGGGGCCTACAGGCTGGACAGCGGTGTCTCGCTGGGCGAGCTGGACCCCGACCACAACGGCTACTTTGCGGGCGGCATCATCGGCTGCACTACGGCCAAAACCACGCTGAATCATTGCACCAACTACGGCGGCGTGCAGCACCCCGTGGCCGCAGGCGGCCTGACCGGCGTCAACAACGGCACCATCACCAACGGCCGGATGGTCAACTCCATGGGCAGCCAGCAGGAGGGCTACCGCTACCTGGGCGGCATCGCGGGCATCAACAACGGCACCATCACCAACTCCGCCCCGGCGGAAAGCAGCAGCATCCGCGGCGGGCTGGACATCGGCGGCGTAGCCGGTTATAACAGTAAATTCGGCGTTATTACGCTGGAAAATGCCAGCGGCAATGTCTACGGCATCACCGCCACCGGCGGCGTGGCAGGCTATAACCTGGGCACCGTCACCGCCAAGAGCGTGACGGTAAAAGTCAGCGGCACCACCCAGACCGGCGGTGTGGCGGGCTTGAATGCGGCATCTGGCACGATTGGCCAGGACCCGACGGACCCGGGCAGCATATCCATCACCGTGCAAAACGGCACGACCGTTTCCTCCACCATCCAGGGCGGCGGCGTAGCAGGCCGCAACGAGGGCCTGATCCAGAACGCCACGAACCGCGCAGGCTCTATCCAGGTGGTAAACCAGTATGCGGGCGGCATTGCTGGCAGCAACAGCGGCCGCATCTACGGCTGCATGCACGCAGCCAGCGGCAACCGTGTGCTGTATACCGGCGGTGGCTTTGCAGGCGGCATCGCCGGCTGCAACGAGGTCGGCGGCAAGCTGGAGAACGTTACCATGAACGGCAGCGTTACAGCAGCCAACGGCGAAGCCGGCGGCGTGACCGCCCATAACTACGGCAGCATCACAACGTCCCGGGTCTACGGCTCGGATATTCGCGGCACGTCGGACGCCATCGGCAGCATTACAGCCTGCAACGAAGCCGGTGCAGTGATCAGCGATGCGAACCTGTTCAATATGGCAAAATTCGGCGGCGACGTGCGCCTGTACGGCCCGGCTACCCGGGTGGGCGGCCTGGTCGGCTATAACGCAGGCTCCCTCAGCAAGGGCAATGTGCGTGCGGATTCCCTCAGCCTTGCCAACCTGACTGCCGACGACAGCACTGTCACGGCGGGCGGCGCGCTGGGCGAAAACACCGGCACGGCTGAGAACGTGATCGTAAGCACCAACCTGCAGGACAGCATGGCAAAATATCTCAACCTGGGCGGCGTTGCTGGCAGCAGCAGCGGCACCTTAAGTAATTGTACCTATACGGGCGCCATCGGTAAGGATAACGGCTTTACCACCGTGGGCAGCACCGTGGGCGGCATCGTGGGCAGCAACGACGTGGTGTATAACACCGACGGCACGGCCGCCGCCACCGGCAAGGTGAAGGACTGCGAGGTCGGCTATATCGAGCTGAAAGTGCAGGGCGCCTCTAACGTGGGCGCCAGCCAGGACGCTGCCACCAAGATGAACAGCGCCGCCCATATCGGCGGTATCGTGGGCCGCAACCGCGGCGAGATCACCGGCAGCACCGTCGGCACCAAAGACAAAACGGGTAGTATCATCACCGCCCGCAGCGGCTTTGTGGGCGGCGTGGCCGGCTCCAACAGCGGCAGCATCTCCACCAGCGGCGGCCTGGACACACAGCGCCTTGTAAAACAGATCAACGCCTGGCTGGATGTGCCCTATAAAAACGAGACCACCACCGACGAAAACGGCAACAAAGTCACTACCAAAGTGGTAGACACCGACAAACAGAACGCCAACCTGAACCAGATGGTCCGCGTACTGACCGGCAAGGCCAGCGGTGATGCAGAGACAAAACTGCAGACCGACTTTAAGGCCATGCAGGGCTTTGATACCCTGACCTATGGCGATAAAAACTATGATACAGTTTATACCAACCGCAGCGTCAACCAGCTGCTGGTCTCGCTGCGGGGCGGCAGTGGTTGGGGCCATTTCGCCAACGGCTACCTGGGCGGTATCACCGGCTTTAACGATGTCACCGGCCAGATCACCGACAGTGCCAGCGGTCAGTGGTTCGTCTACGCCGATAACATCAACCAGAGCTGGGGCGCCGTAGGCGGTGTCATCGGCCAGAATGAATCCAATGCGGATTCCACCAGCGGCCTGGTCAACTTTGCCGCCGTGCGCCGCTTTGTGCGCGGCACGCAGGGAACGGCGGATGACGATAGAAACTCTAAAAATGACCGCTATGCTACTGACAACGCAGTAGATAACTATGTAGGCGGCGTTATTGGTACGCAGGAAAACCGCACCGGCGACCGCTGGACGCTGGAAAAATGTATCAATATTGGCACGGTGTTCAACAGCCGCTCCAACAACGCGGGTGGTGTGCTGGCCTACTGGCTCAGCTACGGCGGTACGCTGACCAACTGCTATAACTTTGGCGAGATCACCACCAACTCCAACAACGGCCAAAGCTCCGGTACTGTTGGCGGCGTGGCGGGCTACTTCAATAATCCTGTTGCCGGTACGGCGGCCAACCTGTACCGCTGCAGCAACTATGGCAGCGTAAAAAAGATGACCTACGGTGCCAACGACGTAGGCGGCGTTTTTGGTAAGGTACAGCTGGCGGATGACCATAACAGCGATGCCATGACCATCAATATCATAGAGTGCGTCAACGGCTCCAATGTGCAGCTGCAGGCGGCATCGATGTCTGTCGGTATCTTCTGCTATATTGGTCCGTGGAAGGCTATCCCCAACGTTGAGGTCAACATTGACCGCTGCCGTAACTATTGCACCGAAATGTGGGGCTCCAACCGTTCAGCTGGCATCTGGGGCAACCGCGGCAACGGCAGCACCTCTAACAAGAAAACGACCATCACCAATTGTTTTGCCTTGTATAAAAGTAAGAACAATACGGGAAGCATCTGGTACCCGATTGCCTATCGCCATACAGCCAATGAAAAACTGACCGGTTCCAACAACTACTACATGCAGCTGGATAAGAGCTTCGATGGCTATTCCGGCATTGCTGGGCTGCAAGAGGGCCTGGGCCGCAACAAGGTTACGGGGGGATGGAGCCAGGGTACCAATGAAAGCGAAGAAGGCGGCGGTGCGACTACCGCCGTAAACGCGCATCGCCTGTATGCCGGTGTGGACAGCGGTGCCAACGCCGCCCAGGATGGCGACAACTTTTATCACTTCTTTGCGATGCTGCCAAAGATTTCAAACGATGGCAGACCGGTCGTCTCGATGCAGGCTGTAAAAAAGAGCAGCTCGTATATTACCACCTTGCCGGGCCAAAGCTTCTCGGAAGCTTCGTCTGTGCGTTATATCTTTGCAGCGGATGCCAAGGATCTGTCCAAGTATCCTGTGCCGGAGGAATGGAATGTCGGCTATGTCGGCAAGATCCTGCTCCTCTTCGACGACGTCAACGGTGACAACAAGACCAGCAAGGAAGATATTACCGATGAGGTGCTCCAACGCTACTACAGCAATATCCTGGACAACAGCGCCCCGGATGCCCCCACAGGACTGAAGATCGAACGCAGTGATGCTACCGGTTCCGGTAACGAGAGTATTTACGGCCGTTATAACGTGACCTGGAATGCCCCCACCACCGGCAGCCCGGCCATCTACTACCATATCACCGTTTACGAGACCGATGAAAACGGCGACCGTATCGGCAATACCTCCCTGCTGGAGGCCGATGCCTACGACACCCGCTTTACCTTTGAAAGTAAAGCCGAGTGGAAGGGCCGCTATTTCAAGGTCAGCGTGGCCGGCGTCAACAGCAAGGGTACCGGCACGGCAGCTGCTTCGGGTCGGCAGCAGTTTGTCCGCGCCCTGCCCACGCCGGAGCTGGAGGTTCGCCTGATGCCCACGCCGGAGGAGGGCAGCCATGTTCAGTTCAGCCAAAAGCTGGTGCTGACCAATGCCGATGAATACGATAAGTTGATGCAGAACAGCGGCCTGGCCGATTGGAGCGTCACAGTCAAGGTCGGCGGCGATAACGGCGACACCTACCAGTTCAGCAATGGGAATACCACGCCCAAACGCGTTTCGGAGAGACTTGGCAGCAGCCAGCGTATGACGGCGGTAGCCACCAGCAGCGACCAGCGCTGGATGCGTTCCGGCCAGTATGACGAGACGGTGTATATGCCGGTCTCCTGGGTCGTGGTTCCCGGCGACAACACATGGGGCAACAGCAACTCCGGCCTGGCCGAGGGCAGACTTGCTGCCAAAAATGTCGAAATTACCGGCGCTACCATCGACGACCTGACCGTAACGGTTACGCTGAACTTTACCGCCAGCGTCAGCGGCACACAGCCAACCTACCGTGTCATGCTCATGGGCCGCTGCCTGGGCGATGAGGCCGTCACGCTGAACGGCGAAAATGTCTATCTCAAAGGCCAGTACATCACGCTGGCTGCACGCCAGAACGTTGTGCCCAACAGCAACACTACTTTTACCTTCAATAACCTGCCGGACGACACCCTGACCAACTATGATAACTGGACGGTCGTGGCTGTGCCGGTCACCAGCGGTTTGGGGGATGTGGTCACCCGTTGGGATGCTGCCGATGCCGAAGCTCTGGCCAAGCTGCAGGCTTCCACTCCTGCCCGCCCGGCGGCCTGGTATGGCGGCCTGGAAATCGTGCGGGAAAGCAACGGCTACAGCTTTGCCAACCTGACCCCGCTGTATTTTGTAAGCCAGAATCTGACAGACTACAGCAACTGGGCTGGCTATGCCGCGAACCAGGTCATTTTTGAACAAAACAACATCACCGTTGCCCAGGCCCCGAAGTTGACGGGCGTGCCTGCCGATGGCGACCTGTACCTGAATTACGACGCCGACAAGCTGGCCAACGACAACCAGCTGGCCTACACCTTTACCTGGACCCAACCCGGCGAGGCGGCTGCCAGCGGCGGCAACACCAAGTATAAGCTGACGCTGTACGGTGTGACCGAAACCAGGGATGAAAACGGCAATGTAATTTCTACGGCGGAGGAGACCATCACCCTGCCGGATGATGCCAACAGCAAAGTCCAGTACAAGGACGGCATCTACAGCTACACCCTCCCTATCGATACCGACCTTGCGGGCGGCAGCAACAGCTGGCGCTTTGATAAAGTGCGCCTGCGCGTCACCCGCGATACCACCGGCACCACCCAGGGCATCGGCGCAGCCGACACCGCCGTCTATACCGTGCTGCGCCGCCTGCAGCAGGTGGGCGAGCCCGGCCAGGTGTTCCCCGTGGATACCAGCAATGCCGAACAGACCCGCTATCAGATCAGCTGGCCTGCCGTCTCGGATGAACGCGTGGACCACTATGAGCTGTGGGCACAGGTGCAGACCACCAACGCCGCCGGCGCCACCCTGGGCGAAGCCTTTAAGCTGCACCCGGCGGATGGCGACAGCACCACGCTCATCAAAGACACCCAGACCATCGTGGACCTGGAAGCTTACCAGGGCGAAACGCTGGTGTTCTACGTGGTGGCCTGCCCGGCAGACGGCGACACCACCGTGCTGCGCAGCCCCAACGGCGAGGTTAGCGACCCGCAGACCATCATCCAACGCACCGAGGCCCCGGCCATCCGCAAGGTGGACTTTACCTGGACGGGCAAGGCCGCCAATGACGCCCTGCCGCTGATGAACGCTTTCTGCAATGACCTGACCATCCGGATGACGGTGGACAAGGCCGACGCCGCCAGCTACTTCTTTACCGGCTATTTGTTTGATGATGAGGCTGGCTACATCGACGCCTGCGCCAAGGCCAAGACCTGGATGGACGACCCCACCAAGGAAAACCTGGACGCCCTGAATGCCGCCCTGCGTGAGGATAAGGCAACGCTGATGATCCCCGAAGCCTCCAAGACCGTGGGCAGCGAGACCCAGGTCAGCGGCGATGGCACCACCGTGTCCTACACGGTCACGCCCAACGCCAACGCTTTTACCATGCAGCCCGCCGACGCCAACCGCTACCTGCTGCCCGCGCTGCGCGCCATGGTGGCCAACAGCGAGTCGGCAGCTACCTCCTCCTCCTGGAAGTTCTACGTGCCGGACGATTATGCCGGGGCCGCAGGCGCTTTGCACCTGCCCAAGATCCAGCTGGACAAGCCGGAAAAAGACGGCGTTCTCAGCGTGACCTCGGTGGAATCCACGGTGGATGGCAAGCTGTACGGCACCGAGGGCGAAGCCTGGAAACCTGACAGCGCAGAGATCACCATCCACCAGTACGCTGTGCAGTGGCCTGCCGTCAACGAGTACACCGATACCGACGGCACCACCCGCAACTTTGCCGAGAAGTACCGCTTCCACGTGACGCCTGCCGCGGATATGCCCGCTGACGACCCGAACAAGGAAGGCTACGACATCCGCTTTACCGTGGCCCCGGCGGATGTGGTAACGGAAAATGACGATGGTACGCAAACCATAACGACCCACCGCGGCGATATTTTGAAGGTGGAAAAACTGCCGTCTGGCTCGGACGAAAACGACCCGGCCAACTGGCTGGACATCACCAAGGCCGCCCGCAACATTGCAAACGAGGGCACCGAGGATGAGTATGTCTGGTACGATCTGAGCATTGTGCAGCTAACCCGCACAGTGACGAATGATGACGGTACGACGTCCGAAGTGACGGAGCTGGTCAGCCAGCCCATCACTCTGACCGGCCACCACGCTATCGACAACGATAACCCCAGCTACCGCATCAAGACCGTGCCTGCTCTGCGCCAGGCCGAGATGACCGATTATTCCCTGGGCTACCGCCTTACCCTGCCTGATATGACCCAGCGCGCCGACGGCGACAACGACGAAACCAGAGCACTGGAGAAGTACACCGAAAAGGTCACCATCTGGGCTGTGGGCAACGGCGAAAAGACCGTCGATTCCGACCGGCTGGAAGTCTCCCTGCGCACAGAGGGCCAGGCCATGACCGAGGATGCCGCCCGCCCGGTGTTCGCTATGGCGGAAGCCGACCCCCGGCCCGCACAAAGCACGGGCCGGGCAGGGGAGACGGACCCCACGCCCCCGGCCAACGACCCCGGGGCAGAGGATACCCCCGTTACCCCCGAAACCGCCGTGATGTAAAGCAGAAAGGAGGGCGCACCATGCCCCCAAAACGCAACCGCCCGCTGCGGGACCAGCAGGGCCTTGCCATGATCTTAGTGCTGTGCCTGGGCGCACTGTTTGTGGCGCTGGCTGCCGCCCTTGTGTATGCGGCCTCGCTGATGATGGCCAACGCCGACCGCCAGCTGCCGGAGCAGGACGTCTACGAGCTGGCCGTCAGCTTCTCCGACGTGCTGGAGCAGGAACTGCTGCATTACACCGGCGCTAAAGAAAAAGACGGCGCGATGACCGAGGAGAACGACCAGAGCATCGGCTACTTTATCAACCATATCTACGTTAAAAAAGGCTCTATCGATAACCCCTACGGCGACGACACCGATCACACGTTTACCCTGCAGGCGCCCGAGGGCATCGACGAGATGACCGTCACCCTGAACAAGCACCCCAGCGACGATGTGGACGAAGGCGGCAACGTGATCAATAACGAACCCATCACAGAGAACCTGAGTAACCTTCTCATCAAACTGAGAAATCAGAGCGAGAACGGGTCCACGATGAATGTGGATGATTATGTCATTCGTGTGACCGTCAAAGTGGTCAAGGGAGACCAGAGCTACAGCTACACCAGAAAGTACAAGCATACCGGCATTTACAGCTACTATTACACGCTGGATAATGAAAACACTCGTTACAGCTTCAATGGTGCCGAGGGCGATACAGCTTTGAGATTGACCAACATGGCAACCAGTGAGGAACGTACCGTCACAAAAAATGATGCTTCTACACTATACCTGCGCTACAGCATGGATACGGATAGTGCGTGCATTTTTACACGCATCAACGGCAATGATGAGTAAGGAGGTGGCACTATGCAAAGATTGAAAAACGCCCTCCGTGACCGCCGCGGCGAAACCATCGTGGAAGTGCTGGTGGCCTTCGTGCTGCTTATGCTGTTTCTGGCGCTGTTTACCGCGTCGCTGCGGTTTGCCCGGCGGGCCTCGGCCCAGGCGCAGACCACCCGCGATAACGCCTACCTGCTTACCGAAGCACTTTACCCGGTCAACGACGATGCGGCCGAGTGGAAAAACGAATCCGGCACCACGACCATGATGAGCTTCAGCCGCGGTGACCGCACGGTCTTTGCCGTCAAGGATGTGGAAATACAGACCATACAGGCTAAGATCAAAGACGATAACGATGAGGCTGCTGCCACGCATACCTTCACCCGTTACTACAAAAAAGTGGACGAAGATAAAGACGACACAAAAGAGGACACGACCCCATGACCACCCCGCTGAACAACAAAAAAGGTACTACCCTCGTGGAGCTGATGGTCTGCCTGGTGCTGCTGGCACTGTTTGGCACGGCGGCGGTCACGCTGGTCAAGCCCTGCGCCGAAGCCTACATCGAGGTGCAGCAGCTGACCCGCGCCCAGAACCTGGCCGATGCTCTCACCGAGACCATCCGGGGCGAGCTGGCCGATGCCGACGGCACGATCTCTATCGTAACCGCCGCAACAGAGAGCAACGCGGATTCGGCAAATAATATTTTTATAGAAGATGCCCGCTTGACGGAAGGTACTGCTCTGCGCTTTACAGTGGAAAGCAGCTATACCGAGATACTTGATGCCGGTTATGTGCCCAAGCTGACCGCCACCACCCTGAACGCCGACAACACCACCAGCACCAAGGTCCTCTACGACCCCGCCGACGACACCTTTGCCGAGCTGAACCGCTACCTGCACATGCGTTTTTACAAGCAAACGGAGGGCAAGGACGGAAAGAAAAAAGAGTACACGACCTACGCTTATACAACGGCCTATCCTAACAAAGATTATATGGGGCTTGTCGTTTCGGATCTTGCGTTCTATGCCCGCGGATGGAAAGAGGAGAAGGAAACCGGGAAGATCTGCCTGACCTCGCTGTCTATGCAACTGACCGTCGCTAAGCCCGATGGCACCCCCGTCTACACCCAGACCGCGGTCATTCCGCTGCCCGGCGCACCGGAGTTCCAATAAAAAATGGCAAATAATTTGGCGAATAAATTGTTGTGTGGGCACTGGACAATCGGGTGAAAAAACAGTATACTAATTAAAAATAGCACCGCAAGGTGTGTCAATCGTGAAACGAACGCACAGGAGAGACCTACCATGGCAGACATTGAGATCAGGATGCTCGGGAAATTTGAGATCCTTATGGACGGCAAGCCGGTCCTAGCCGCACTGAAACAGTCCCGCAAGGCTACGATGCTGATCCAGTACCTCGTCCTGCAAAAGGGCGAAAAGGTGACCCACAAAGACCTGACGGACACCCTGTGGAACGGCGAACGGTCCACCAACCCGGATATGGCTCTGCGCGCCATCATGCACCGCTTCCGCAACATGATCGAGGCCGAGGGCCTGAAGGAGCTGGAGACCTGCATCATCACCAGCCGCGGCTACTACCAGTGGAACCCCACCATGGAGTGCCGTGTGGACGTGTTTGAGATGGAAGCCCTGATGGAGGAAGCCCGCCGCCAGCTGAACCCCGCTGCCGCCGTAGCCCGCTACGAGCGCGTGCTGGAGCTGTATGCTGGCCGTCTGCTGCCGATGTCCTGCAACGAGCCCTGGGTCGAGACCCGCAGCCTGACCCTGCACGTGCAGTACCGCATCGCGCTGTTCCAGGTGCTGGAAGCCTGCAAGCGCAAGGGTGAGAATGAGCGCATCGTTAAGCTGTGCCGCCGCGCCATCGAGCTGGACCCCTACGAGGAGCGCCTGTATCTGGAGATGATCCAGGCTTTGGAGGCCCTGGGCCGCCATGAGCAAGCGCTGGAGATGACCCGCCGCGGCAACGCGATGGGCTGTCTGCACCATGCCGTCGAGCCGGAGCGTGTGGGTGTGGTCTCCCGCCAGGCCCGCCAGGCTGACCGCAACCTGGAAAATGACATCTCCCGCCTGGCCGAGGAACTGTCCGCCGACGACACCCCCGGCGCTGCGTATTGCAGCTTCGAAAATTTCCGCCAGATCTATCACCTGCAGCGCGGCGTGCAAAGCCGCTTCGGCGTGCCGGTCTACCTGGCGCTGCTCACCATGTCGCCCGCCCAGAACGCTGACCCCGCCGAGACCGGCTCCATGATGGAGCAGCTGGGCGAGCTGATCCACAAGAGCCTGCGCCAGTGCGATGCCATGGCCCGTTACAGCGAGAACCAGTATGTGCTGCTCATCAGCGGCAACAGCAGCGCCGAGAACGGCAGCACCCCGCTGGAGCGCATCAAGGCGGCTTTCTACCGCGTGCCCGCCCATGGCCGTTACCTGCTCAACTACCACATGTACGCCCCCGAGCTCCACGCCCTCTCCGCCGACGCCCGGAGAAGATAATTTTAAAATTGCCGCTCTATCTTCCACGCCTTTTTAATCCTATGCCACTTCAAGACACGCTCCGCCAAAGCGTGTCTTTTTTGTTAAATCATTGCAACGCACGCCCCATCGTGCTACAATAGGTACAACAATGTTAAATCCGTGACAATTTGCCCCGGAGCAAAGGAGAATCCCCCATGGCTTTGTTCAATTTCCATTTCGACCGCCCCGGCCCCGGTGTCTCGCCGGACGCCCCCCGCAAAAAAGGTCCTGCCCGCTTTTTCGAGATTTTGGGCCGTGACCTCATGTCCTTTTACCTGGCGGGTTTGCTGGCGCTGGTCAGCGCACTGCCGTTCGTGTTTGGTGTGTGGTTCGCCGTCGATACCCACTCTCTGGTGCCGCTGCTGCTGGCAGGCGTGCTGGGCGGCATGATCGAAGCGCCCCAGCTGTGCGGCCTGCTGGATACCATCCTGCGCAGCCTGCGCGACGAGCCGGGCTTTTGGTGGGCTACCTACCGCCGCGCCTGGAAACGTAACGCCAGGGCGTCGTTTTTGCCGGGCGCCATCTGCGGTCTGCTGCTGGCCATGCAGATCTTTACGGTGTTCCATTATGACGTTTCGGCCGGTGTAGTGCCGGGGGCGCTGCTGGCCGTAGGCCTGTTTTTGCTGCTGGGTCTGGGAGAGTTCCTGTTTGCCCAGGTCGTGCTGCTGGAACTGCCGTTTGCGGGGCTGGTCAAAAACTCGCTGTTCCTGTTTTTGGGCTACCTGCCCCGCGCCGCGCTGGGCGTAGTGTGGCAGTTTGTCTACTGGAGCATCATCCTGCTGCTGTGGCCCATCAGCAGCTTTGCCGTGATTCTCACGGGCCTGTGGCTGCCCGCCGTCCTGACCATGCAGGCCATCTACCCCGTCCTGAACAAAGCCTTCGACCTGGAACGCCAGATCAAAGCCATCCGCGATGCGGAGCTGGATTCTTCTTCTGATTCTGATAATTAAGTGCAGCCTTGCGGGCGTCACCACCATGCGGTGACGCCCTTTTTTTATGGCATCCTTCCATTAGGCCTTTCTTTTTGTGATCCAAAAGGAACACCGAAAGCCGCACGCTTTCAATGCACGCAAAAAGCCCTCCCCATCTTGCACCAGCTCTATAAAAAGGTTATAATAACATAATAGCCCATCTCTACCCATTCGGGCGAAAAATGTGTACAAAAGGGGGCCTTCCGTGGTGAAAATTCTGCTGGTGCACTGCCATTATCGGATGCCGGGCGGTGAGGATGCCGTCTTTGCGGCCGAGCGCACCTTGCTGGAACGCCGCGGCCATCAGGTCATCGTGTATGAGCGCAGCAACGAGGAAGCCGCCCACGGTCTGCCCAAGGCCCTGCTACCCCTGCATGCCGTGTGGAACCACGCTGCTGCCCGGGATATAAAACACATTATAAAAACACAAAACATCGATGCTGTGCACATTCACAATACGCTGCTGCTGCTCAGCCCCGCGGTGGTCCGCGCCGCCAAAAGTACCGGCGTGCCCGTGGTGCAAACGCTGCACAACTTCCGCCTGTTCTGCCCCAACGGCATTTTATTGCGGGACGGCCGGGTCTGTGAGGATTGCCCCCGCCACGGCCTGTCCTGCGCCATCCGCCACCGCTGCTACCGCGGCAGCCTGGCCCAAACGCTGGTAGTCGCTGCCGCCTACGGTCTGCACCGGCGCTTGGGCACCTGGCGCGGTGTTACCATGGTGGCCCTGACCGAATTCGACCGCCAAAAACTGCTGGAATTCAACCGCCAGTACCCGATGTTCGACGCTGACCGCCTGGTGGTCAAGCCCAACCCGGTCTGCGTGCCGTCCGGCCCCGTCAACCCGTGGGGAGACCGCAAAAATCAAATGCTCTTCGCCGGCCGGCTGGAGGAACTCAAGGGTCTGCGCACCGTGCTGGAAGCCTGGCGGCTGCTGGGCGATGCCGCCCCCGCGCTGTTGGTGGCAGGGGAGGGCCCCCTCGGTGACTGGGCCCGCGCCCAAAACTTACCCAACGTGCAGTTTTTGGGCCAGCTCCCCCGCGCGGAACTCCACGCCCGCATGGCCGAAAGCCGCGCCGTTGTCGCCGCCAGCCTTTGCTACGAGAGCTTCGCCCTTGTCCCCGCCGAGGCCCACGCTTTGGGCACCCCGGTGCTGGCCAGCGGTTTGGGCAATGTGAGTGCGTCGGTGCAGCCGGGCTTTGACGGCCTCTGTTTCGCCCCCGGCGACGCCAACGCTCTGGCCGGTGCCGTGCGCGCCTTTGGAAAAATGAGCTTTGACTGCAATGCCATCGCTGCCCGTGCCCGCCGCACCTACAGCGAAGATGAAAATTATAACGCACTGATGCGCTTTTATACAAAAGGAACGATTCAATGAACCAGCTTTACCGCGCTTTGCATATCCCGCCTAAACGGCTGCTGCGCAAGCTTTCGGGCGAAAAAGAGATCTACACCATCGCCGTGCGCCCCGTGCCTAAGGCTGAGGGCACCGACCCGCTGCCCGCCCTGGGCGGCACCCCCTACACCATGCTGCCCGCCCGCCCCGGCTTCTGGTACGCCGACCCGCTGCTCTACCACCGGGACGACCGCCGCTGGCTCTACGCCGAGGCCATGGACCTGGCCACAGGTCTCGGCCGCATCGAGGTCTGCGAGCTGCACGACGACGGCGCGGCAGGGGAGTGGCAGGTCGCCCTGCAGGAGGACTTCCACCTCTCCTTCCCCACAGTGTTTGACTGGAACGGCGAGACCTGGATGATCCCCGAGACCGGCAGCGACCACAGCTTGCGCATCTACCGCTGCAAAAATTTCCCGGCCGAGTGGGAGCTGGTGCAGCGCTTTGCCGTGGACGCCGAACTCTGCGATACGATTTTGGTCAACCGCACCCCCAACGAGCTGACCCTGCTTTGCAGCGAGACCCTGCCTGAAAACCAACTCTGGGTGCGTTACCGCCGCTACACTCTGCGCCGCGCCGAGGCCCCTGTCGACACCGTGCCCGGCGCCCAGGCGGACGCCGCCCCCGCCCCGGCAGGTCCCTTTGCCCTGCTGCCGGACGAAGCCTACAACCTGCAGCACCGGGAAAACGACCTGACCAGCCGCAACGCCGGGCCGCTGTTTGTGCTGGGCGGGCAGGTCATCCACGCCACCCAGGTCAGCACCAAGGTGGATTATGGCGTTTACCTGCAATTTTTTGCCCGCCGCGGCAGCAGCGAGGTGCCCCTTTGTGCCGCTATGCCCCACAACGTGACCATCACCGGCCTGCGCACCGAGGACATCGTCGGCATCCACACCTACAGCCGGGACGAGCGGCTGGAAGTCATCGACGCCCGCTACCTGACCCGCCTGCCCAAGCTGACGCCGCCGGAAAATAAGGAACCGAACAAGGAATGAAAACGATCGCTATACCGCAGTTTTACTGCGGCCCTTCAGGCCAGAAGGGCCTGTATAACCGGCAGGAAGTCGGCCTGGCCCGCGCCTTTGCGGCCCTGGGCTGCCGCGCCGTGGTGCTGTACCCTGCGCCGGGCGCTGCGGCCCCCACGGTGGAAAAACCGGAGCCGAACGTAAAGATTTATTACCTCCCGGTACGAAAATTAGGCGCGCAGGCGTTCTTTTCCAGCTGGCAGGTGCTGCTGGACGAGCAGGTCGATGCGGTCCACGTCATGGGCGATAACTCCCCCGGCGTGCCGTCGCTCTACCGCTTCTGCCGCAAACACGGCATCCTGTTTTACAGCCAGCTGGGCGCGCTGAAAAGCACCTCCGGCCGCGCCGTCGTCCGCGCTGTGATGGACCTGCTGCTGCACCGCAACCTGGCCGTTTACAAAAAAACACCTACCTTCGCCAAAACGCCCGCCGTCGCCGCCGAGCTGCAAAGCCTGGGCGTGCCCTGCGCCGGGCTGATGCCCGTGGGGCTGGACACTGCCATCATCCCCGACGTGCCCGGCACCAGGGCCGACCTGCGCCGCGCCCTGAAATTGGACGTTGACGCGAAGATCTTCGTCTTTGTAGGGCGGCTGGATGCCTACAAAAAACCGCTGGACCTGGTGCCCCTGCTGGAGGCCGCGCCCGATTGGCAGGCCGTCATCATCGGCCAGGGCACCCAGGGAGCGGAGCTGGCCCGCCTGCTGGCCGCCCGGGGGTTGGCCGCCCGCTGCCGGATGATCCCCCAGCTGCCCAACGAGTCTGTACACGTTTATTATCATGCCTGCGATGCTTTTGTGAATCTGAACGATCAGGAGATCTTCGGCATGAGCCTGCTGGAGGCCATGTTTGCAGGCTGCCCGCCAGTGGCTCGCCACGCGCCGGGGCCGGACCTCATCATCGAGGACGGCCTCAGTGGTTGGCTGTGCAGCACGGTGCCCCAGCTGGCCGAGGCTCTGGGCCGCGTCACGCCCGAGATGGGCGCTGCTGCACAACGACGTATCAACGAGCATTTTCTGTGGCAGAACAGTGCCGAGCTGGCGCTGACCCTGCTGCCCACCAAAGGAAACCGCCATGGATAACGACAACAAACTGGTGCAAAAAGCCGCCGACCTTTACCGCAGCCTGCGCTTTGCGATGAAGTACCGCGGGGTGGAAATCCTAAGTGCCGAGGACGGCAACGATCTGGCCCGCGGATTGCTGGAAAGCGGCAGGCCGTTCCTGTTTGCCCGCTGCGGCGCTACCGAGATGCGCACCGTGGCCGATTACCTGCGCTGCGGCGGCGTGGGCTTTGCCGAAAAAACACGGCAGGACATTCAAAACCTTTCCGGCGTGTTCCCCACGGATGATGCCACGCTGGCAAAGTTCTGCCGCCTGTACACTGAGGCCGCCCATACCGCTGACCTGCTGGCGCTGTGGAATGTGGGGGCTGAGCGTGAGGTCATCCGTGGCTGCGCAGAAACCACCCGCTACACCAGGCTGCGCGCGCTGGAGCCTTACTACCACCCCCACCCCTGGAGTGCGGCGCTGGCCGGCAAGCGGGTGCTGGTGGTGCACCCTTTCAAAACAACGATAGAACGCCAGTATGCCCGGCGGGAGCAGCTGTTCCCCGGCACCGATATTTTACCGCAGTTTGCCGACCTGCGCATCGTGCAGGCCGTGCAGGGCCTGGCCGGGGCCGACACAGGCTACGCCAGCTGGTTTGATGCCTTGGCCGCCATGGAACAGCAAATGGACGCTGCACCGTATGATGTGGCCATTATCGGTGCCGGTGCTTATGGCCTGCCTCTGGCCGCCCACGCCCGCGACACCGGCCACGCCGCCATCCAAATGAGCGGCGCCCTGCAACTCCTTTTTGGCATCCGCGGCAAACGCTGGGATGACCACCCGATCATCAGCAAACTCTATAACGATGCCTGGGTGCGGCCCGAGGAGACTTTGGCTCATAAAGAAAAAGTGGAGGGCGGCAGTTACTGGTAAAGTGTCCGACGCCCGGAAAACAATAAAAGGATGTATCTATGCGTATTCTCATGATCAGCAACCACTTAGGTGTACAAAGCGGCGTGCAGCGTTATGTGCAAAACCTGCTGCTGAATCTGGATACAACTAAATATAAAGTTGACCTCTTTGTGGGCCTCTGCCCGGCCGACCAGGCAAGCACCGCCCCTGCCCTCATCGCCCATGGGGTCAACATCATCGGTGTGCCGGACCATAAAAAGGACCGCATCCGGGCCCTGTACCGCCACCTGAAGAATCATAAAAATTATGACATCATCCACTACCACACCGCCAGTAAGATCGGCGCACCCGTCTGCGCCATGATGCGCGCCCTCTGCCCCCGCGCCAAGATCATCGTCCACAGCCACATCGTCTACCCGCCCATAACGCTGACCTGGCGTGCTGCCCACGGGGTCTACCAGCTGTTTGCCGATTACTTTCTGGGCTGCGGCGTCGCCGCCGGGCGGTTCGTCTTTGGCGACCACATCGACCGCAAGCCCAACTTTGCGGTGGCCTGCAACGCCGTCGACCAAGGGCGCTTCCACCCGGATGCTGCCGCCCGCGCCGCCACCCGCGCTGCCTGGGGCGTGGCGGATTCCGACAAGCTGGCGGGTTTCGTTGGCCGGCTCAACCACCAGAAAAACCCGCTGTTCCTCGTCGAAGTCTTCGCCGCCATGGCCCAGACCGATCCTGCCTGGAAGCTGCTTCTCGTCGGCGCAGGCGAGATGGAGCAGCCCATGCGCGAGGCTGCGGCCAAGCACGGCCTGACCGATCGCATCCTGTTTGCAGGGGTACAAAAGGACGTACCTGCGTTTATGAACGCCTTCGATCTGTTCCTGCTGCCCTCCAATTTCGAGGGCAGCCCCGTCACTTTGGTGGAGGCCCAGGGCTGCGGCGTGCCCTGCCTTGCTTCCACCAATGTGCCCAATGACGGCTCGGTGACAGACCTTGTGCATTTCTTGCCGCTGACCGCGCCCCTTACCGAGTGGGCCGCCAAGGCCAACGAGATCGCCGCCCACGGCGACCACACCGACTACTGGCCTACCCTTGCCGCCGCAGGCTACGAGCTGAAGACCGCCGCCCGCCGTATGGAGGAACTGTACGACAGACTGGGGGCGCGCGCATGATCTACGCCGAACTTGCCGGGGGCCTGGGCAACCAGATGTTCATCTACGCCTTCGCCCGTGCCCTGGGCCTGCGCTGCAACGAACCCGTCACTCTGCTGGACCGCCAGGATTGGAAGGACGGCGCCCCCGCCCACACTGTCTGCGCACTGAACGATTTGTCCATCAGCCCGGATGTACAGATCCTTGCTGACCCCGGCTTCGCCAAGGCCCACCTGCCCCGGCAGAACACCGCCAAAGCGCTGATGATCAAGTACGAGCAGCGCCGCGGCCTGATGGCCCGGGATTGGCAGCCCTTTGAAACCCGCTGTGCCCCGGCATTGAACGCCCTGGGCCTGCACTTTGCCACCGACGGCTATACCCCCGTACACCGCGGCCGTGCCAGGGACTTTCTGGCGTGGGGATACTTCCAAAGTGTGCGGTACTTCGATGATTTTGCAGATAAAATCAAAGCGGAGCTTCGCCCCAAAGCCGCCCCCGCCGGGGAGCTGGCCGCCGCCATCGCGGCCGCCGCTTACCCGGCAGCCGTCCACCTGCGCCGGGGCGACTACTGCCGCCCCGAGAACGAGATTTTGCAGGTATGCACCCCGGCCTACTACGCCCGCGCCGCAGCTGCCGTAAAAGCTGCCCACCCCGATGCAACATTATTCGTGTTTTCGGACGATGTGGATTGGGCAAAGCAAAACCTGAACACCGCCGACTTGCCCGCCGTTTTTGCCCCCCGGGGCAGCGCGGTGGGGGACATGGCCCTGATGGAGCAGTGCCGGGGTTTCGTGCTCAGCAACTCCACCTACAGCTGGTGGGCACAGTATCTGGCCAAGGCAACGGACAAATTGGTGCTGGCCCCCGAAAAATGGTACGCCCACACAAAAAAAAGCGCGCTGTATCTGCCGGATTGGCAGCTGATAGAGACCGATTAAAAAGGAGAAACCATGCCCCAGTTTTCCATCATCGTGCCTGTTTATAATGTGCAAAATTACCTGGCGGCGTGCGTCAAAAGCGTGGCGGAGCAGCCCGGTCCCAGGGATTGGGAGTGCATCCTCGTGGATGACGGCTCTACCGATACCAGCGGCCAGATCTGCGACGTGCTGGCGGCGGAAATTCCCGGTCTTCGGGTGCTCCACCAGCAAAACGGCGGCCTGGCTAACGCCCGCAACACCGGGCTGGCCGCCGCAAAAGGCGAGTGGGTGCTGTTCCTGGACAGTGACGATGCCATGGCCCCCGGCCTGCTGGAGACGTTGCGCCGTGAACTGGCCGCTCATCCGGATTTCGACTGGTTCATCGGCAAGCATCTGGAGTGGAAGCCCGACGGCACCCTGACCGAACACACCGGCCTGCGCCTGCTGCCCGGCCCCTTTGACAGCGATGACTACGCTGCCCGCCTGAAAAGCCTGTACCGGGCCGGGCACTGGTCGGTGTGGAAATACTGCATCCGCCGCGCCTGGCTGGCCGACACCGGCGTCCGCTTTTGGGACGACGTGCGCTGGGCCGAGGATTGGCCCTTTGACCTGATGCTGCTCAACCACTGCACACGGCTGTATTTTTTGGACACGGTGTTCACCCACTACCGGGTGGGCCGGCAGGGCAGCTTGCTGACCGACGCCAAGAATCTGCCCAAGCGGTTTGACGCCCTTGCTGCCGCCCAGCGCCACTTGGCCGCCCAGGCCGCCCTGGGCAAAATACGCCCGGAGGTCTACGCTGTGATGCTGGATGCCGCCGCCGATGTGTTTTGGCCCCAGGCCCGCACCGCCGCCGTAAAAGACGCGGCTCTGCGCAAAGCCTGCCTGCCCGGCCTGCGCCGCCTGCGCCCCCTCTACCCCCACGGCACCGAGGTGCAGACCCGCAAGGATTGGAAACTGTTCCAAACCATGATGAAAACCATCGGCCCCCGCCTGACCTTATGGATGGCAAGCAGACGCTGAATCGGTGGCCGTAGGGGCGATGCACAGCATCGCCCCCTGCAAACCACTACACAAACGAGGTACACCCATTTGCGCACCAAACGTACATTATTAAATATGGCCTACGCCCTGGGCTCCAGCCTGCTGCTGCTTTTGCTGGGGCTGGTCACGCGGCGGCTGCTGGTCGATAACTTCGGCACGCAGGTCACCACCGCGTCCCAGGTCGTCAGCCAGCTGTTCAACTTTTTCTCGATTGCCGAGTTCGGCGTCGGCAGCGTCATCAGCTACCGCCTGTATGAGCAGATCGCCGCCAAAAACGAGGAAAAGATCAGCAAATACATGTCCATGTACAAGTGGGCCTACCGCGCCGTGGGCAGCGTCATTGCGCTGCTGGCGCTGTGCGGTGCGGCCGCCCTGCCGTGGATCATGCCGGACGTGCCCCTGGCCACCGGCTACACGGTCTACGGTTTAAATGTGGTTTCCACGCTGTGCAGTTACTTTTTGGTTACCCGGCGGCTGATGTACACCTGCACCCAGCAGGGTTACCGCTGCACGCAGATCGACTTCTGCTGCAACGTCCTCACCTCGCTGGCCAAGATCGCCGTGTCGATGTGGTGGCCCAACTATGTGCTGTATTTCAGCGTGTCCATCTTCTTCAACGTCTGCGCCAACCTGCTTATTGCGTGGCGGTTCAAAAAGGACTTCCCCTACGTCAAGGACGTAAAGGTCACGCTGGCGGACTTTAAGGACTTGGGCATTTTCCATGATCTGCGGTACTATTTGGTTCACCGCTTGTCCAATACCATCTACGGCTCGTCGGATACCATCGTCACCTCCCGCTTGGGCGGCTCGGTGCAGACGACCTACCTTGGCAACTACTCCACCATCTCCACCAGCGCCACCGACCTGGGCAACAAGGTCATGGACAGCTTCGCCGCGGCCATCGGCAACATCGTCTACGATAAGTCCGCCGCCGCCAACGACCACGACAAGCAGGTGTTCTGGGGCATGGACCTGTTCAGCTACCTGTTTGCAAGCTTCGTCGCTACCGCGTACTTTTGCCTGTTCCAGCCCTTCATGGGGGCCTGGATGGGCGAGCGCTGGCTGCTGCCCCTCGGCTTCGTGCTGGTGTTCTGCTTAAACGAGTACGTCGGCTGGAACCACCGCATGCTCGGCTCCTACCGCGCGGTGCTGGGCCACTTTGAGCAGGACCAGTGGTTCATGGTCAGCTCGGCGGCGGTCAACCTCATCCTCAGCTTCATCCTGTTCCCGATGTTCGACATCACCGGCGCGCTCATTGCTACCGTCGTGGCCCACTGCATCATGTGGGCAGGGCGCGTGGTGGTGGTGTTCCACCGGTACATGGCGGGCGGGCTGGCCCACTATCTGGCCGTGCAGGCGCTGCATCTGGTCACGCTGGCGGTGTGCATGGGTGGCAGCTACGCAATTTGCGCCCGCATGCCCGGCGGCTGGCTGGGGCTGGTGCCCCGTGTGCTGGTGGTGCTGGTGGTGCCCAACGTGCTTAACCTGGCTGTTTACGGCTGGGGCAGGGATGCCGCTTATCTGCGCAGCTACGCAGGAAAACTGGCAGCCAAACTCAAACGAAAGGGGAAAGCGGAATGACGAAAGTCGGCATGCTGTACATCTGCACCGGCAAGTACACGGTGTTCTGGCCGGAATTTTACCGCACGTTCAACGAAAAATTCCTTCCCAACTGCGAGAAAGAGTACTTCGTATTCACCGACGCCCCCGCTATTGAGTACGAGGACACCCCCGGCGTCCATCGCATCTATCAGGAACCCTACCCCTGGCCCTACAGCACCCTCAAGCGGTTCTCCATCTTTTTGACACAAGAGACTGTGCTGTCCAAAATGGACTACCTCTTTTTCTTCAACGCCAACCTCACCTGCACCCAGACCATCACAGAGGAAGAATTTCTGCCCCGCCCGGCCCGGGGCGAAAACCTGCTGCTGGTCCAGCAGCCGGGCTTCTGGGATAAAAAGCCGCCCTTTTTCAGCTACGACCGCAACCCAAAAAGCACAGCGTACATTCCGTATAATTGCGGAAAATATTACGTTTCGGGCGGTCTCAACGGCGGCACGGCCCCGGCGTTTTTGGCGCTCTGCCATGAGCTGGAGCGCCGCACCGAGGCCGACCTGCAACAAAATGTCATCGCCCTTTGGCATGATGAAAGCCAGCTGAACCGCTATGCGGCCGAGCGCAGCGACTACCGCCTGCTGACCCCGGCTTACTGGTACCCGGAGGGGTGGCAGATGCCCTTTGAGCAGAAGATCACCGTGCGGGATAAGTCCCGCTACTTCGACGTAGCAGCGGTTAAAAACAAACAGGCCAAGCCGCAAAGCCGGCTGCAGCGCAAGTGGGGGGCGTTCTGCGAGAACTACCTGCCCTACTGGTACTGCCTGCGGGACACCCTGCTGCATAAAACCTTGAAAGGGGGCGGCGCCTGATGGCGCATACCCGTAAAAACAGCATACTGACGCTGATTCTGGTACTTGTCTGCGCTGCCGTTATGCTGCGCAGCGCCTTTACGGGGCTGGAGATCGACGAGGAGTACGCTTTGTCCCTCGGCTACCGCCTGGTCAGCGGCGACCGGCTCTTTTATGATATGTGGGAGCCGCATCAATTGTCCAGCCTGCCCGCCGCCGCACTGTTGGCGATGTTCATCGGCATCACGAGCGGCACTACCGGCGTGCTGGTGTTCTTCCGGCTCGTGGTGCTGGCCTGCAAGGCGGGCATGAGCTGCGTCTTTTACCGGGAGTTCCGCCGCGACCTGGGCAAGCCCGCCGCGCTGCTGGCGGCGCTGGTGCTGTTCGCCTTCGTGCCCAAGTGGTTCCTCGGCCCGGACTACACCGGCCAGCAGTTCCACTGGACGCTGGCGGCGTTCCTCTGCCTGCACCACTATGTCACCCGCGGCTGCAAGCAGCTGTGGCTGGTGCCGCTGGGCGCGGTGTGCGCCTGCTTCGGGTATTTGGCTTTCCCCCAAAGCGCGGCGGCCTTTGCCGTGCTGTGGATCGGCATGCTGATTTTGGGCAAGCGCTATGGCGAGCCGAAACACCGCGGCGCCTGGGTGCTGCTGGGCAGCTGCGCCGTCTGCGGTGTGGTGTTTCTGGTGTATGCGCTCTCCGGCGTGGAGTTCAGCATCTCGCTGCTGCTCAGCCGCTTGACGCTGATTTTGCACGATCCGCAGTACAATTTCACCACCGCCCAGCGCATGGCCCTGCTGGCTGGCCAGGCATTGACCGTAGCACGGTCGCTGCTCTGGCCGCTGCTGGCCTCCGCCGCCGTCTGCGCGGTGCTCTACCTTATTAAAAAGCAGCCTGTTACGGTGGGGCGGCTGCTCAACCTGTGGGCGGCCTTTGCCACGGTGCAGTGCCTGCTGCGTGCCGTTAAGGACGGCAGCCTGGACGAGCGCCAGTTTGTGCCGGTGGTGGTGCTGGCCGGGACGTGGGCGTTCTGGCGCGGCCGCGGCAGGCCCGGCAACGCCGAGCTGTTCTGGCTGGGTTACTTGCCGGGGCTGGCGGCCTACGCCATGATCCTGCGGTCGACGCTGCTTGGATTGGCCCCGACTTTTATGTACTTGACATGGCCTGCCGTCTGCGGTATGCTGGCGCTGGTGAACCATGCGGATGGCGGGGACAATGCCGCAAAATCCCGCCGCGCCGAGGGTGTGCTTTGCCTGGCCGCGATGCTGGCGTTTTTGCTCGTCTGTCGCGTCTGGTGCGTGCAGACAACCGGCTGGAAATCGGCTGACATCACCGACACGCCGCTGGTGCGCATCACCACCGGCCCGGCCAAGGGCATCTATGCCGACGCCAAAGCCGCCGACATGCAGGAGTGTCTGTATGAAGCGCTGGCACCCTACGCGGGCCAGCCGATTTTGCAGGCCATCGGCGAGCAGCACGGCCTGGGCTTTTTAATGGCCGATGGTACGTTGGATGTTGCCCAGGCGTCGGTCATCTCCGGCACCGACAGCGACCCCCGGTTTGAGCAGTATTACACCGACGTCCCCGGCAAGACGCCCCGCGTGATCCTGTACGATGACGCCGAGGTCCGCGATATGGCGGAGTTTCATTCCTGGATCGAAGCTAATTTTAACATTGTGGACCGGTACACGGCGGCGCATGGCAGCGCCAGCTTGCAGGTCCTTCTGGTCGGCTGATGCCCTCCCTATAGGGGCCGATGCTCGCATCGGTCCGCCAAACCCCACACAAACAGGAGCAAACACATGGAAAAACTACTTATTTTCATCCCCGCTTACAACTGTGAAAAACAGGTCCCGCGCGTGCTGTCGCAGCTGCTGGACCCGCACGTTTTGCCCTGGGTGGGGGAGTGCATCGTCGTCAACAACCGCTCCACCGATGGCACCGAGGCCGCCGTGCAGGATTGGATGGCCCGCCACCCGGCGGCCCCCGTGCGCCTTTTGCGCAACGATGAAAACTACGGCCTCGGCGGCAGCCACAAGGTGGCCTTCGGTTACGCAGCCGCCCACGGCTACCAGCATCTGGTGGTGCTGCATGGCGACGACCAGGGCGCTGTCGCTGACCTGCTGCCTATCTTAAACGATGGAACGTACAAAAACTATGATTGCTGCCTTGGCTCCCGCTTCATGAAGGGCAGCCGCATCAAGGGGTACAGTGCCTTGCGCGTGGTGGGCAACTACGGCTTCAACGCCCTGTTCAGCCTGGTGGCGGGCAAGCGCATCACCGACCTGGGCAGCGGGCTGAACCTCTACGCGGTCGAGCCGCTGAAAACTGAGTACTACAAAAAATTCCCCGATACACTGTACTTTAACGATTGCATGATCCTCGCCCTCTGTCAGCTCAAACAGCGTGTGCTGTTTTTCCCCATCTCCTGGCGGGAGGAGGACCAGGTCAGCAACAACAAGCTCACCAGCTTCGGCATCAGCCTGCTCAAACTCTGCGGGCGGTACCTGGCCGGCAAGCAGAAATTTGTCACCCGCGAATGGCGCGAAAAGCCCATTGAAAATTATACAAGCAGCGTTATTGCGTCCAATTTATAAGGAGGCTCTCTTATGAAAGTTCTGGTAACGGGCGCCGCCGGATTCATCGGCGGCCAGCTGTGGCACACCCTGTGGCAGCGCGGGGACGAGGTCGTCGGTATCGACAACTTTTCCTACGGCAACCTCGACAACTTAAAGTTTGACGACCACGATTTCGGCTCCGAAGTCCGCCGCATGGACATCCGCGACCGCGAAGCCCTGCCCAAGCTGTTTGAAGAAGAAAAGTTCGATGTTGTGTATAACATTGCGGGCATCGCGCCCCTGCCGGACTGCCAGAGCGACCCCGTGCAGGCCGTTGAGGTCAACACCATGGGCCTGGTACACGTGCTGGAATGTGCCCGCCGCACCGGCGTAAAACAGGTGGTGCAGGCCTCCACCAACGCCATGTACGAGAACGAGACCGAGTTCCCGACCGTGGAGGCGAAGTTCAACCCGCCCACCCTGATCTACCCCAACACCAAATACTGTGCCGAGCGCTTTGCCCAAAGCTTTGCCGACACTTATGGTATGACCGTGACCTGCCTGCGCTTTGCCAACGTCTACGGCCCTCACATCGACTGCCTGCGCAAGCAGCCGCCGTTTGTGGGCTATATGATCCGCGAGCTGTACTATGACCGCACGCCGGAGTTCCACTCCGACGGCAACCAGCGCCGCGACTACATTTATGTGGACGACCTCATCGCCCTGGCCCTGCGCGTGGTCGAGCACCCGCAGCCCGGCTTTGATGCGGTGAACGTTTCCAGCAACCAGAGCTACTCGGTACGGGAACTGTACGCCATCGCCAACAAGATCATGGGCAAAAACATCGATGCCAAGTACTGCCCCAGCAGCCATTACTGGGCCAAGTACCCCGAACTGTACGGCGGCGCCTACGGCATCAAACCGGAGATCCTGGACCACGAGGTCAACAAGTTCAGCCTGTGTGACAACGCCCACGCCCGGGAGGCTTACGGCTGGGTGCCCCGGGTGGATATTGAAACAGGCCTTTCCCGCGTGGTGGAAGCCGAATGTAAAATGCTGGCCGCACTTTAATAGCGAATGGCGGCTGCCGTTCCGCGCCGCTCCGTGCAATTTGGCAAAAATCCGCAAAACAAAAGGAGTCCAAACTATGCCTAAACTCCACCTCATCCTCCCCATGGCAGGCCGGGGCAGCCGGTTCTTCGAGAACGGCTTCGTCTGCCCCAAGCCGCTGATCGAAATTGCCGGTAAGCCCTTCTTCTATTGGGCCGCCCGCAGCATCGAGAAGTACGTCGACTGCGCCGACCTCACCTTTGTGGTGCTGGAAGAGCATATCCGCGATTTTGCCATCGACGCCAAGATCAAGGCGTACTGGCCAAACGCCCGCATCATTGCGCTGCCCGCCGTGACCGAGGGCGCGGCCATCACCGCCCTGCGCGGGGCCGAGGGTCTGCCCGACGGTGAGCCGCTGCTCTTCAACGACTGCGACCACCTTTTCCTCTGCCGCAGCTTCAACGACTTCTGCAACAAGGGCGATTTCGCCCACGGCCCGGACGGTGCGCTGCTCACTTTCACAAGCGACTCGCCCGCCTACAGCTACCTGCAGTACGGCCCGGACGGCAATGTCTGCCATACGGTGGAAAAGCAGGTGGTCAGCCACGACGCCATCTGCGGCGCATACTACTTCAAGGACAAGCAGACCTACGCCGACGCCTGCGCCGCCTACCTGAAAAACTGCGAATATAAGGAGTTTTTCGTCTCCGGCATCTACAACGTGCTGGCTGACCGCGGCGCGAAAGTGGCAGGCTTCGCCACCGACCTGCACCTGCCCTTCGGCACCCCGGCCGAGTACCGCGCCGCCGAGGCCCCGGAAAACAAATCCGCTTTTGAGGAACTGTTGTAAATGACTTTTTACCTCGTATTATCGCTATTTCTTGTGCTGGTGGGGCATGCGTTCCGCCTGCTGCGGTGGGAGCAGTTCATCCGAATTTACGAGCGCCCGCTGCGGGGCCAGATGCTGCGGGGCATGGCCGGCGGCTATGCCCTCAACTTTGTGCTGCCCTTCCACCTGGGCGATGTGTTCCGCGCGGTGTTCACCGGCCGCCGCATGAAAAGCGGCATCGGCTTCGCGCTGGCTACCGTCATCATGGACCGCTTCCTGGATGTCTGGTTCGTGGCGCTGGGCTTCGGCGCATTTTGGGCGCTGGGGCAGGGCGGTGCGGCCGTGCTGGGCGCGGCGCAGTATTACCTGGTGTTCTCGCTGGTGCTGGCGCTGGGCCTTGTGCTGGTGGTGGCCCTGCGGGACCTGCTCAAAAAAGGCTGCCTTGCCTTCTGCGGGCTGTTCAATGATACGCTGAAATTGGACGGCATGATGTTCTTTTGGAGCCTCATCAACACCTTCAAGGACCTGGGCCGCATCAAGATTGGACGTCTTGTCGTTAATACGGTGCTCATGTGGGCGGCCTACCTCGGCTCCTACACGGCGCTGGCAGCGGCCCTCACCGCGGCCGGTCAGCCCATGGCGCTGGTGGATGTGTTCGACCTGCTTTTTGGCCGCAACGCCGCCGACCTCAGCGCTTTGCTGCCCGGCGGGGCAATGGGCGCGGCTGCCCCCGCCGCCCGCATCCTGCTGCTGTGCTGGTTTGCACTGCCGCTGCTGGCCATGTGGCTGGTCACGCTGCTGCCGGAAAAAGTGCGCGGTGCCGTCAATCAGGCCACCCAGGCCGCCCCGGCAGGGGAGAGCTACCTCAACCTGCTGCCCCAGGCCGACCCGCAGGACCGTGCGGCGTTTTTAAGCCAGTATTTCGGCCTGCAAAACAAAGAGTGGGTCAAGGGCTTCCTAAAAATGAACCAGGGCATCACCATTTTGCAGGACTATTCCGCCGGTTCCAACGCCACCACCATGCTCTGCATGGACGCAGAAAAGACGTTCTACCGTAAATATGCCTTTGGTGCGGACGGCGACAAGCTGGCCGAACAGCTGGCCTGGCTGCGCGCCCAGCAAGACCGCCTGCCCCTGTGCGACATCCTGCAAAGCAGCACCGAGGACGGCTGCTGCTGGTACGACATGGTCTACGACCCGCAGGCTGTCGGCCTGTTCCGCTACCTGCACTCCAACCCTGTGGAGAAAAGCACCGCCATCCTGCGGGAGGTGCTGGACACGCTGGAAGAAAAGCTCTATCGTCCCACCGCCCGTCCGGCGGATATGGAAAAAATCGAGCAGTACATCGATAAAAAGGTGGACGCCAACCTGCAAAAACTGCGGGATGCCCGCTCCCTGCGGGAGCTGATGGCTGCCGACACCATCTGGGTCAACGGCGTCGAGTACAAAAACCTGCACCAGCTGGCCTGGCTTTTCGACCGCGAACGATTGAAAACTTTGTTCGCTGCTGACCCCGTGGGCACCATCCACGGCGACCTGACCATTGAAAACATCATCTGCCGCCTGAACCCGGGCGCGAACGGCGGCTGGTATCTCATCGACCCCAACACCGGCAATCTGCACGAAAGTCCCTTCCTGGATTACGGCAAGCTGCTGCAAAGCCTGCACGGCAGCTACGAGTTCATGATGAAGACTCCGCGGGTCACCGTGCAGGGCAGCCGCATCGACTTCGCGCTGACCCGCTCGGCCGCCTATGATGCGCTGTATCGTGCGTTAATGGCCGACCTGCAGAGCCGTTACCCCGCCGCCCAGGTGGAAAGCATCCTCATGCACGAGGTCATCCACTGGCTGCGGCTGATGCCCTACAAACTGGCCAAAGACCGCAAGCGCGCGCCGATGTTCTACGCCGGGCTGGTCATGGTGGCCAACGATGTTGCCAACTTTGCAAAAGGAGAGAACGTATGCTGATCTGCGTCGACCTGGACGGCACGCTGCTGGACACCATCCCTGCCAACGCCGCGTCCTACCGCGCTGCGCTGGAGGAGCAGGGATTTACCGTCACCGACGAATACTACGCCCAATACTGCAACGGCGGCTATTATAAGCAGTTTTTACGCCCGCTGATGGGCGGCGACCCCGCCCCCGAAGCCGTGGAGCGGGTGCACGACCGCAAAAAGGAGCTGTACAGCAGCTGCCTGCCCATGGTGCGCCCCAACACCAGCTTACTGGCGATTTTGCAGGCGATGAAAGCCGCCGGCCACGACCTGGCCTGTGTGACCACCGGCAGCCGCAAAAACGCCACCGAGGTGCTGGAGTATTTCCACTGCGCAGATTGGTTCGGCGTCTTTATCACCGGCGAGGATGTTGTCCGCAGCAAGCCCGACCCCGAGGGTTACCTGAAAGCCATGGCGCATTTCGGCGTTACCCCGGCGGAAACGATGATCTTCGAGGATTCCGGCCCCGGCCTGGAAGCCGCCCGTGCCAGCGGCGCGACCGTATATAAGGTGGAAGCCTTTTAAAGAAATAGTTGATATTTTTTAAACAGGGCGTATTCTGTTGATTTTCTTTTGGTAATGCCTTACAATATAAAATGACAAAAAATGGGGAATTTAGCTTAAGGCAACACCGCACAATTCCCGCCTAACGGCTTAAGCACTGCTCCGGCGGCTGCGGCACGGCATCTGCGTTGCCAAAATGCTCGATAATACACAAAGTATTATCTGCGCTTTTGGCTTAGCAGCTGCCGCACCTCGCTCGCCGTATCGGCACTTAGAATTATGCGGTATTGCCTTAAAACCCCGATAAAAACAGGAGGCAACCCATGGAACATGCCAACCCGATCCTGCTTGGCAATAATAGTCCGCAGAAATTTATCACCATTGGCGAAGTCATGCTGCGCCTGACCCCGCCGAATTACGAAAAGATCCGTATGGCATCCAGCTTCGAGGCCAGCTACGGCGGCAGCGAGGCCAACATTGCCCTGGCCCTGGCCAACCTGGGCGTGGACTCCACCTTCTTCAGCGTGGTGCCCAACAACTCCCTGGGTAAAAGCGCCATCCGCTGGCTGCGCTGCAATGACGTGCACTGTACGCCGATGATCCTCTCCACCAAGGAGGAGACCCCCAGCTGCCGCCTGGGCACCTATTACCTCGAGACCGGCTACGGCATCCGCCCCAGCAAGGTCATCTATGACCGCATGCACAGCGCCCTGACCGAGTACGACCTGACCAAGGTCAATCTGCAGGAGCTGTTTGAGGGCTTTGACTGGCTGCACCTGTCCGGCATCACCCCGGCGCTGAACAAGAACTGCGCCGATTTCATCCTGCGCTGCCTGCGCGAGGCCAAGGAGATGGGCCTGACCGTCAGCTTCGACGGCAACTTCCGCTCCAGCCTGTGGACCTGGGAGGAAGCCCGCGACTACTGCACCCAGTGCCTGCCCTACGTGGACGTGCTGTTCGGCATCGAGCCGTATCACCTGTGGAAAGACGAGGAAAACCACGCCAAGGGCGACTGGAAGGACGGCGTGCCCCTGCAGCCCAGCTACGAGCAGCAGGATGAGGTTTTCCAGCATTTCATCGACCGTTACCCCAACATGAAGTGCATTGCCCGCCACGTGCGGTACGTACATTCCGGCAGCGAGAACAGCCTGAAAGCCTTCATGTGGTATGAGGGTCACACCTTCGAGTCCAAGCTCTACACCTTCAACATCCTGGACCGCGTCGGCGGCGGCGATGCCTTTGCCAGCGGCCTGATCTACGCTATGATGCACGACTACAAACCCATGGACATGGTGAACTTCGCGGTCGCTTCCAGCGCCATCAAGCACACCATCCACGGCGATGCCAACATCACCGACGATGTAGAAAGCATCCGTGATTTGATGAATATGAATTACGATATTAAGCGTTGATTTTGTTTTAGGCAATACCGCATAATTCTAAGTGCCGATACGGCGAGCGAGGTGCGGCAGCTGCTAAGCCAAAAGCGCAGATAATACTTTGTGTATTATCGAGCATTTTGGCAACGCAGTTGCCGTGCCGCAGCCGCCGGAGCGGTGCTTAAGCCGTCAGGCGGGAATTGTGCGGTGTTGCCTTAGTAAATAGTGCGCCACCCCGGCCCTGCCTACCCTGCGGCAGGGCCTTTTATAATGGGATACTGCCGTTAAAACAAGGGAACATCCATACAATACCCCGCCAACCTAAACCGACCTAAAAAACCACCGCATCCGCCCAAATTTATTGACAAACCGCCCCGTTTGTGGTTGAATACTAGTATCACACGAAACACACAACGGACACCGCCCCAGCGCGAATCTTCGTGCGCGGGCGGTGCTTTGTTTTGATAGGAGATATGTAACGATGGCAGAAGAAAAACGTAAACGCATCCTTTCGGGCATCCAGCCCACCGGCACGCCCACCCTGGGCAACTATATCGGCGCGGTGCGCAACTGGGCCCTGCTGCAGTCGGACTACGACTGCCTGTATATGGTCGCTGACCTCCACTCGCTGACCGTCCGCCAGAACCCCGCTGAGCTGCGCCGCCGCACCCGCGAGCTGGCCGCCCTGCTGCTGGCCGTCGGCATCGATCCCAAGGAGCATGTCCTCTTCGTCCAGAGCCACGTGCCTGCCCACACCCAGCTGTCCTGGGTGCTGGCCTGCAACACCCAGTTCGGTGAGCTGTCCCGCATGACCCAGTTCAAGGACAAGAGCGCCAAACACCCCGATAACGTCAACGGCGGCCTGTTCACCTACCCCGTCCTGATGGCAGCCGACATTCTGATCTATAACGCCGACCTCGTCCCCGTGGGCCAGGACCAGACCCAGCATCTGGAGATCGCCCGCGACATCGCCGGCCGCTTCAACGGCATCTACGGCGATACCTTCATCCTGCCCGAGGGCTACGTCCCGGCCTCCGGCGCCAAGATCATGTCCCTGGCCGAGCCGGCCAAGAAGATGAGCAAGTCCGACACCAACGTCAACGCCTTCATCCTGATGACTGACGACAAGGATGCCATCGTGCGCAAATGCAAGCGCGCCGTCACCGATTCCGACGGCTGCGTCCGCTTCGACCGCGAAAATAAGCCCGGCGTTTCCAACCTCATGACCATCTACGGCACCTTCACCGGCAAGAGCATGGACGAAATCACCGCCGAGTTTGAGGGCAAGGGCTACGGCGACTTCAAGATGGCTGTCGCCGAGGTCACCGCCGACGCGCTGGCCCCCGTCCAGGCCGAGTACGGCAAGATTCTTGCCGATAAAGCGTATGTTGATGAGGTGCTCAAGTCCGGTGCCGAGCGTGCCTCACGCCTGGCAAACCGCACCGTCAACAAAGTCTACCGCAAGGTGGGCCTGCTGCAGCTGGATAAATAAGCTAAAACTGCCTCGTATCCGGCAAAATGCACTTGACAAAACGGCGCTGAACCGTTTATAATATTACAGTTAGTGCGGCTCGTATTGGGCCGCACAACTTTTACTATTTACACGTTAGGAGAAACTACCATGGCGAAAGAAGTCGTTGTTACCCGTGAGGGCTATGATAAACTGGTCCATGACCTGGACGAACTGCGCACCGTTAAACGTAAAGAGGTTGCTGATAAGATCAAGGTTGCACGTGGCTACGGCGACTTGAGCGAGAATGCCGAGTACGACGCCGCTAAGGAAGAGCAGGCCGTTGTCGAGGCTCGCATCGCTGACCTGGAGGCTACCCTGAAAGTTGCCCGCGTCATCGACGACAGCGAGCTGTCCGGCGATACCGTTTCCATCGGTATGAACGTCACCATCCAGGAGGAGGGCGAGGAGCCGGAATCCTACGACATCACCGGTTCCACCGAGGCTGACATGAACCTGAACCGCATCAGCGACGAGAGCCCCGTCGGCGCCGCCCTGATCGGCCATAAGCCCGGCGACGAAGTCGACGTCACCCTGCCCAACGGCAGCATCGTCACCTACAAGCTGCTGACCGTCACCCGCTCCAAGTAAGCGGAAACCGCCGCATATTCATGATTTAAAAACACGAAAGGACAATCTCACATGGAGCAGAATAAGCCCCAGACCGAACAGGACATCAGCCAGCAGGCAGCCGTTCGCCGCCAGAAGCTGGCCGACCTGCGCGCCGCCGGCAGCGACCCCTTTGTCATCACCAAATATCCGCAGGATTCTTACTCCGCTGATTTGAAAGCCGAGTTTGCCGACCTGCCCGCCGAAGCCGAGACCGGCAAGATCGTCTCGCTGGCTGGCCGTATGATGTCCAAACGCATCATGGGCAAGGCCAGCTTTGCCCACCTGCGCGACCAGAAGGGCGATATCCAGATCTTCGTCAAGCGTGACCTGCTGGGCGATGAGCCTTACGCCGCCTTCAAAAAGCTGGACATCGGCGACATCATCGGTGTCAAGGGCGAAGTGTTCCGCACCAAAATGGGCGAGATCTCCGTCCGCGTCTCCGAGCTGACGCTGCTCTCCAAGAGCCTGCTGCCCCTGCCCGAGAAGTTCCACGGCCTGACCGACCGCGAGGCCCGCTATCGTCAGCGCTATGTTGACCTCATCGTCAACCCCGAGGTCAAAGACACCTTCGTCAAGCGCAGCCAGATCTTGAAGGAGATTCGCGCTTACCTGGACGAGAAGGGCTTCTTGGAGGTCGACACCCCCATCCTGACCCCCTTTGAGATCGGTGCCTCCGCCCGCCCGTTCTATACCCACCACAACACGCTGGATATGGACATGGTGCTGCGCATCGAGACCGAGCTGTATCTGAAGCGCCTGATCGTCGGCGGTATGGACCGCGTGTACGAGGTCGGCCGTATCTTCCGCAACGAGGGCATGGACCCCAAGCATAACCCTGAGTTCACCACCATCGAGCTGTACCAGGCTTTCACCGATTTCCACGGCATGATGGACCTGGTCGAGGAGATGTACAAGCGCCTGGCCCTCAAGGTTTGTGGCAGCCTGGAAATCACCTACCAGGGCAAGCAAATCGACATGGGCCACTGGGAGCGTCTGACCATGATCGAGGCCGTCAAGAAGTATTCCGGCGTTGACTTCAACGATTGGAAGACCGACGAGGATGCCATCGCTGCTGCCAAGGAGCACCACGTCGAGCTGCCCGAGGTCCCCACCAAGGGTGCCATCCTGGCCGAGTTCTTCGACGCTTTTGTCGAGGATAAGCTCATCCAGCCCACCTTCATCTATGATTACCCCGTCGAGATCAGCCCGCTGGCCAAGCGCAAGCCCGATGATCCGGCTTTCACCGAGCGCTTCGAGTATTTCATCGACTGCACCGAGTACGGCAATGCCTTCAGCGAGCTGAACGACCCCATCGATCAGAAGGCCCGCTTTGAGCGCCAGGTCGCCGAGCGCAAGGCCATCGAGCCCAACTGCAAGGCCCAGGTCGACTACGACTACGTCACCGCCCTGGAGTACGGCCTGCCCCCCACGGGCGGCCTCGGCTTCGGTGTCGACCGCCTGGTCATGCTCCTCACCGACAGCGCCTCCATCCGCGACGTCCTCCTCTTCCCCACGATGAAGCCTGTGGATTGAAATTTGACGTATAATCGCTATAAAATGGCGTAAAAATGCAAATTTCTGACACCATTACACCACTACTACACCAACTTTTCCTATTTTATATAAAGGAGCCTTACAAATAGTGGTGTAAAAACGCCCTGCAAATAGTCCTAAGCCCCCAAGCCTGACCCGCTTGGGGGCTTTTTGTATGCGGTGAACTTGACAGCGGGCTATAATGCGCTTACAATAAACATGAAATGGAATGTTTTCTGCTTGAGAAGAAAGGGCGTTGTTCCATGAGTGTAGAAGATAGAGATTGGTACAGAGAGGACTTTAAGCGCAAGGAGGAAGAATATGGTGGCGATTTTAGTCTTGGTAGTAGACCAGTCCGTAAACAACCACAGCGCTATGGAGAACGACTTTCAAATAAACAACTTGATTGGCAAAACGCGATTATCTGTCCCATTTTGTGTTATTTTGGCCTGAGACTAGCTTCTGGTCTTGTAGCCGATAAACTTCAACTCGGGGGTGCTATATCTGTTATATTGGCGATATATTCCATTTGGTGCTTTGTGACGGCTATTCATCGTAATGAGAAGGAAAACGATAAAACTGTAGCAAATGTTATTGCCTTGCTTTCCGGTGCAGGTTGCACGATTGTTACGGTTGTCATTGCCTTTATGATGATGTCAAGTTTGATTAGGTAAAAGAAAATGGTGCAATATGAAAGAGCATTATGAAGATGACCGCTGCATTATCCCCGAAGAAATCAAGAAAATGAGCAACGAGGAACTCCAGAAAAAGATTGCGCAATTTGAGCAGGCTGGAAAGACGCATAAGACCGCGCAAGCACCGTATCGTCCGACCCGTGTAGCACTACCGTATCATTTGGCATAATGCAATATGAATGGCTACCCTTTCGTGGGGTAGCCATTTTTCATTTGAAGTAGAAGTTCTTCTTTAGACGTATACCGCCAGCATGGGTATGCAGGCAAGCTGCTTCAAAAGGCTATAGCCGATGCGAAGGAGCAGGGCCGCAAAGGTCTTGTCCTGACCTGCAAGAACCGACTTGTCCACTATTACGCCAAGTTCGGATTCGCAGACGAAGGTGTGACCGACAAGTCCACGCACGGCAATGTTGCGTGGCATCAGATGCGATTGACATTCTGATGCGAAACGCATGCCGCTTGCAATTCTAGCTTTCGATTTTCCTTATACCCCTGTAACAGAAATGAGCCCCCGGATTTCTCCGAGGGCTCTTGCATTTTAGTGTGTATTGGTTTTGTTTGTGAACTGCTTTGCGTTCAATTTATGAGCGGTCAGGAAAAATCATATCCTTTTATTCCCATACTGGCATAAACCATTTTTTTCGTCCAATGAAGGTCGTTTTCATTTATAAGATAAATAATTTTTCCAAGAAAAAAGCTATAGTTAGTCGCATACCCTTTTGCTTCGTCTTCTTTAAACGCATCGGTTTCACCTTCATCGCCACAATATATTCCGATGTATCCCTTTCCGTTGTTGTAAACGGTCCATTGAACAGCACCCTTTTTATTTATGATGGCAAAGAAGGAGGATTTACTGGTGGTGGATTCAAGTTCCTCTTCCAAAATCGGCACTTCCGAAAGGTGAACTATTTCAGCATAGCGGTCTTTTAGCGAGTCATCTAATTGTCCGTTGCCTACTCCATAATCGCCGTCTTTTGACGCAATCGTCAGGTTTTTGCCAATATCCTTTTGTCCTTGGAACGAATTATTGAGACCGTATATCGTAGACATCTCTGTCTGCACAGCCTGCGTCAGCATCCGGGTCTCTGCCACGACCTGACTCTTTCTGGCCTTGTCAATGTACCCGGTAAGTGCCGGAATCAGCAGTGCTGCAAGAATAGCCAGAATTACCAATACAACAATGAGTTCGACCAGCGTAAACCCGCGTTTCGATTTTTTCTTCGCCATAGAATCGACATCCTTTCGGTGTATTTGATGTATTGTAACATATCTTTGCAAAAAAGTCTATTCTTCTTTTTGAGGTTGTAAATACAAAACAGCCTCTACGGGAGTAGCCGACATTAGTAAACATCATACTCCTATATGAATGACAACACATGGCACTATGCGGTCTCGGACACAGAGGTCCTGCAGCCGACCCAAATCGAGGAGATGGCGGTCAAAACGCCCGAAAACAACTGGGACCTGACATTGTTTACCTGTACCACGACCGGCCAGGCACGGTATGCGCTGCGCTGTGTCCGCACAGACGAGTGAGCATTATTCATAGTCATCGCTTCCAAAACGCAAAAGTATTTCCGCTACACCAACCTTGCAGAGAAAGCTTTACAAAACAAAGCAGAGAGCCATCCTTTTGCGGATGGCTCTCTGTTTTTGTTTGTAAAATTATTTTCCGTAGGTCTTATTCTCCGGCGGGCGGCCCAGCAGGGCGCGCAGGAGGTACCAGGCAATGCACAGGCAGGTGTAATACACGTACACAAAATGCAGCAGCATGGTGGCGTCTTTATGGTGCAGTGCCAGGCGGATGCTGTCTACCAGAGGGCCGACCAGCGTGGCGGCGTACAGTACAAACAGATATTTGCGGGAGGTGTAGCGGGAGCGCGGCTGCTGGGATGCCCGCGCACTGAAGCCGCTTTCCTCCTTGTGAAACAGGTTGTTGATGACCCGGAACCGCAATTTGGCCAAATACCCACTGAATGTGGCGCGGGTGTGGTGGATGACATCATCACCAGTAATGCAGCCGCAGCAGCCAGTCTCGGCAAAAATACGGCTGGAGGTAGCGCAGACGAACTGCTGAGTGTTCCAGTCGGCAAAATGCTCTTTGACCCATTGCAGGTCAAACATAGTGGTGGCACCATCACCAATCGGCATCAGGTCACCAGGTGCGAAACGAAGAACGCAGGCATTGCCGTCACGTTCGGAAACGGCGGCTTTAAAAGTGCGAAGAATGTTCTCCCTCTGCCGATAGACAAAGAAGGTGAACGGGTCGCCATAGGTGCAGAGATAGTGCGTGGAGATACCGCCGTTCAAATCGGGGCGCTGTTCATCGCAGACGATGCAGCGGACCTGCGGATGACGGGAGAAAAATTCGATGCGCCGCTCCAGCTGACGAGGATCGATCAGTTCTTCGTCGGTATCCTGCTTTACAACATACCGCCCCTTAGCCCGTTGGATGCCAATCAGCTTTGCCGGTTCCGGCAAACGATGAGGATTTTCCAAAATCACAGCACCATACTGCCTGGCAATCTCACGGGTAGCATCGGTGCTGCCGCCATCAATGACCAAAATTTCGATTTGGTCAGCAATCGTCTGCATACGGATGCTGCGCAGCGCCAGTTCAATCGTGCGCTCGGCATTGTATGCGGGCATAATAACACTGATTGAGGGAGACATAACCTTACTCCTTTGTAAGTGCAGTGGCAATCATCCGGGCAGGGGACTGCGCGGGTACGATGGGCGGGCGCTGGTAGTCGGGATAGTGGACAATAAAATCATCCACGACCTGCATGCTCTCCTGGTACATGACCACATTCTGGCCAAGGCCGTCGCTGCGCTCGGTATGAGTGCGCAGAATTAAGCAGGGTTTGCCCATGTAACTCAACTCTTCCTGGTTACTGCCACCATCCGTAATGACAAACGCCGCGCCCTCCAGCAGTTTCATGAAATCAAAATACTCCACACGGGGCAAGGCAGTCACGTGTGCATTTTGCTTTACAGTGTCCAGTAGCCCCATCTCCTGCAGCGTTACTTCAGTAGGCTTATGCAGGATCATCACACAGTGCATGCTTTCAGCCTGTTGCAGCGCGCGGGACAGCATATCGCGCACCAACGTTTTGTTGGCGAGATTCTCCTGCCGGTGCATGACAAACACAAAGTAAGGAGCGCTCTGCAATTCTGCGATAACTGGGTCCTTGCAGGGAATCGTGCGGGAGTAGGCAAGGCTGTCGGCAATCGTATTATAAGTGGTGTTTACCACAAGCCCCTTGGCCTTGCTCAGGTTAGCAGCAGCCTCCTGGCCAGGGGCAAAGTGCAGCCGTACACAGCGGCTGGTCAGTACACGGTCAATTTCTTCGGGAAAGGGATTCAGCCAGTTGTGGCTGCGCAGGCCGGCCTCTACATGGGCCACACGCATGCCGAAGTGCTTTGCCAGGTACGCACCCATAACGGTGGAAACGGTATCACCGTGTACGACCATCGTAGCGCCGCGCAGGGTATCTCTGCCGAAATGCGCGGGAATGGCCTTTTTCCCTTTGTGCCAGGTGGCAGCAAACCACTGCATCAACCCGGCAGCCGACTTTTTAATGTCGCTTTCCTTGCTCAGCTCCAAATCCACATGGCCGCCGTTGAGGGCGCGCAGAATGGTGCTTTTTACAATATCGTTCTGCCCAGATGCGATGATATGATAGGGAACCTGCTGCGCCTGCAATTGCAGCATTACAGGAAAAAGCTTGATCAGTTCGGCCTCCGTGCCGATGAAAAAATAAATACCTGACTGTGCCATAGATTAAGACCTTTCCAGCGTATCTGCTTTATCATAGTAATGCAGAATGTGCAAACGATAAAAAATTGCCAGCGTATCGACAAACATATTGCGAATGTCCTGATATCCGATCCGCCCGAAAGAAGCCCGGTGGAACACTACCTCAATCGGTGCGGAAGTGATTTTATATCCGCGCGCATTGATGATAGCCAAAACCTCAATATCAAACGCAAAACGCTTGACCAGGATCTGCCGCATGACCGGCTTGATGACCTCGGCCTTGAACAGCTTCAGGCCGGTCTGGGTGTCCCGCACGTTCAAGCGGAAAAGAATTAACAGCAGAATATAATAACCCCAGCTGTACACGCGCCGGATGGCCGGGTAATCGACCTTGGATTCCGGGTGCATCTTGCTGCCAATGACAACATCAGCATTTTCCCGCTGCATACGATCGATAAAGTCTGCCAGCTGTTCGGGCGCTAAATCCAAATCGGCATCACAGAAAGCAATATAGTCACCCGTGGCGTGGGCCGTGCCCTCGCGCAGCGCGCCGCCCTTGCCCTGGTTGGGCTGGTAGCTGATGCAGCGGATCTTCGGATTCTCGGCTGCGGCGCGCTCGATCTCCGCTTTGGTGTGGTCGCTGCTGCCGTCGTCGATGACCAACAATTCATAGTCGTCCGCCAGCGGGCAGATCTGCCGCGCAGCTTCCAGCGCGTTTTCGTAGATGATGGTTTCCTCATTATAAGCAGGCATCAGTACGGAAAGCTTGCCTGACAGTTTTGCCATGGGGTACCTCCTGCAGCGAAAAGATCGCGCAAATCAATAGGGGAAAAGCCGTACTACCAGTACGCCGTTATACCAGGCCCAGCAGTTTTCGGAAGGGAAGGGCTCCAGTGCATCAACAACGGCTGTGAGTTCATCCGCATCGGCTGAATACCCAAGCTCCTGCAAGGTCTCGGCAGCGGCCTCAGGCGAGAACGAATCGTCTTTCGTATTCAGCAAATTCATGTCCGCATTGAGATGCTGGTTGATGTAGGCATCTGCCGCAAACGGAGCACAGTAAGACTGCTCCCAGTAATAGTCGCCGCCAATGCCGGCCAGCGAGTTGGTCGCCTCGTAGGCAGGGTGGCCGGGATAACGGGTGGACTGGTAACCGGTCAGTACGACCGGGGTAACGCTCTTTTCGTAACCGGGGACAGATTCAATGCGCTCTACCAGGCGGGTGGTGTCAGTAAGCGTCATCTGGCTGCGGGCGTAGGCCTTTGTGTAGGCAAGGTTTGCCAGGCGGATACCGCAAAGAACCGTCAGCCCCGCTACAACACAAGCCAGCAGAGAGTAGCCCCAACGCAGCATCTTTTCCAGATCCTTGTGCAGATCCGGGCGGCGGTACAGCAGCTCGACCGCCATTACAAAGAAAAGCCATGGGGTCAGGTAGGCAAAGGACATCAGGGTATGGACCCAGCCGGATACGATGCCGATGACGTTCATGGCCAGCGGCAGGCAGATAATGTCGGCCACCAACAGGAAAACACCCAGCGGGCGCTTCCACAGTTGCTGCTTAGCGAACAGCCAGACGACCAACACCGCCGACAGTGCTGCGCACAGCAGAAACAATGAGTACATGACCCGCTCACCGTGGAAATAGGTGATGTAGGTGCCCGGCAGGAAAAAGTCAAACACCTGTTTGACAGAGGAAACGATATTGTTCAGATACCCTTGCAGCCCCAGCGCTTGGGAATCCTGCACGCGTCCCTGAGTGTTGCCGCCTGTCAGCAGGTTGCAGATGACGGTGGTGGCAACCATCGAGCCGCCGAACAAAAACAGCATCCCGAAATGCCGCGCTAAATTGTGTTTGTCATTGGCCTCCTGGTCAAACAGCAATTCTTTCAGGCTGCACAGGAAAAACAGGCACAGCGTCATGCTGATGTAAGCAGCGTAACTACCTTCGGATAGCAGCATAAATACAAACGCGGCAATCCAGCTGTGCCGCCACTTTTTGTAGGCATACGCGGCCAGACAGGCAAATAGCAGGGCACCGGCATACATGTGGGCGCTGGTCAGGTAAAAGTTGGAGGAGATCATCGTGGGGGAGGTGACCATCAGCCCGGAAACAAGGATAATACCTGCTGAAGAGGTGATGGACAAAGTCTCGCACACAAGCCATGCCGCAACGCCGTATAGCAGCAGGGTAATAAGCCCCAACAGCCAGGGCATGCGAATGTTTTTAATGATGGAAAAATACACCGTAAGGAGCCAACGCGTACCAGCGGCACCATCTGCCCAGCTGTGCGGCTCAGAGAACAGGAACGCATCATCCGCCCCCGTCAGCATATTGGTATAGCAGTACATGTGCGCGGCCAGGCCGATGATAAAGGTCGCCAGCATGCACAACTTGAAGTTCCGCGGAAGCTTTTTATAGCCGTCCGCCAGGCTTTCCAGCGGCGAGCGGTCCCAGAACGGTTTGGATCGGAGGTTCTCCATCACACAATCTCCCTATTATAAATAAGTATACGATGAAAGTATAACACACCACAGGGTCAAGTTCAATACTCAAGGCCCGCGGGGCGAATAAAAGAAACATTAAAGAAAATTTTGCATTAAAAATGGCAGGCACCTGTAATAGGTGTCTGCCGTTTTTGCCTGGAGCCTCCCTCTGGGAGAGAGGTGCCCCGCAGGGGCGGAGGGAGAGACAAAAATTTTAACTGTTGCGGATACAAAGCTTTCTCCCTCACCCGCTTCGCGGGACCGCTTACGCAGCCGGGCCTCTCTGTCGCGCAGAGGGAGCCAAAGATCGATTACAACTTCATCTCCTGTTGAGCTGTTGCAAAGTAATCAGGATACAATTGAAGCAAAACGTTCTTCTCTGCGATAATTTTCCTTACATGGTCGGTCAGTTCCCGGCGCAGGGCGTCGATGTCCCGGCGGCGGATCTGGTCCATCATCACCTCATGCTGGCGCACCGCGCCGTCAAAGGTGGCGGCATTCTGCACCGTCAGCACGCGCAGGCGGTTGTAGTGCGGGTTTGTGGATGCCACCACGTCCCAGCTTAAATCCTGCCCCGCAAGCTCAAAGAACCGCTGATGAAACTGGTTGTCCAGCGCGATGAACTCCAGCGGCTTCAGCCCGGCAAAACAGGCTTTCTGCTTCTCGATCAAAAGCTCCAGCTCTTTCAGGTCCGGCTCAGTGCAGTTCTGCAAAAACAACGGCAGAATGGCAGTCTCCAGGCTCTCCCGGATGAACCGCTCCTTCTCGGCACGGGTCAGATCGATGCGGGAGACCATCGTGCCTTTCTGCGGTGTGATCTCCACCAGATCCTCTTTCTGCAGGCGGATGAACGCCTCCCGCACCGGCGTGCGGCTGACCTGCAGCTTCGCGGCCAGCTCCTGTGTGCTTACCGTGGTGCCGGGCGCCAGCTGCAGCGAGGTGATATTTTCTCGGATAACGCGGTAGACATTCTCCCGGATGGAATTGTCCTGCGCTTTGTTGGTCGGGCTGGGCATGATGTGCTCCTTACTCTGTAACTGACATGTCAGCATGCCAGATGGCTTACTGCTATTGTAACACATCCGGCAGGGGACTGCAAGCAGTAAATGGAAAAACCACAGAACCAGAAAGCCCAACTGCCCAAATACACAAAAATAGGCGCATGCTCGCTAAATACTTAACGATGCACTTATGCAAAATGTGCAAAAAACCACCGCCGCTTTTGTTATTTTGATGAATTACAAAACAGGTGTTGACATTCCTGACCCGCCATGCTACAATGACGATGTTGGAACTGACATGTCAGCATGTCAGTCCGCTGAATGAGGGAAACCAAGTCATTTCTGTACATGAGAAACCCGGGAGGTTTACACATGAAAGCAGTTCAGATCGTAAAGCCCAATGATCTCCGCATCATCGATATGGATAAGCCCACCATCGACGCCAAGAACAACGTCCTGGTCAAGATCAAGGCCGCCGGCATCTGCGGCTCTGACGTGGGCATCTACCACGGCACCAACGCCGCCGCCACCTATCCCCGCGTCATCGGCCACGAGATCGTCGGTGTGGTTGAGGAAGTCGGCGGCAACGCCAAGAAGATCAAGGTCGGCGACCGCGTCATCGTGGACCAGGTCACTGCCTGCGGCACCTGCTATGCCTGCCGCAAGGGCCGTCCCAATGTTTGTGAGCACCTGCAGGTCCGCGGCGTCCACATCGATGGCGGCTACCGCGAGTACATGGCCGTGCCCGAGAGCGACGTTTATGTCCTGCCCGACAGCCTGAGCTACCAGGATGCCGTTATGATCGAGCCCACCACCATCGCCGTGCAGGCTTGCAGCCGTGCCCAGCTGGAGTTCCAGGACACCGTTATGATCATCGGTGCCGGCGCTCTGGGCAGCAGCATGCTGCGCATCGTCAACCTGTACAGCCCCCGCAAGATCATCGTCGTGGACATCGACGAGCCCAAGCTGGAGGCCGCCCTCCAGAACGGCGCTACCGACGTCATCAACTCCAAGACCGAGGATGTCGTCACCCGCGCTAAGGAGCTGACCGATGGCTACGGCCCGACGGTCGTCATCGACTGCGCCTGCTTCCATGGCAGTTTCCTGACCGCCTGCAAGGCCGCCGGCAACGCAAGCCGCGTCATCACCATGGGCTTCAGCATCGCCCCCGATGAGATCAACCAGTTCGTCATCACCAGCAAAGAGCTGGACGTTCGCGGCAGCCGCCTGCAGAACCACCGTTTCCAGACCGTCATCGACCTCATCAACAAGGGCAAGATTGACCTGAACGGCTCTATCAGCCACACTTTCAAGCTGACCGACGCCCAGGCCGCTTTCGACTTCAACGACACCCACGATCCGTCCATCCGCAAGATCGCCCTGCTGAACGACTAAGCTTGCAACTGCGTTCCTCGTTATAAAAGCGATTCCTGATACAAAGCACCCCACCGGGGCTGTGCATTGCGTACAGCCCCGGTGGGGTGTTTTTAGGGCAATACCGCATAATTCTAAGTGCCGATACGGCGAGCGAGGTGCGG
>ENA-UONW01000309-UONW01000309.1-human-gut-metagenome-genome-assembly--contig:-CS52-NODE-309-length-76128-cov-14.872438_pt1 | contig 76128 bp, 48 predicted proteins | sample MGYA00242463_ERZ724010 | MGnify/ENA metagenome assembly ERZ724010 | reverse complement strand
TCATTAAAATACCCCCAATACTGGGTGTCCAGTATTGGGGGTACATATCATAATGACAGATTTTTTTAGCATGACGGCACGCTCCTTCCTGCATCGTGGGGTGAGTGGCTGAGAACTGCTTACACTTTTAAGATAGCAGAAAATAATATTCCATGTCAATGGATAATCATGATTACTCAATGAAAACTATTTGTCCTTTTTGTAAATAAGAATAAGGCGTATATAAATGACAGAAGTGTCAGCATTGAGAAAATTTTATCTATGAGGAAATTAATCAGCAGCGTCTGTTAAATGCAGGAAAACCATAGGTAAACAGTGTCAGATACTTAATTTTATAAAGAAAACAGAGCATAAAAAATCTCTGCCAAGGTGCTTGCAAACACCGTAAGCAGAGATTTTGATTTTTTGATATTGGAATAATATGCGGCTTTATTTATTTTTCGTCGTCAAATTTTTCGGGGAAGAAGATGCGCAGTGTTTTTTCATCGACTGTTTTGCCGAAGCTGTTGCCGATAAAGAAGCACAGCAGGGAAAGGCCGATGCCAAGCACAATCTGGTGCAGGTCGAGCACCTTGATTTTTAAGACCATGGCCAGGCAGTAGATGATTACGCCGCCGCCCATGGCAGCAATAGCACCGTATTTGTTGGCCTTAGGCCAGAAAAGACCGAAAATCAGTACCCAGAAGAAGGCTGTTTCCAGACCGCCGAAGGCAAACATGTTAATCTGCCAGATAACACTTGGCGGTTTGATGGCGATGGCATAAACCAAAAGGCCGAGGATAATTGTTGCGCCCAGACTGTAGAGGCGAATTTGGTTATTGCTGAGCTGTTCTTCGCGCTTGCCCTTGATGTTCATGTAAATGTCCTTGACGATAGAGGAGGACGAGGAAAGCAGCAGCGAGGATACGGTGGAAATGGTTGCTGCAATTGGTCCGATGATAATGACACCAGCCCAGAAGGGAGTGAGGCTTTGCACGATGGCGACAGGCATGATGTTATCAACACTGTTGCCGTAGGCTGTGATGGGCGCAGTCAGAACACCCTTGCTGATGACACCTATCCAGGTTGCGACCAGTGTCATAGCACCGATTACGACAGTACCGATAATCATAGCGTTGTGCAGCGCCTTGGTGTTTTTGTAGCTGATGCCGCGGACAACGGACTGCGGCAGCGACAGCGTACAGATGCCGACGAGCAGCCATTGGCTGATGTACAGCGAAATCGGCATTTTGCCGCGGGAAAGCGGCTCCAGCATATCGGGGTGCTGCGTGCTGATGTAGCTCATTATTTTGTTGAAGCCGCCGCCTGCGTGCATCATGCCGCCCATGAGGATGCACAGGCCGACGATCATGGCGATGGCGCAGCAGGCGTCGGTAACAGCAACGCCCTTAAAGCCGCCGATAGTGGTGTAGATGACAACAATCAGGCCAAACATCGTGAGGCCGGTGAGGTAGGAAAAGCCGGTTACTGCTTCGAAGAGCTTGGCAGCGCCGACGAACTGTGCCACCATAGTGGCGCAGAAGAAGGCGACAATGACAACGGCCGCCATGTTCGCCAGAAAGTCGGAATGATAGCGGGCACGCAGTACGTCAATGACAGTTACGGCGTCAATCTCACGCGCGATAAGGGCAATTTTTTTGCCGAACACGCCTAAAACGAGGAAGATAACTACTACCTGTACGATGGCCATGTACAGCCAGCCGTAGCCGATAACCCAGGCTACGCCCGGACCACCGACGAAGGTGCTTACGCTGCTGTAGGTGGCAGCGGTGGTCATAGCCAGCACAAAGCCGCCGAGAGTACGGCCGCCGATGAAGTAATCCTTGGCGAAATCCTTTTGCCTGTTTTCCTTTGACGTGCGCTGGATGTAGGCGCTGATGCTCAACAGAATCAGCAGAAAGGCCAGTGCTGGTAAAATATTTAAAATACTACTCATGCTGTTTATCCTCCGTGCTGTCATCCAAATCAAAGTTGACAAAAACCTTCTTTGTCAGAAAAACGGTAACGGCGATGGCAAAAAGCCAGGTGCCGACACAGCCGCCCCAAACCCAAAGAGGCGTATGCCAGAATGTAATATTACTGTCTGCCAGTCCAAAGCCTGCCAAGCACCAGAAGATGATGACGGCGATGGTGGCAAGAACAGTTGCCAGCGCCTCACGGTTGGCCTGGCGGAATTTATCACTGCGTTTCATATAAACTGCTCCTTTCGTACAGACAATGCTGTCTGACTCATTAATAAATTTATTTTACCACAAAATATGCAGAAATACTTGCAAAATATGCTTAAAAGCATCATAAAATATCAGACGACAGGTGTAATTTGACGGCTGTCTGTGTTATAATGTATCTTGGTGATTAATTTGAAGAAAACAATGTATAATTTAGCTACAATGTGGCTGACGCTGAGCGTCATTTTTTTCCTTTGTGAATATGTAACCGGTATGCTGCAGGTTGTTACCCTGGGCGGTCTTGTGGCAGGCTCCTTTATCGAGGGTGCTTTTATGTGCCTGGGCTTGAAGCTGATGCATGTTATTGTCGACAAGCAGTTTTTGCTGACGAGGCTGCAGGAGCTGGCCAAACGCAGAAATGACTCCCTGAAGGCTATGCTGGTGATGGCTGCCTTCTCCCTGGAGGGTGCCGTAACAGTTTGCCGCATGCTGCCGGGTTATGACCTTAACTTTGGCATTATGCACGGTATTTTTCTTTTGCTGCTTTATCCGGCAGCAGCTATATTTTTGGATAAGTTGATGTTAAAGGAGCAGATGGAGCATGGAAATTAAGCTGATTGCCAGCGATATGGACGATACACTTTTGAATAAGGACTGCCAAATTTCTCCGCGTAACGAGGCAGCTATCAGAAAGGCGCTGGACGCAGGCAAGATTTTTTTGATTGCTACGGGCAGAATGTACGTTTCCGTGCGTCCTTATGCGGAAAAGCTGGGCCTTGATGTGCCGCTGGTTACCTATAACGGCGCTCTCGTTAAGGGCAGCCTGAGCGGCAAGGTTTATTACGAGCACAAGATGAAGCTGTCTACCGCCAATGAGGTGCTGGCATACTGCCGCGAGAAGGGCTATTACCTGCAGCTTTATGTGGGTGATAGCATTTTGATTAAGCAGGAGAATGACTGTTCCCGCATGTATACCAAAATCAGCGGCATTCAGACGACTGCTGTCGGTGAGGCACTTTATCATACGGATGAAGCACCGTATAAGATTCTTGTTATGACCAAGAGCGAGGAATTTGCCGAGGTATGGCAGCAGTTCAAAGAGGACTTTGCCGGTAAGCTGGATGTTACCAGCTCCAAAGACAATTTCCTGGAGCTGATGGAGCCCGGTGTCAACAAATGGGAGGCGGTAAAGAGCGTGGCTGCAAGCTACGGTGTACAGCCGCAGGAAATTATGTGCATCGGTGATTCCAATAACGATGTGAAGATGATTGCCAATGCCGGCATCGGCGTTGCTGTTGCTAATGCTAAGGACAGCGTGAAGCAGAATGCAAAAATCATTACGGCATCCAATAATGATGACGGCGTTGCTTTGGTAATCGAAAGCATTTTGACGCCGCAGGCAGCGGAATAAAATGAGGGAGCGTGTTTAGTGCGCTCCCTTTTAATAATGTAGAGATAAGGTTGGTGACAGTAATGGCAGAGGAAAAATCTTTATTGGAATATGTGCGCAGGCAGGCGGAGCTTACGCAGCAGGATGATAAAAAACAGCAGACTTTGCAGGAAGCTCATGCACACGCTCACAACCATCCTAATAAGAAGAAGGTTGTCAACCGCCTGGCACGCATTGAAGGCCATGTGCGTTCTATCAAGACTATGGTAGATAACGACAGGGATTGCTCGGATGTGCTGATTCAGATAGCTGCGGTGCGCAAGGCGTTGGATAATACAGCCAAGGTTATTTTAAAGGACCACCTGGAGCATTGCATTTTGCATGCTATCGAAAAAGGTGAGGGCAACAAAAGCCTGGAGGATTTTGAAGCGGCCATTGACCAATATCTGCGCTGAAAATAAAAAGACTGCACGTTAAGAGCGTGCAGCTGTGTTTGAGGCTATGCCAAAGCTACTTTTTGCTGCAGCTTGGGGACGAAAAACAGTAAAAAGCTGCTGCGGGCAATATAGAAGATGAGGAAGGCCAGCCACAGGCCGATGTTGCCATAAAGCGGGATGAGTGTAAAGTAGGCGGTAAGGTAACAGCCTGCTGTAAGCAGCATGGAGATGCAGATAGGCTTGGTGTAGAGCGCACCATTGAATACGCCGTAGTAGACGATACCGAGTGCACTGATAAGCGGGAAGAAGGCTATAAACAAATCGTATTGCTGCGCCGTGGCAATAACGCTGTGCAGATTGGTGAAGCAGCCAAGAATGGCGTGACGGCAGCAATAATAGCCGACAGTCTGCAGCAGGCCGAAGCCGATGGCCCAGATAAAGCTGATCCGCAGCGTATCATTGAGCATGGAGCGGTCATGCTCGCCGAAGGCAATGCCGGAATAGATGGCACCTGCCTGCGAAAGGCCGGTCAGAATATCGCCCATGATAAACTGTATCTGGAAAAGAATAGAATTAGCGGCCAAAAGCTCACCGCCGAAGGCTGAGCTTTGATGCATAAAGCTATTGACCATGATAATCATACAGAACATACGCACGGTGAGATGCGAACCGCATTGCAGCATCTGACGGCAGGTGGGGCCGGAAAAGATTTTTCGCAGTGGAACTGCTGTCAGCGGCAGGGGCTTGTGCTTGGCATAAAAGTACAGAATAGCCAAAAAGCCGGTAATATTGGCGATGCAGGTAGCAGCAGCAACGCCGGTTACCTCATAGTGCAATACAATGACAAAAAGTACGTCCAGCAGCAGGTTGATGATGTTACTGGCAAGTGCGGTGAGTACCGCGATACGTACATGCAGCGTGCCGGCGAACCATCCCTGTGCTGTCTGAAAGACGAGCGTCAGCGGCATAATCCAGATGAGCATGCGATAATATTGCTCCAACATAGGCCTGGTTGCTGCATCGGGGTTGAAGAGCAGTAATGCTGTCCGCCAGATGGGCTCCTGTAAAATTACGAGCAGAAGGCCGATACCGAAGGCTGCCAGCACTCCGCGGATAAAAGCACCAGCGAGCAGCTTGGGATCGTGCTGACCTAAGGCTTGCGCCGCAAAGCCGCTGGTAGATATTTTCAGAAAGCCGAAAAGCCAATAGACTGTGCTGAAGATTACTGCGCCCAAAGAAACAGCGTTAATGTATGTATAATTCCCCAAATGCCCGACTACGGCAGTGTCGACGGCACCCATAAGCGAGGCCGCCACTGTAGAAAATGTAAAGGGAAGACTTGTTTTTATAAACTTCATGTGAGATAATTTCATTGCTGCACCATATTCCTATTAAATTTCTTGCGACACTATAATAACCCCCTATAGGGGATAATGTCAATAGGAATAATTATCATTAATTAGTTTTTTCTAAAAAATTTACATAAAAGCTGTGTTTTTTGTTTAAAAGAAGGGATATCTATGTCTATTCTGCCGATTTTTATACCGCATGCAGGCTGTCCGCATCAATGCGTTTTTTGTAACCAAAAGACGATTAGCGGACAGAAGCTGGCTGCTGTCGCAGGTGCCAAGGAACAGCTTGCGCGTTGGCGCAGCTGGCTGCGGCCGAGCGTTGCCAACGAGGCGGCGTTTTACGGTGGCAGCTTTACCGGACTGCCGCTGGAGCTGCAGGAGGAGCTGTTGGCGCTGACTGATGCGCTGCTGGCCGAAGGCTTTATCGGCAGCGTGCGCCTTTCGACACGCCCAGACTATATAGACGAAGAACGCTTGCAGCTTTTGCAGCGTCACGGTGTGCGCCTGGTGGAGCTGGGCGTGCAGTCGCTTGATGACAGGGTGCTGGCGGCAGCGGAGCGCGGGCATACGGCGGCGCAGGTGGCGCCGGCGGTGGCGCTTTTAAAACGCTTCGGCTTTCAAGTCGGCCTGCAGCTGATGGTGGGCATGCCCGAGCAGAGCTTTGCCAGCGTGCAGGAAACGGTGCGCAAGGCGATAGCAATGCAGCCTGACGTGGCACGCATCTATCCTTTGTTAGTAATCAAGGGTACGCCGCTGGCTGCGGACTACGCGGCGGGGCGTTTTGTACCTCTGACGCTGGAGGAGGCCGTGACGCAGGCGGCCTGGGCTTATTGTGAGCTGACGGAAGCAGGTGTGAATGTTATCCGCATCGGCCTGCAGCCTGACGAGGAGCTGTGCGCGCCGGGGAATATCCTTGCAGGACCGTTTCACCCGGCGATGGGCGAGCTGGTGAAAAGCAGGGTGCTGCGCACCGAAGTGACGTCACAATTAGAGAAGCTTGCTGACTGCGGCGCTGTTACAATATATTGCCCTGCACGCCTGGAATCAAAGCTGCGCGGGCAAAAAAGCTGCAACCTGCGCTATTGGGAAGCGTGCTTCCCGGGGCTTGAGCTGCAGATAATTCAAGATAAGGCAGATGAGATAAGAGTATGTCCACATGTAAATCCTTTGCACCAATCGTAGATGAGCATAGCAGAATATTGATTCTCGGTTCTATGCCGGGAATAAAATCCCTGGAGCAGCAGGAATATTACGCACATCCGCAAAACCGCTTCTGGCGTTTGCTGGCGTTGCTTTTAAATGAGGACGTATCGCAGGATTACGCTGCCAAGCAGGCCTTGCTGCATAAGCATCACATTGCACTGTGGGACACGCTGGGCTATTGCGAGCGCGAGGGCAGCTTGGACAGCAGCATCAAAAACGAAACGCCGAACGCCGTTGTGGAGCTTGCAGGCGAGCTGCCGCATTTGCAGGCGGTAGTCTGCAACGGCGGCAAGGCGGGTGCAGCATTTAAAAAATATTTTGCAAAAAAAATTCCTGAGCAGGTGCGAATTTTTTATCTGCCGTCTACAAGTCCTGCCAACGCGCGCCTGCGTTTGGAGGATTTGGCAGAGCGCTGGCAGGTTATTTTGCAATTTTTAGCATAAGTGAAGTTCTGCAAGGTGTAAAAAAACACCGTTTTATGATACAATAAAAAGATATAATAACTGACTTAGAGAAAATGGGTGATTTCTAGTGCGTTTAAAGTCCTTTTCAACCTATGGCTTTAAATCCTTTGCTGATAAAACTGAATTGACCTTTGACAAGGGAATTACTGCTGTTGTCGGACCGAACGGTTCGGGCAAGAGCAATATTTCGGATGCCATCCGTTGGGTGTTGGGCGAGCAGAGCGCCAAGTATCTGCGTGGCAGCAAAATGGAGGATGTTATCTTCTCCGGCAGCGGCAAGCGCAGAGCGTTGGGCGTAGCAGAGGTCACCGTTGATTTTGATAACAGCGACAGAACACTGCCGCTCGATTTTGAGCAGGTAAGCCTGACGCGCCGCATTTTCCGCAGCGGTGAAAGCGAATATGCGATTAATAAAAAAAGCTGCCGTCTGAAGGATATAATTGACCTGATGGCAGATACCGGTCTTGGTAAGGGCTCGATGTCCATTATCGGCCAAAATAAAATTGATGAGGTCTTAAACAGCCGTCCCGAGGACAGACGCAGTCTGTTCGAAGAAGCAGCAGGCATCGCTAAATATCGTCTGCGCAAGAAGGATGCGGTACGCAAGCTGGACGATACGGCCAACAACCTTACGCGTATTAACGATATCCGCAGTGAGGTAGATGCGCAGGTAGAGCCGTTGGCGCAGGCAGCAGCCAAAACTCAGCAGTTCAACGAGCTGAGCGAGGAGCTGCGCCGTTGCCGTTTATCTGTACTTTTGCGCCGCTTGGACGCTTTGGAGGAAACAGGCAGAGAGCTGCAGGCGAAAAAGGAAGCAGCGGCAGGTGCGTATTCCGAGCAGGCAGCGAAGGTAGGCAGCATGCAGGCCGAGGCTGTAAAGGTACAGCAGGAGCTGGATAAGCTGGCCGAGGCTTATAATAAATTGCAGGATGATATCAAAAACCGCGAGACTGCTTTGGAAAAGCTGCGCGGCGACCAAAAGGTTTTGGATGAACGTGTCAGCCAGAACGAAAAGGCCGGCGAACGCCTTGTGCAGCGCAATGAACGTTTAGAGCAGCAGGTGCGCGAGCAGGAAGTAAGAATGCAGGAGCTGGCAGCAGAGTTTGATGCTGTCGAAAAAAGACATGCTGTAGCCGATGGCGCTGTAAAGCAGCTGCAGGCGCAGCGTGATGAGCAGAGCGCCAAGCTGGAAGAGGCGAAGCGCAATGATGAGCAGGCGCAATCGCAGTTTTTCAGCGGTATGCAGGAGCTGATTAATCTCCGCAACGAGCTGCACAATCTGGAACAGGAGCAGGAGCAGCGCGTACGTCGCCGCGAGGCCCTGAAGAAAAGTATAGAAGAGGCCGAAGCGGCAGACCGTCAGGCACAGGAGCAGTACAACAGCCTGCTGGAGCAGCAATCGCAGTGCGCTCACGGCATGGAGCTGGTGCGCAAAAAGGGCGAGGAGCTGCGCAGTGCCTATGATGCAGGTCAAAAGGAGCTGCAGGCTGTACGCAGCAGTCAGCAGCAGTGCCAACGTCAGCTGACTGCTGCCGAAACACGCGAGCAGAGCTTAAAGCGTCTGCAGCAGAGCTACGAGGGCTTCAGTTATGGCATCAAAGCGGTGCTGAAGGCGCAGGAGCCTTGGCGTGAGCAGGTTGTAGGCGTGGCAGCGGAGCTGCTGCAGGTAGAAGATAAATATGTCGCTGCTATCGAAACCGCGTTGGGCGATGGAGCGCAGAACCTGGTGATGCGCTCGGCCAATGCGGCGAAGGAAGCGATAGCCTTTTTGAAGCGTACTGGTAGCGGACGCGCAACCTTCCTGCCGCTGGATACCGTGCAGCGTCGCGGGCCGAACCGCGAGGAGGAAGAACTGGCGAAGCTGCCGGGAATTCTTGGCTATGCGGTAGATTTAATCGGCTATAAGCCTGAGGCGGAAAATGCTGTCCGCTTCTTGCTGGGCAGAGTGCTGATTGCCGAAAACATTGATGCTGCCTTGGCTGCGGCTAAGGCTGGCCGCTATCGTCTGCGCGTAGTTACGCTGGACGGCGATGTGGTAAACGCCGGCGGCAGTATGAGCGGCGGCAGCAAAAAGCATAAGGAAGGCTATTTGAGCCGTAATGTAGAAATTGCTCAGGCGGCAGCGCAGGTGAAGCAGCTGCATGCCGAGATGCTCAGCTGGCAGGAAAAGCTGGAGGAGCTGGAAGCAACCGAAGGAAATCAGAAGAAGCAGCTGCAGCAGCTTGCTGCACAGCTGCGTCAACAGCAGTTGAAGGCCGACAGGCTTAAGCTCAATCTGGAGCAGGTGCAGCAACAGAAAACGCGCGACAACGAACGCCTGCTGCTGCTTTTGGATGATCGCAGCAATATCACTGCGGCCTATATGGCAAACCGTGATAAGGTTAAGGAGCTACGTACGGCAGTTGCCGAGCGCGAGGGACAGGACACTGAAGCCAAGGAGCTTTTGGATAGTCTGAAGAAGGAAATTGCTAAATACGGCAGCGCGGTTACCGCCTTGGATAACCAGCTGCAGGATGCCAAAATTACGCTGCAGACCTCGGCCGCACGCACGCAGGATATCAGCAAGGCTATGCACAGCCTCGATCAGGATACACTGCGGCTGCAGGAAGAAATTGCTGCCAACCAAAAAGAGCAGGAGCGCAGACAGCAGGAAATTGCCGACTGCGGTGTGCAAAAGCAACGCCTGCAGCAGCAAAGCGACGAGCTGCTGGCACAGCTGCAGCAGATTCTGGGCGGCAAGGATGACTTTGCTCAGGAGCGCGGCAGCCTGTTGGATAAACAGCAGGAGATCGAAAAAGATATTGCCGGACTGCGCAAGCAGGTGAACGAAAGTGAAGCACAGCTGAAGCAGACAGAGCTGGACTTGGCACGGCACGAAAGCAACTGCGGCCATATACGTGAGCAGCTGCAGCAGGATTATCAGCTGGATGAGGCGGCGGCACGCAGTCAGATTTTTGCCGAGCTACAGGACATGGACCTTGCGGCGCTGCAAAAGCAGGAAAGCCGTCTGACACTGCAGATTACTGATTTGGGACCGATTAACGCAGCAGCGATTGAAGAATATAACGCAGTGAAGGAGCGCAGCGAATTCCTGTGTAAGCAATATAACGATTTGTGTACGGCGAAGGAAAATCTGGAGGCTGTTATCGCAGAAATCAACAGCGGTATGACCAAACGCTTCAAGGAGGCCTTTGCCAAAATCAACGAATACTTTGCGCAATGTTATGTCAAGATATTTGGCGGCGGTACGGCGGTGCTGCGGCTCACCGAGCCGGATAATCTGCTGGATTCCGGTATTGATATCGACGTCCAGCCACCCGGCAAAAAGCTGCAGAGCCTGTATCTGATGAGCGGTGGCGAAAGAGCGCTGACGGTTATCGCATTGCTCTTTGCTCTTTTGAGCTACCAGCCTTCGCCGTTCTGCATCCTGGACGAAATTGACGCGCCTCTGGATGATGCCAACATTCAGCGCTTTGCCGATTTCCTGCGGGATTATGCAGAAAACACGCAGTTTATCGTGATTACACACCGCAAGGGAACAATGGAATGCGCTGATATCATGTATGGCGTAACTATGGAAGAATCCGGTGTTTCTAAATTATTATCCGTAAAAATAAATGCAAAGGAGAATGAATAATGGGATTTTTTGAGCGTTTAAAGGAAGGCCTTTCTAAAACAAGACGCAACTTTACTGACCGCATTCAGGAGCTTGTAGGCCTGTCTGCAACGATTGACGATGATTTCCTTGATGAACTGGAAATGATTCTGCTTTCTGCGGACGTGGGCGTAAAAACTACCGAAAAGCTGATTGATGCAGTACGCAAAGCAGCGAAGAAAAAGGAAATCAGCGGTACTGAGGATGTTATTCCCTTCCTGAAAAAATATATGGCAGAGATGCTGGCAGACAGCGGCCAACGTACACGTATCGGTGCTAAACCGACTGTTATCCTGGTAGTTGGTGTTAATGGCGTAGGCAAGACTACTACTATCGGCAAGCTGGCAAATTACTTCACTCTGTTCAAATACAAGGTTGTTCTGGCAGCAGGCGATACCTTCCGCGCTGCGGCAGGCGAGCAGCTGCAGATCTGGGGCGAGCGTGCGCACTGCGACGTTATCCGCCATGCAGAAGGTGCCGACCCGGCGGCAGTTGTCTTTGACGCTATGAAGGCTGCCATTGCGCGTAAGGCCGATATTCTTTTCATTGATACCGCAGGCCGCTTGCATAACAAGGCTAATCTGATGAACGAGCTGGAAAAAATTCACCGCATTATTAAGCGCGAAATTCCCGAAGCTCCGCACGAAACCTTCCTGGTTCTGGATGCTACCACCGGCCAGAACGCTATCAATCAGGCTAAGGTGTTCATGGAAACAGCCAAGGTTACCGGCGTTGTACTCACAAAGCTCGACGGTACTGCCAAGGGCGGCGTTGTTGTGGCAATTAAGGAAGAGCTGGGACTGCCGGTTAAATGGATCGGCGTAGGCGAAGGCATTATGGACTTCCGCCCCTTTGAGCCGGATAAGTTTGTAGAAGCGCTGTTTGACAGCGGCAAATAAGAGGCTCTTGCAGCCGACAGGCGTTGCGGCTTGGCTTATATTAATATAGTAGAAAATCTCCCGAGCTGCGTTTGGCAGCGTGCGGGAGATTTTTTTGTGCGGGCGTAAAAAAGCCGTTCGCGGCAGCGAACGGCGGTGGGAGTAGGGATTAGGTTTTTCTGTCATGGTTTGGTTATTTTTGCTCTGCTTTAAGATTTTCAACCTGCTCAACAGAAAGCGAAGTACCTTTAGCGACATCTTGTACTGACAAACCCATGCTTAAAAGACGCTTAGCAGTAGCAAGTTTTTCCTCGGCTATACCTTCAACTCTACCTTTAGCTTCACCTTCGGCAAGAGATTCTTCTCGAATATCCTTCATACGCATTTCGTAAGTCATATAGGAACCCCTCACTTTCTTATCAAGCTTGTTCAGCCTTAATTTTTTCAACCTGCTCAACAGAAAGCGAGGTACCTTTAGCGATATCTTGTACTGACAAACCCATGCTTAAAAGACGCTTAACAGTAGCAAGTTTTTCTTCAACTCTACCTTTAGCTTCACCTTCGGCAAGAGATTCTTCTCGAATATCCTTCATACGCATTTCGTAAGTCATATAGGAATCCCTCACTTTCTTATCATTCTTGATTTCCGTAATCGTATTAGCAACCTCACGGGTGAAATTGCTGGTAACTTTATTGTTGTTGATGTAGTCAAACAAGCTTTGAATATCTGGCGATACATCGCCCTTAGTGCCTAATGTGTTAAGAAACATAATAGCAGCTTCATCTGCTAATTCAATCTCCATGTTTTCCAGGCAGCGTCTTTTAAAAGTATAAATACGCTGGGAATCCTCAAAGAAGTCAAACAGGCAGAAGAAGATGATATAAGTGGGAGAAAGCTCGTCATAATCCTGTCCCTTTTGCAGCATATCTGTATCCAACATGGCCTGGTAGTAGCGAGTGCGCTTGGGAAGTTGAAATTTACCAGTACGGCTGACAGGATTTTTGACCTGCATTTCCAGATTGTAATGCGTATTAGTGTCGTCAGCAATTCTGACGTCCAGACGAATACCATGGCTGTCGGGATAAACATCAAGTGTCTGTTCTGCTTCGAGATAGGTGATATCTGCAATTTTGGTGTGTAAAAGCTCCTCTAGAATATGCTTGCAGATGCGCTTTCTGAGCATAACGTGCTTGAACAGAAAATCGTTGGAAAGAGTGAGCTTGTCAAGATTAGATACTTGGTTTTGCATATGTTTCCTCCTTTGATTATAGCATAAAATAAGGCAAAAATATATAAGACAGCAGATGTAAAAAAAGCACCTGCCGAAAGCTCGACAGGCGCCACTGGTCCGCACGACCAGGCAAGAGCTCCGCAAAATTGCGGCTACCCATGCAACTAAGGTTATTATAACATAGAAAAAGAATAAAAACAATAGTTCATAAAACAAACATTTTTATAGATGAAAGCGCTTCAGGTTTTTGCAAAAAAGGCAACTACTAAAAATATCTTCTGCTTTTTTCTGTTTAACCGGATTACGATTCGTGATATACTTATTATGATTTGCAATTTTTGCTAGTGCTATGAGGATAAATTCAAAGCGTAATAAAATATTGTGATGCATGTGCTTTGAATAAATAATTTATTGAGGAGAAAGAGCTTATGATTATAAAATATGCAACTGCGGAAGATATTACCGCGATTGCCGCAGTGGAGGCAGAATGTTTTCCGCCGGCTGAGGCAGCAACGGAAAAGGAATTTATTGACAGGGTAAAATATTACGGCAATCATTTCTGGCTTATGTATGAGGCTGAAAAGCTGATTGCCTTCGTGGACGGCTTTGTGACGGATGAGCCTGATTTGACGGATGAAATGTACGAGAAGGCAACGCTGCACGATGAAAACGGCGCGTGGCAGATGATTTTCGGTGTCAATACCATTCCTGCTTATCGTAAGCATGGCTATGCCGGTGAGCTGATTCGCCGTGCGATTGAGGATGCCAAACAGCAGGGGAGAAAGGGCCTGGTGCTGACCTGCAAGGATAGGCTCGTTCATTATTATGCTAAATTCGGTTTTGCCGATGAGGGTGTGTCCGAGAAATCTACGCATGGCAATGCTGTCTGGCATCAGATGAGGCTTACATTTTAATCGGGGGAGCTTAAGGGAATGCTCTAATTTGGCTTGTACATCATGACAATATTGCTGCTGTATATCTAATGTAGAAAAGCTGTATGTCGAATAAATAAGCAGCTGCGCAAGCAAAAAGCCTGCGCAGTTTTTTGCTTGCGGCCTGTAAAGCGCTGCTAATAGCTTAGTAGGCAACGTAACGACAGACAAAATTTGTCAGAAATGTGAAGAAAATAGTTTACGCTTTTTTGTATATGTGTTACAATATTTATGTTATAGAATTATGCGACTTTTTTGGATGTGATTGATATAATGCAAAAGGAATTGATTATGCGCTGTTTGCCGACGGCTTTCTGCCATGCTTCAACAGTATTGGCGCTTCCTGACGGCAGCCTGCTGTGCTGCTGGTTCGGCGGTACGCATGAGGGCGAAAGCGATGTGGGTATCTACCTAAGCAGACGCACGGACGCAGGCTGGAGTGAGCCGAAGCTGCTGGTGAACGGGGCGGCGGCTAACTGGAATCCGGTGCTTTTTGCGGGCGCGGACGGAAGATTGCTGCTGTTTTACAAGCAGGGCCAGCAGATTGCCGACTGGCAGACGTGGCTGCTGCAGTCGACGGATAACGGCGTAACCTGGAGCGGATCGCAGAAGCTGGTGCCGGGCGATGTGAGCGGCGGGCGCGGACCTGTACGAAACAAGCCTTTGCGTTTGGCGAGCGGACGCATTCTTGCTGGTGCTTCTACCGAACACGGCATCTGGAAGGCCTTTGCCGATATCAGTGACGATGACGGCGCAAGCTGGCATAAATCCTCTGCAGTGCAGATTGAGGGCCTGCAGTATCAGGCAGGCGAAAAGACTGCCGACAGTAATATTGCCGTCAGCCAGCAGTCCTTTTACGGACGCGGCGTAATTCAGCCGAGCCTGTGGCAGAGTGCGGACGGCAGTGTGCATATGCTGCTGCGCAGCAGCGAGGGCTTTGTCTATCGCAGCGATTCTGCGGATGACGGCGAAACCTGGTGCAGTGCCTACGCATTGAGTCTGCCAAACAATAACAGCGGTCTTGACTTGGTGCGGACTGCCGGTGGTGTGCTTTATCTGGTGTGTAATCCTGTTGCTGCCAACTGGGGGCAGCGTTCTCCCTTAAGCCTGTTCAAATCAACAGATGACGGTGCGAGCTGGCAAAAGCTGCTTGACCTGGAAACAGAGCCTGCGGAATTTTCCTATCCGGCGATTATTGCCGACGGTGAGGACCTTGTACTTACCTATACCTATAAGCGTTGTAATATTGCTTGTGTAAAATTGAGCGCGGATGAACTTGTTACCCTTTAAATTTATAATATAAGGAGATGTAAGACAATGAAGAAAATTTTAGTTGTGCTGATGGCTATGCTGACCATGGCTGTTATGCTTACCGGCTGCGGCGGCGACAGCAAAAAAGCAGCTTATCCTGCAGACGGAGATATTTCCGTAATTATTCCTAAGGCTCCGGGCGGCGGTACCGATATCTCTGCCAGAGGCCTGATCCAGTTCATGGAAAAAGAGCTGAAGAGCAGCAAATTTGTTCCCGTAAACAAACCCGATGGCGGCGGTGTAACCGGCATGGTAGAGCTGGCTAATGCTAAACCCGACGGCCATACTCTGGGCATGGTTACTGTTGAGCTGGCTATGTTCCCGCATCAGGGCAAATGCAAAAACACCTATAAGGATTACGCAGCTATCTGCGCTCCGATTGCAGCTCCGGCAGCTTTGATTGTGCCGAAGGATGCTCCTTATAACAGTGTAGACGAATTCGTAGCCTTTGCTAAGGCAAACCCCGGCAAGGTGAAGATGGGTAACTCCGGTATCGGCGCTATCTGGCATATTGCCGCACTTTCCTTTGAAGAAGAATTCGGCGTACAATTCAAGCACGTACCGTATCCGAAAGGATCCGCTGATATTGCTGCTGCTCTGGCAGGCAAGCACATCGATGCAACCCTGGCTGACCCGTCTGTTTTCAAGAGCCAGGTAGACGCAGGCAACCTGAAGATTCTTGCTGTTATGGCTGATACCCGCAGCGTAATCTATCCGGATGTTCCGACATTCAAAGAGCTGGGCCACAATATGACTGTTCGCGCTTGGGCAGCACTGGTTGCTCCTAAGGATACTCCGAAAGAAAAGCTGGAAGCTCTGCGCGCTGCTGCTAAAAAGGTTTGCGAATCCAAGGAATTCAAGGATTATTTCATGAAACAGGGTATCGACCCGACCTGCATTATCGGTGCCGATGCTGATAAGATGATGGCTGAAGACCATGCAATGTATGAAAAATTCCTGAAGAAAGCAAAATAAAATCGCCGTAAGGCGTAAATGAAAATGCCGACGCTGTAACCCGGAAGGTTGCGGATGTCGGCGTTTTTGTTGTTTGACGTACATTCTGGAAAATAGTAAAGTAAATATATTGTTTTGCAAAAAATAAGTTTTCTGATAATGGTTCTTGACGAAATTTTATATCAGTGCTAAACTGAAATTAGTACTAAAACAAGATATGGTGCAAATGAAGTATATTTAATAAAGTATACATTTTTTTGATAAATGAAGTGATTTTTTACTTCTGACTATCTAGATTACAATAGAATATAATCCTAGTCTGGAGGCTTTATCCCATGCGGATGAATGCTTTGCAGGGAAGTTTGATGAAATTTCAACGCTGTTCCGCAACTGTAAAAAAGAGTCGATGCATTATTAGGAAAAAAACTAACCTCTTACAAAGGAATGCAGAGACGATGACTTTAAGCCAGGGTACTGACAGATTGGTATTTAGTAAAGGTCTACGAGAACGGACTTTATTAATTATTGGTAGTGGTTTGACTATAATAATAAATTAAGAGTCCTTTGTTGCTTGATCTTGTGCTGAACAGAAACGGATATAGCACAGCTTAAGGCAATTTAAGCTGTGTTTTTTATTTTATAACTGTTAAGAATAAGCAAAAAGCTCTTCAGGCAGTGCTGACGCAAAATCATTGCCGTGATGGCAGCGTCTGCATATTTTTGCTATGAAGTCACAAACTGTATTGATGAGTAGCAGTTTGCGGGGTTTTCATATATATTTGTACGTATATTTGTACGGAGCTTTTCTCTGTACAAAGGAGTCGGCAGAAACAGTGGGTGTTTCTGTTCGTTCCTTGCTTTTTGATAAGGGGGAATATATTATGAAGCTAAGTCAAAAAAAGTGGAAGTCACTTGTCTCAGGTATTCTTCTGGCAGCCAGTGCATCGAGCTTTCTCATAGCACCGGTTTATGCCGCTGATTATAGCAAGCCTCTCATAGGCACGCTTAAAAAGGACAGCGAGATACTGAGTCCCGATGGTAATACCGTAACAGAAAATGACGGTAAACTTATTTATGATTTCCAAGGAAAGGACCATACCTTTACTATTACCAATAAGGATGGTATTACTGCCCGCAAAGACAGCGTTTATAATAATGTAGGCGTAGACGGCAGCTATGGCACGCTACATATTTATCAGACAAACGATAAGCCGAATGCTTATTATGGTGTAAACGGCTTTCTTGCCAACAAGGGTACCGTAATCGTCAACAGCAATTTGGATATTACTGCAACCTCGGAATATTCTTCTGTTGGTATTGCGGCAGCCAATAAGGGCAACCTGATTATCAACGGTAATGTAAAAATGCGTAAGGATGATGCAGAAAATCCCTGGGGCATCATTACCAAGAATGTTCATGGCAATATAGGCCCCGGCGGTGCAACCAGCATGGGTGGCGATGCCAACTATACAGGCGCCCGTTGGCAGCCTGCAGGTATTTCCGTTGACTATACCCGCGGTGATGTCACTGTCAACGGTAATGTGGATCTTGCTGTACGCGGTACAGCTGTAAAAACCGATGTCTATCAGGCTGACGGTGATGTACCGGCTTATGATTTGGGAACTATTTCTTTGCTGGGTAATTCTATTCGTATCTACACACCGTACAGAGAAGAAAACTTTGTTGAAGGCTTCGGCAAATTTATCGAACCGTATTATGCTCTGGCAAGCTACGGCGGCACGATTAACGTAAATGTAAAGAATCAGGAAGCACAAAACGGCAAGGTAGAAATGGTCGGCAACGTGCTGGCAATGAAGTCCTCTGATGAGGCAGGAAAGGCTATGGTTTATCAAAACGGTCGCCTTAACATCGGCCTGACCACGCAGGATTCCTCCTGGAAGGGTGTAATTGACAATGCCGGTACTGAAAAGGCCGGTGAAGTAAATCTGTGGCTGCAGAACGGAGCGCAATGGATTTATGAAAATGCTTCCCGTAAGGATGGCCTTGATGCAAGCAATCTTGCTGATTACAGCAGGCCGTACTATGAAAAATATGATGGCATTTCTCATCTGAGCAGCCTTGTAGGCGGTAAGGATAAAAAATCTGCCGGTATTATTAAGATAAATGACAGCGATCCTATCCATATTGCTAATGCCGAAGGCGTCACCAAGGTATGGTATGAGCATGATGATGCTACGCCGGGCACCATTATCGGCGGTGATGTTAAGGTTCTTAATGCTAAGACCGGCACCGAGATGATGCTTTATACCGGCAACAACGGTATTACCAAGGGCTTTGCAGAAGGTGATACCGCTGCAGAGAAAAATAATGTCAGCGAAGTATTGAACTCTTTGGCACACAAGCTGTGGTACATGGCAGGCGACAGCAACCTTGCAGGCAGCGTATCTATTGCCGAAGGTCTTACTGCTTCCTCCGTAACTATGAAGACCGGCAACATTACCTTTGCCGAGGGTGGCCAGGGATTCTATGACTACACTCCTGAGAAGGACGATAAGACATATGCAACCGGCCCGATTGTAAAATCCGAAAATATCGGTGAAACACGCGAAAGCGATATCAACGGAGTAGTTTCCGTTAATGTTACCGAAGCTCAGGATGGGGTGTCCGGTAATGCTCCCAGTGCTATGTATGCAGCAGGCGAGGCAGAAGGTCCGCTTGTTGTTGATTTACAGGGACACACCTTGAAGCTCAATGCCAACAATCAAACTGCTAATTATGTGTCTACGGTTTACGTTGATGAAAACAAGAGCATGGAGATTAAGGATTCCAAGGGCAATGGTGTGCTGAAGGTTTCTGCCGGTCTTGGTGCTGATGGCAATGCTGATACTAAGGCTAAGTATGTCTATGGCATTCGTGTAGGCGAGGGCGGCAACCTTACTGCAAATACCGATGTTGAGATAGACGGAGTTAAATCTAGTGCTACTCAGCGTGCTTATGGTGTATATGTAAGTACCAAAGGCAATGTTGTATTCGAAAAAGACCTGAGCATCAAGAATGTTCAGACCGGCAACAAGGTTGGACCGAACACTGCCGGTATTTATGCAGACAGTTCTTCAAGTGCAGATGCGCCTATTAATATAACTGTTAAGGGCAATCTTAATATTGAAAACGTATTGGGCAGTGCAATCCGTGCATTGAATACTTCAACTGTATCTACTGCAGGTGCAACTATTAAAGCTGCTGATATGTCTAACGGTACGGATTATAGCCAATATTATGCTTTGCAGGCCAACAAGGGTACCATTAACCTGAATACAGGAGAAGGCATTACTGCCGGAATTCTGGACGTTACCGGTGACATGAAGGTAACTGACAATAAAGCTTCTGTTATCAATGTCAACATGACCAAGGGTTCTCAATGGACAGGCGCGGTAAGCAATATTCCAGGCAGCACTTATAATGCACCGACCGGACAGTTTAATCTGACAATGGCCAAAGGTTCTGTATGGAATCATGAAACCGGTCGTTCGGTAGATACGCTGAAGACAACTTTTGCCGGCAGCAATGTTTCTAAGCTGGATGGTTCAGGTGTAATTTACCAAAATTCCGATAAGGGTATTACCGTATATGATTATAGCGGTGACACCACTGTTGTTTACGGCCATGATGCCGATAATCCGCAGAACATCACCGGGGGTGACTTCACTGTCAAGACAGCAGATGATGGCTCGAAGATTACTTTGGTAACCGATAGCCAAGGCATTAATGCCGGCTTTGAAGCTAGTGATACTGCAACAGAAAAGAATAATGTTAAGGAAGTGCTGAATAAGCTGGCTAATAAGCTGTTCTACACCGGTTATAAAGATGCAAATCTAGACGGCGTAGTGAAGATTGCCGATGGTCTGACAGCGTCTAGTGTAAGTGCTATTGTAAAAGCCTCTGGCGATATTACCTTCTCTGACGGCAGCAACGGAACGAAAAAAGCAGGACAGGGCTTCTATGACTATACTCCGGAAGAAGATAAGCCTGATTACAAGACTGGTGCTATTACTAAGTCGGAAAATATCAGTCTGAACCGCGAGGTAGACGATAAGGGTGTTGCACATATTAATGTAACTGAATCGAATGCCGGTAATAATAAATTTGCCAGCGCTCTTTACGCAGGTGAAGAAACCTATCCGTCTAAACCGATGACTGTAAATATGTCCGGTAAAGGTCTGGCTTTGAATGTTGCACAAACTGGCGGACAGGCAGCGGCTATTTACGCAGGCGCTAATACTTATATCAAGGTTATTAATCCGTCCGCAGAGCAAAAGCTTTCTATTACAGCTAATAATACGGATACCAGAGGCTCTCATGGCGTTTACGCTGACGGTAATGCACATCTGAATATTTCCGGTCCGGTAGAAATTACCGATATTGTTACGAAGGGTGATTCCGCAACCGGTATTAATATCCAGGGGCAGAAGAGCGAGATTAATATTGATGGCCCGCTGACAATCAGCAATGTCAAGGGCATTAGAGAACGTGGCGCAGGTATGAATGCTTCCGGTATTCAGGTAACAGGTGACACTTCCACTGTAACTGTCAGCGGTCCGGTAGATATTTCCGGTGTACGCGGCAGCGGCATTAGGCTGACTGGTAAGGATACCAAGGTATCTGTCGGCGGCGGCACCATTACTGCAGCTGAAGACAGCGATAAGTCGCATAATTTCTATGCAGTCCGCGTAGATAAAGGCACGCTGGACATCAACATGAAGGACGGCGCTGCAGGCGATACGACCACCAAGATTACCGGTGATATGTACGCAACCGGCCAATATGGCAAGAAGGTTGTAGAATACACCGGTGGCGAGCTGATTAACTGGAATGATGCAGGCGTCCTCAACGTGGCTTTGACCGATAAGGATTCCTTCTGGAAGGGTGTTGCAGCCTATGATATGTATAATTCCGACTATGGCAGCGGCGGCAACACTATGCATGATATCGGCCAGTTCAACCTGTATCTGCAAAACGGTGCAACTTGGACCAACGAACAGCAATCGCATGTGACAACTACAACCATAGCGTCCAAAAATCCTGTATGGACAGGCAGCACGCTGGCAACACTGCATGGCGGCAAGGATGCAGATAACGCAGGCCTGATTTACCAAAAGGATAACAATCCTATTTCTGTTGTAAATTATAGCGGTCATACCACTGTATTCTATGATCATGATGCTGCTGATCCGACCAAGATTATTGGCGGCAGCTTCAATATTACCAATGCAGCAGAAGGTTCTGCTATCACCTTTATCACAGATAATAAGGGCATTACCTCCGGCTTTGCAGATGGCGATTCCGGCGATGCTAAGGATAAAGTAGCCAACGTACTGAACAACCTGGCAGGCAAGCTGTTCTACAAGAATTATACTGATGGTCATCTGGCCGGCGTAGTGAAGATTGCCGATGGTCTGACAGCTTCTTCCGCAGCACTGAAGACCGGCGATATTTCCTTCTCTACCGAAGAAACAGGTACCTTTACACCTGGCCAGGGCTACTATGATTATAAGACTAGCAAGCCAGGCAGCCAGATAGCCAAAGAATTTACTACGGCAATTACCGGCGACGCAGCTGCTGATACGGTTTACATAGAAAAAGGCGTATTGAAGGACGATGGTACCTATGTATTTACTGCAGACAGCACGAACATCACACCTGAAAAGCATTTGATTGCCGGTGGTGCATGGCTTCCGCAGATTAGTGCAGCTATTTCCGGTTCTGACGAAAACCATAATGTTACCATTGATATGAATGGTAACAAGCTGACTGTAGATACAACAACCGATACCCATACAACCGGTATCGCAGCTGTTGGCAAGGGTGTAGTCAACATCAATAATGCCGGTGCAATGTCTATCAGTGCTACAAGCACTACGAACGGACAGACAGGTGCGCTGTTCGTTAATGCCGGAGGAACGATTAATATTCACAATGCCGGTGCTGATAATGTACTTACCTTGCGTGCTAACAGCGTTGCTTCTGCAAATGCTGCAGTTATCAAGAGCATGAACGGTGTAAGCGGCGTTATGTCTGCTATCACTGTTGACGGTCTTGTTGATATTTTGGCTGATAAGAGCAATGCTTCCGGTGCCAACGAAGCAATCAGTGCAGTTGCTTCCAAGGTTGAGATTGGCGGTGGCGTCATCAAGGCTATTAATGGGGCTGAATATGCTATCAGTGCCTATGGCGAATTCGCTTCCAAGAACCGTGGACAGGTTAATGTGAATGTTAAGAAGGATGCCGAAGGCGCTATCATTGGTGCAGGCAACAATAATGTACAGATGGAAGGCAATGTAAATCTCGGCGGCGGCATGGATAGTGCCGGTGCAAGTGCAGATGTAAGCATTGGCCTGAATACTAAGGATTCCTTCTGGAAGGGCAATGTAAGCAATGCTAACGGCAGCAGTGCAGGTATCGTTAACCTTTACATGGGCAATGGCGCAACCTGGACCGGCAATAACCTTTCCGGCAACACCGTAAACGCTAATCTGGATAATGCAACCTGGACCGGCTATAGCAACGGTAATGCTATGCACCTGAAGCTGAATAACTCTATCTGGAATGTAAATGGTGCCAGCAAGCTTGCTTCCTTCTCCGGTAATAATGGCAGCATTATTGTGGCAAACAATGCAGGCGATATCAATGTAGCTGAGTACAGCGGCAATACCAATGTTATTTATAACCATGATGCTGACAATCCGACGAATATTCTCGGCGGCAACTTTAATATCGGTCAGGCTGATGCCGGATCCGCTATTACGCTCATTACTGATAACCGGGGCATCAATAAAGGCTTTAACGCATATGATAAGGCAGAAGACCAGAATACAGTTAATGAAGTTCTTAACAAGCTGGCACAGAAGCTCTTCTACACCGCTAATGATGGCAAGTTGGCAGGTACTGTCAAGATTGCTTCCGGCCTGACTGCTTCTTCCGCAGCCTTGAAGACCGGCGATATCAGCTTCTCTACTGATGCAACCGGCACCAAGACACCTGGTCAGGGCTTCTATGAATATACCGAAATGGACGATTCTGTTATTACTGATCCAATCACCGGCAATCTTGATAAAAAGTATGTAAGTCTGGGAATTGAAACCGAAAAAGGAATTTACAACTTCACTAAGGATACAGTTATTAATGTAACCAAGGGTGATTACAGCTCCAACCTGAGTGCTATTGAATCCAGCGGCGGACCGATTACGATTAATGCCGACGGACACAGTTTGGACGTAGCCTACCATGTTCTTAAGGGCAGCAATGTTGCACGTGCGGTAGCTACCGGCCTCAGCTATGGAAAGTCCAAAGACATTACTATTAAGGCTAAGAGTCTGAAGCTCAGCACTGATACCACCGGCTTCAGGGCCCAGGGTGTTTATGCAACCGGCGGTAAGATTACCATTGACGCAGACACCACTATTACTACATCTGCGCAGACAGAAAGCAATGGCATTTACAGTGGCAGCGGCGGAACTGTTACCATGAACGGTAATCTGGATATTCAAAAGGATAGCAAGGCAGCTAATTACATTGCGCTGAATTCTGACGATAATGGTATTATCAACGTCAATGTTAAGGATGGCAAGGCAGGTGCAGGCATTGTCAAGATTGATGGCGATGTCTACACCAAGTCTGCAGAAACCTATGATTATTGGGAGGATGAAACAACTTCTACTTCTTCTACCGTTAATCTGGCATTGCAGGGCAAAGACAGCAGCTGGAACGGCCGCAGCCTCTACGAAGTTACTTCCGGTGATGACTCAACCAGCTATGGTACCTTTAATCTGTGGCTGACAGATGGTGCAACCTGGACAAACGAGAAGAACGGCAAAGAGGTTCCGAGCGGCTTTACCGGCAGCCATGTAACCAACTTTACCGGTGGTGCTGATGCAGCACATGCAGGCAACATCTTCCAAAAGGACAGCAAGAATCTGACTGTTGACAACTACAGCGGCAATACCAATATCTTCTACGCACACACCGGTAACGGCGAAGCAGCAGCCGATTATAAAGCTGGCGACACTGTTATCAAGCATGCGGCAGAAGGCTCTGTAGTATCCTTGATTACCGATAACAGCGGTATTGCAATGGATAACGAATACAGCATAGCTAATGTGCTGAACGCATTGGCAGGCAAGCTGACCTACAGCAACTATGTAAATGGCGAAAATAACCTGACAGGTTATGTAAAGATTGCCGACGGCCTGACCGCAAGCAGCAAGGCTATGCAGACCGGCGATATCTCCTTCAGCAGCAAGGACGGCAAGGGCAGCTTAAAGGATGGCTCCATTGCTCCGGGCCTCACCTATCCCGATACCCAGACTCCTGAGAGCAGCAAGCTCAACAGCGGTATTACCGGCGATGCTAAGGCAGATTACCAGTATAAGAAAGATGGCATTCTGAAGGAAGACGGCTCCTATGTATTCACTCAGGATCCGACCGTTATCGAGGTTAAAGAAGGCGCGGCAGTAAATGCAACTGCTAAAGACATCGTAATCGACACCACCAAGGCTAAGCTCGAGCTGAAGGGTGAAACCGGTATCAACGCTGAAAACGGCAACGTAACCCTGAACGGCAGCACTGTTATCAGCGGTACCGATGCGGCAATCAACACAGGTGAAAACGCTAACGTAAATGTTAACGGCAACAACAGCGCATTGACCATCAACGGCAGCATCAATGCCAACGGTGGCAACATTACCGTAGACAGCGGTAACGCAAGCAGCACTATTACCGGCGATATCAATGCAGCGAACGGCGGCAGTGTAGTAATCAGCCTGATCGAAAAGAACTCCGTATTGAACGGCGGCTACAATGTTGATGGCAACAGCAGCATTGCACTGAGCCTGGCAAACGGTGCAACCTGGAACCTGACCGACGGCGAGGAAGCTGCAGGCATGTCCCTGCTGAGAATGGCTAATGGTACAGCTGCCGCAGGCCTAACCATCAGCGGCGGCAAGACCGAGGCTGAAACCGGTTACCTGAACATGACTAAGAGAAGTAAGGCTCTCCAAATTGCTGATTATAGCGGTTGGGAAACCATCATCTATAATCACGATAATAAAGGTAGCGAAGCACAAGAATTCAAATCCGGCAATACTGTTATCAGTAATGCTAAAGAAGGCTCTGGTGTAATTCTGTTCACCGACAGCAATAATATCAATATTAACAGTCAGGCTGAGGTTGAAGCAGTATTGAAAGTATTGGCAGAAAAGGTTCAGTATACCGACCATGCAGCAAATGGCGCTAACCTGAAGGGTAAGGTAAGAATTGCCGAAGGTTTGACTTCTACCGGCAAGACAGGTGTTATGAAGTGGGATGAAACAAGCGGTATAGGAAAATTTGATCCCAGCAGCATAAAATGGGGCGAAATTTACAACGGCGACTATGAAACCCTGGTAATGAAGGGCGTAAGAAGCGCTGCAACTACCTCCATGCACAGCTGGCGCGACAACATGCAGGATACCTACACAGGTGCGGACCTGGCAGATGCAGACGGCATCTTTGTTAAGGCACTGGGCGGCAAGACCAGCTCCGATGTTAAGGGTGTTAAAGATGACAACACCTACCGCGGAGTACAGGTTGGCTATGACAAGGCTCTGGCAAACGGCTGGCATGCAGGCGTAGCCTTTGATTACCGTGACGGCGATTCCAACTACCTGCTGGGCGGCAAGGGCGATAACCAGCTCTACAGCTTTGGCGTATACGGCGTGAAGAATTTCGAAGATCAGTCCTACCTGCGTGTAGCAGCTAAAGCAGGCCGCGTTGAAAACGAATACGACGTTTACAACGAAATCCGCAGCCTGAAGCTCCATGGCGATTACAAAGCCAATGCATATGGCCTGACCATGGAATATGGCAAGACCTTCGGCACTGAGGCAAGCTACTTCACCCCGAAGGCACAGCTGACCTGGTCTCAGGTAGGCAGCAAGGATTACACTGCCCATACTCCGAACGACAGCATGAGAATTGACCAGGACGCATACAGCAGCCTGGTAGCACGTTTCGGCGTTGAAGCAGGCGCTAAGAGCGAAAAAGGCCGCGTATACGTTGGCCTGTATGGTGCACATGAATTCAACGGCGACATCACAGCAAGCTACTTTGCTAAGGACGGCGGCACCAAGCACACCAGCTTTGACGGTAAGGATACCTGGATGGAGATGAGCATTGGCGGCAGCTATGATTTGAGCGACAACTGCCATATCTATGCAGACTTTGCCAAGGACTTCGGCGGCGACTTCGAGCGTAAGTGGAAGGCAAGTGCAGGCCTGCGCCTCGAGTTCTAATCGCTTAGATAAGATATTTCCCCTTCTTTTATAAATAGGCTGCGGTGCTATCAAGGCAGCGCTGCAGCCTGCTACCTGAATTTAGAAAGCGAAGCAGTCATCTGCCGAAAGGCAGGTGGCTGCTTTGCTGTTTTTACGTAGGCAAGAAAAATATGCTGTCTGCTGAGAATTGTTACTCTATAAAACAGAATCCCTAGCGATAAAAATATGTAAAATATTTTGCAAAACCACTTGACAGTTAATAGTTAGCGTGATAGACTCTATATAAAATAAATCATCAATAACAGAATATAGACAAGTAATATACGCTGATGAAATAAATTCTTTTGCAAAAGATAAGAATTTAGTGATTTTGTCGGCAGAGATATTATCAGCAATTAGGTGAGGATATTTCAGATATCTTCTTTGCAGGGAAGTCCGATGTAATTTCGACGCTGTTCCGCAACTGTGAAAGGGAGCACCTTCATCGTTAAGCTATAGCTTAAACCTCTTACCAAGGGATGAAGCGGCAATGATCTTAAGCCAGGGTACTGACTAGTTGTATGGATTAAGAGGTCTACGAGATTAGGCATGCTTAAAGAAAATCGGATTTTCCGTGTGATATTTTCATGTGGAATTTATCCTGTTGCTTTTGGTGTGTGCTAGTCTTTTTTTATTAGCCGGATTATAATTTTCAATCTTGGCAATATTCGCAATAAAAAGTTATTAGTAACATGCAGAGCAGGAAAAGCTGCGCTGTATTATATAAAAAGCAAATTTTTTTGATGTAAAGGAGTTTTAATCATGGTAAAAAAAGAAGCAACTAAGGTAATCGAAATGGAAAACAAAATTGAGAAAATGACACAGTTCCTGGCTGACAATAAAATCGAATGCTTCGATATCCAAAAGCTGGAGGACGAGCACCATACCACTATCTTCCGCAGCCGTATGGAGGTAAAAGGACAACTGCTGCCGATGGCACTTTTGATGGATGACAGTGTTTATGTAATGCTGCAGGTACAAATTGCTCCGCAGGTAATCGATGAAGAAAAGCTGAAAGCACTTGCCGGTGCTATCAACAACATGAACAACAATGTTCGTCCGTTCAAATTCACCGTTTCCGAGAGAGGTGACCTCATGCTGAACGCCTGCATTACCGCCGAAAATAATACCTTTAACCCGGCTCTGACAAATGCAATTATGGCTGAAGCTGTAAAATTCCTGGAAGCACAATATGGCAACATAATGGAAGCTGTTTGGGCTAAATAATTGCTTGCAGTGACAGCACTGTCTGAAAGCATGGCGATGAAGACAGCGACTGCCCGGTAAAGTAAACTTTTGCTTATGAAATCACAGACTGCATTGATGAGTAGCAGCCTGCAGGATTTTCATATAGAATTGTACGGAGCCTGGCTCTGTACAGGGGAGACAGCAGCAATAGTGGGTATGACTGCTGTCGCTCAAAGTTTTTACTAAGGAGGAAACTATGCTGAAGTTAAGTCAAAAAAAGAGAAAAGCTTTATTGGCACTGGCCGTTGCCGCGACCGTTTTAGGTGCCAACAATGCATTTGCTGCAAGCGTGCATGACAAGGCTATCTCGGAAAGCAACAACTATGGCAGCTCTATGCGCACGTATTGGAAAAATGCAGGCGTTTATGATGCCAAAACACACACCTACACCTTCAATGAGGATATCACATTGAAGCCCAAAACATCGGAACAGAATCTGAACTTTTGGACACCGTTGTTTGGTGGTATCTATGTTGCAGGCTATAATCCGGTAACTATTGATATGCAGGGACATCGTCTTGACGTAGCGATGAACATGGATCCTGTTGCACAGGGAGCAGTTTTTAATCCTGGAGCTATCAGTCCTAATGTGCTGCATGTTACTTCTTTCAGCCTGACCATCAACAATGTTAAGGGCATGGAGCTTTCTGCCGCTGGTCCTGGTCTGGCGACCGGTCATATTACCGGTATTTATCTTGCTGGCACCAACCAAGAGGGCAGCTACCATGATGGCAAAGGCCTTGCCAGCCTGACTATCAATAATGCTGATGGTTGGGATAATGCTGTTAAATTCCATTCCAGCCAGGAGCAGGTAGAAAATGGCATTTATGTTTGGAAAAACTCCGGCAGTGCCGACCTGAAGATTTCCGGTCTGGTTGATATGTATGTCGGTAACGGCAGCGATGTGATTACCGTCAGAGGCGGCGATTATACTGGTGATACTCAGGGAGCTCCTACTGCTTATATCGGTGGCGGCGCTTTCAAAACCAGCACTGGCCGTGCTGCTAATGTTGTAGGCGGTCTGCTGTCTGTAAACTCCAAGCTGGAGAATGGCGAGATTGTTGCTTCCGATGCCAATCGTGATGTACAGATAGACGGTAATATCCGTGTCGGTGATGTCGGCAGAGACCAAGGCACAGTAACACTGGGCCTGAATACCGCAGATTCCTATTTTAAGGGCATCATGTACACCAATTACGGTGAAGGCGATGCACATATGATGCTGCAGAACGGTGCGCAATGGACTAACACCAGCACCAGTAAGGGTGATTATGATTATCATGGCAGCAGCCTGAAGCAGTTTGCAGGCAGTGAGGGCGCAGCGAACACTGGCTATATCTTCCAAAAGGATAATGCGGCACTGAACCTGGGTAATTACAGCGGATACACCACTGTTTTCTATGAACATAACAATGACGGCACCAAAACTGCTGACTACACTGCAGGCAATACTATTATTAATACTGCTAAAGAAGGCAGCAATATTACGCTGATTACCGATAAGGTTGATGTAAACAACGAAGCTACTGTAAATGCAGCCTTGAACGCATTGGCCGGTAAGCTGTATTACAATGCTGCTAAAAACGGCGAGAAGAATGTAGAAGGTATGGCTGTTATTGCCGAAGGTCTGACAGCTTCCTCAAAAGCATTGAAAACATCCGGTATTTATTTTGATGAAGAAAACGGTCAAGGTACTACCGACCGTTTTGTTAACCAGAAGATAACCGATTTCACGACTACTTTGACAGGTGTTAAAGAGGATGACAGTGAATATGCCGAAGCAAATGTTATTGTTGGTGAAGGAACTTATAAATTTAAGAAGGATACCACTATTAACACTGAAGGCTCTGCTGCTATAGATCTGAAGCAAGGTACAACTATTAACGCAAGCAAGAGATTGACGCTTAATGTAGGTTCCGAAAGCGGCTCTACAGTTTATGCACTTGGCGCAAGCACTGCTGACGGTGTTACCGTTAACGCCGACAAGCTGGTAATCAATGCTATCAGCACCGACGGCCGTATTGAAGGTATCAATGTAGGCCAGGGCGCTCAGAGCAAGGATAAGCCGATGAAGCTGACCATCAACGGTGATACCGAAATGAACATGAAGGGTGTCGGTTATACTTTAGGTCTGTATGCAAACGGTAATTCCGAAGTAACCTTTAACGGCAATGTAACTGCTATGGGCAACGAAAACAGCGAATGGGGCCTGACCTCCGAAGAGGGCGCTTTTGGCTATTACGGCTGCTCTTTGGTATACAGCGGCAGCAATTACTCCCTGCAGATGGGTCCGAAGGTTACTATCAACGGTGATGTAAATGCTAAGATTGACGGTAACTGCCTGTTTGCAAACGGCGGTCATGCTAAGCTGACGATTAACGGTGGCGGCAATATCGAAATCAACAAGGATAACGAGCATACATATTATGCGATGATAGCAGAATCCGGCACCACAAGCATGAACGTTAACCTTGATGAAAACTACGATGCAGTAAGCGCTAGAGACAACAAGCTGGTGCTGAAAGGTAATGTAGGTGCATCTACCGGTGCTATAAATGCTAATGAGCCTGAGCTGTACACCAAGGTAAACTTGGGCCTGGCAACTGCAGATTCCGTATGGACCGGCGTTGCTCACAATGCCTTCAAGGATGAAGGCAATAAATCTGGTGACAAGACCTTCTACGGAGCAATCAATGTATTCCTGCAGAATGGTGCAACCTGGAACAACGAAAAGTGGGGCGCAACCAGTAAGCCTTGGGGCACTAACGGCTTCGAGGGCAGTCATGTTGCTAAATTTGTCGGCGGTGAGAGCGAAGCAAAAGCAGGTAACATCTTCCAAAAGGACAGCAACAACCTGACCATTGATAATTACAGCGGCAATACCAACATCTTCTACGCACATACCGGCAATGGTGAAGCAGCAAGCAATTATGCAGCAGGTGACACCGTTATCAAGCATGCAGAGAAGGATTCCGTTGTTTCCCTGATTACCGATAACACCGGTGTTGCTATGGATAACAAGGACAGCGTAGCCAACGTGCTGAACGCATTGGCAGGCAAGCTGACCTACAGCAATTTTGTAAACGGTGAAAATAACCTGACTGGTTATGTGAAGATTGCTGACGGCCTGACTGCAAGCAGCAAAGCAAAATATACTGCTGACATTACCTTTAATGAAGCAGGCAAGGGTACCTACGATAAAACTGTTTCTGTAATGCCTGATCATCAGGTGAAAACAGAATTTACTACTACACTGACTGGTGTCAAGGCTGATGATGATGAATATGTAGCTGGCGGCGTTTTCGTTAAAGACGGTTTCTATAAATTTAATGAAAACAGCAGCATTACTACTGACGACAAGTCTTCTATAGACCTGAGACAGGCTGCAACAATAGATGCTAAGGGTAAAACCTTGACTCTTAACGCTAATTCTAGTACAGGTTCTACAGTTTATGCACTTGGCGCAAGCACTGCTGACGGTGTTACCGTTAACGCCGACAAGCTGGTAATCAATGCTATCAGCACCGACGGCCGTATTGAAGGTATCAATGTAGGCCAGGGCGCTCAGAGCAAGGATAAGCCGATGAAGCTGACCATCAACGGTGATACCGAAATGAACATGAAGGGTGTCGGTTATACTTTAGGTCTGTATGCAAACGGTAACTCCGAAGTAACCTTTAACGGCAATGTAACCGCTATGGGCAACGAAAACAGCGAATGGGGCCTGACCTCCGAAGAGGGCGCTTTTAGCTATTACGGATGCTCCTTGGTATACAGCGGCAGCAACTACTCTGTGCAGATGGGACCAAAGGTTACTATCAATGGTGATGTAAATGCCAAGATTGACGGTAACGGCCTGTTTGCTAACGGCGGCCATGCTAAGCTGACGATTAACGGCGGCGGCAATATCGAAATCAACAAGGATAATACACACAACTATTATGCAATGATTGCTGAATCTGGCACCACCAGCATGAACGTTAACCTTGATGAAAACTACGATGCAGTAAGCGCTAGAGACAACAAGCTGGTGCTGAAAGGTAATGTAGGTGCATCTACCGGTGCTATAAATGCTAATGAGCCTGAGCTTTACACTAAAGTAAACCTGGGCCTGGCAACCGCAGACTCCGTATGGACCGGTATTGCCTATAATGGCTTCAAGGATGAAGGCAACAAAGCTGGCGATAAGACCTTCTACGGTGCAATCAATGTCTTCCTGCAGAACGGTGCAACCTGGAACAACGAACAATGGGGTGCAGCTGTTAAAGGCTTCGAAGGCAGCCATGTTGCTAAATTTGTCGGCGGTGAAAGCGAAGCAACTGCAGGCAATATCTTCCAAAAGGATAGCAGAAACCTGACCATTGACAACTACAGCGGCAACACTAACATCTTCTACGCTCACACCGGCAACGGTGAAGCAGCTGAAAACTACGCAGCAGGCGACACTGTTATTAAGGGTGCGGCAAGTAATTCTGTTGTAAGCCTGATTACCGATAACAGCGGTATCAGCATGGATAATGCAGACAGCGTAAACAATGTATTAAAGGCACTGGCTGGCAAGCTGACCTACAGCAATTATGTAAACGGCGAAAATAACCTGACCGGTTATGTGAAGATTGCTGACGGACTGACTGCAAGCAGCAAGGCTTTAGAAACCGGTGATATCTCCTTCAGCAAGGAAGACGGCAAGGGTTATTATACCAATGTGCCGAAACCGAAAACCAGATTTACCACTGCTATTACCGGCGACCTTGAAGCAGATACGGAATACGCAGGCAATATTGCTGATGGTAAATACTTCTTTGACGGCGATTCTACAATTACCGTAGGCGCAGCTACTGCTGCTGACATCAAAAAAGCACTGACAATTGATGCAGCCGACCACAAGCTGAGCATTATTGCTACAGGTGGTAACTGGTCTGAAGAAAAAGCCTTTAAGCATACTGCTTCCGGCACAACCAAAATCACAGCTGGTGAGCTCGTTATCGGTCAGCATGATGGTGGTTATTACGATCGTACCGGTATTGCTGTAGAAGCTGGTACTGTAGATATTACTGCAGCTAAAACTACTGTTTATGCTCAAAACGATTTTGCTGATGTAACTTATGGTGTTCATGCGAACAATGGCGGCCGTATTGATATTCACGGTGACTTAGACCTGAAGCTTAATTATGCTGCTCCGGTTCATGGACTTGTTGCAGAGGATTATGATTTCTCCAATAAAGCAGCTGTTATTAATGTAGATGGCAAGGCTAATATTGACCTGAGCGGCAGAGATGGTAATGCAGTGGCTGCTATCCGCTCCGGCTCTACGGTAAATGTTGGCGGCGGCACCATTAAGGCTTGGAATGGTCAAAGAAATATCAGCTATGGTTTATTGGCTGATGTAGGTAACATTAATGTTAATATGAATGCTGACAAGACTGCAGCAGGTAAAAACACTACTGTTATCAACGGTAATCTGAAGGCTTACAGCTCCACCGGACCGGATAACCACAACGAGGATGCCGACAGTGTAATTAATGTCGGCTTGTCTGATAATAAATCCTCCTTGACCGGTGTTGCTTTTGCTAAAGATATTAACTTTGAGTCCGAAACCTTCAAGGGCATTATCAATATGTACCTGAATAACGGCGCAACCTGGAATAATCAGGTTTGGGGCAAAATAGACGGTGGCTTCGATGGCAGCCATGTAGCTAAGCTCGCAGGCGGCGACAGCGAAGCAACAGCAGGCAATATCTTCCAAAAGGATAGCAGAAACCTGACCATTGACAACTACAGCGGCAACACCAACATTTTCTATGCACATGAAGGCAATGGTGAAGCAGCCGAAAACTACAAGGCTGGCAACACCATTATCAAGGGTGCGGCAGCAGGCTCTGTAGTATCCATGATTACCGACAACACCGGTATTGCGATGGATAATGCGGACAGTGTAACCAACGTACTGAATGCATTGGCAGGTAAGCTGACCTACAGCAATTATGTAAACGGTGAAAATAACCTGACCGGTTATGTGAAGATTGCCGATGGCCTGACTGCTTCTTCCGCAGCACTGAAGACTGGCGGTATTGCCTTCAATAAGGAAGATGGTAAAGGCAGTTATAAGAAATTACCGAAAACAGCATTTACCACTGCTATTACCGGCGACCTTGAAGCAGATACGGAATACGCAGGCAATATTGCTGATGGTAAATACTTCTTTGACGGCGATTCTACAATTACCGTAGGCGCAGCTACTGCTGCTGACATCAAAAAAGCACTGACAATTGATGCAGCCGACCACAAGCTGAGCATTATTGCTACAGGTGGTAACTGGTCTGAAGAAAAAACCTTTAAGCATAATGCTGAAGGAACCACTAAAATCACGGCAGGTGAGCTTGTAATCGGTCAGCCTGACGGCGGTTATTATGATCGTACCGGTATGTCTGTAGAAAATGGTACTGTTGATATTACAGCAGCTAAAACTACAGTTTATGCCCAAAACGATTTCTATACTGTAACCTATGGTGTTCATGCTTCCAACAATAACAGCCGTGTAGATATTCACGGTGATCTTGACCTGAAGTTTAATTTTGCTGCTCCGGTTCATGGTTTGGTAGCAGATAAGGGTGCAGCTATTAATGTAGACGGTAAAGCTAATATTGATATGAGCGGCAGAGATGGTAATGCAGTAGCAGCTATCAATTCCGGCTCTGCTGTAAATGTTGGCGGTGGCACAATCAAGGCTTGGAATGGCCAGAGAAACACCAGCTATGGCCTGTTGGCTGACAGCGGCATTGTTAATGTAAATATGAATGATGATAAGACAGCTGCGGGCACTGTGACTACGGTTATCAGTGGCAATGTTCGTGCTAATGGCGAAGATGGCATGATTAATGTTGGCTTGTCTGACAAGGAATCCTCCCTGACCGGCGTTGCATTCTCTCAAAATAATGGCGTTATCAATATGTACCTGAATAACGGCGCAGCCTGGAATAATCAGGTTTGGGGCAAAACAGACGGTGGCTTCGGCGGCAGCCATGTAGCTAAGCTCGCAGGCGGTGCAAGCGAAGCAACAGCAGGTAATATCTTCCAAAAGGATAGCAGAAACCTGACCATTGACAACTACAGCGGCAACACCAACATTTTCTATGCTCACACCGGCAACGGCGAAGCTGCTAGCGACTACGCAGCAGGCGACACCATTATCAAGGGTTCGGCAGCAGGCTCTGTAGTATCCATGATTACCGACAACAGCGGTATTAATATGGATAACGGGGTATGCGTAACTAATGTTCTGAACGCATTGGCCGGCAAGCTGACTTACAGCAATTTTGTAAACGGTGAGAAGAACCTGGCCGGTTACGTAAAGATTGCTGATGGCCTGACAGCAAGCAGCAAGGCTATGCAGACCGGCAACATCGCCTTCAATGCTGATACTGGTAAGGGCAGCCTGGAGAACGGTTCCATGAAGCCTGGCTTCACCTATCCGGAAACCCAGACTCCTGAGAGCAGCAAGCTCAACAGCGGTATCACCGGCGATGCTAAGGCAGATTACCAGTATAAGAAAGACGGCATTCTGAAGGAAGACGGCTCCTATGTATTCACTCAGGATCCGACTAAGATCGAGGTTAAAGAAGGCGCCGCAGTAGGTGCAACCGATAAAGACATCGTAATCGACACCACCAAGGCTAAGCTGGAGCTGAAGGGTGCAACCGGCATCAATGCAAATGGTGCAGATGTTACTGTTAAGGGCAACACCGATATTAGCGGTAATGTTGGCATCAATGCAGCAAACGGTAACGTAACCCTGAACGGCAGCAGCACTATCAGCGGTACTGACGCTGCAATCAACGCAGGTGAAAACGCTAACGTAAATGTTAACGGCAACAACAGCGCATTGACTATTAACGGCAGCATCAATGCTGACGGCGGCAACATTACTGTAGACAGCGGCAAAGCAAGCAGCACTATCAAAGGTGATGTTAATGCAGTAAATGGCGGCAGCGTAGTAATCAACCTGACCGAAAAGAATTCCGAAATGACCGGCGGCTACAATGTTGATGGCGACAGCAGCATTGCACTGAGCTTGGCAAACGGTGCAACCTGGCATCTGACTGACGGCGAAGAAGCTGCAGGCATGTCCCTGCTGAGAATGGCTAAGGGTGCAGCTGATGCAGGCCTGACCATCAACGGCGGCGCAACTAAAGAAGCAACCGGCTACCTGGATATGACCAAGAGAACCAAAGATTTGGACATCGCTCATTACAGCGGTTGGGAAACCGTTATCTATGACCATGATGGCAAAGGTGACAAGGTTGAGGACTACAAGTCCGGCGATACCGTTATTGCTAAGGCTGACAAGGGCTCCGGCGTAATTCTGTCCACCGACGGCAGCGGCATTACCATGACCGATAAGAATGCTGTTGAAGCAACCTTGAAGGCATTGGCACAGAAGGTTACCTATAAGGATCATGCCGCAAACGGCGAAAATCTGAGCGGTAAGGTACAGATTGCCGAAGGGCTGACCTCCTCCAGCGTAAACAAGAACCTGGGCACCATCCACTGGGATGAAAACGGCAAGGGCCGATATGATCTGGACAGTGTAAATTGGAGTCAGATCATCGAAGGCGATTACGAAACCTTTGTAATGAAGGGCGTAAGAAGCGCAGCAACCACCTCTCTGCATACCTGGCGCGACAACATGCAGGATACCTACACCGGTGCAGACATGGCTGATGAAGACGGCATGTTCGCAAAAGCACTGGGCGGCAAGACCAGCTCCGATGTTAAGGGCCTGAAGGACAGCAACACCTACTACGGTGTACAGGTTGGCTACGACAAGGCTGCAGCAAACGGCTGGCACACCGGCGTGGCATTCGACTACCGCAACGGCGATTCCAACTATCTGCTGGGCGGCAAGGGTGACAACCAGATGTACAGCCTGGGCGTATACGGCGTGAAGAACTTCGAAAACGATGCCTTCTTCCGCGTTGCAGCGAAGGTTGGCCGTGTTGAGAACGAATACGACGTTTACAACGAAATCCGCAGCCTGAAGCTGAACGGCGATTACAAAGCCAATGCTTACGGCCTGACCATGGAATACGGCAAGACCTTCGGTGATGAAGAAGCATACTTCACTCCGAAAGCACAGCTGACCTGGTCTCAGGTAGGTGCTAAGGATTACACTGCTCATACCGACAACGCAACCATGCAGATTTCTCAGGACAGCTACAGCAGCTTCGTTGGCAGACTGGGCTTTGAAGCAGGCGTGAAGAGCGAAAAAGGCCGCGTATATGCAGGCCTGTTCGCAGCACACGAGTTTAACGGCGACATCAGCGCAAGCTACTTTGCAAACGATGGCGACAGAAAACACACCAGCTTCGACGGTGAAGAAACCTGGATGGAAATGAAGCTCGGCGGAACTTATGACTTCAGCAATAATGCACATCTGTATGCAGATATTGCTAAGGACTTCAACGGCAACTTCGAACGCAAGTGGAAGATGAACGTTGGTCTCCGTTTCGAGTTCTAAGATAATTATTTCAGCTCTCTCATATTTTTCATACTCAGCTGCGGCGCTGTACTTGCAGCGCTGCAGCAACCTCAAAAAACTTATAAACGACAATATACGTGCTGCATATCTGCTGTAAGGCGGATATGCAGCACATTTTTTTGAGAGCTTCTTATATTTGTATTATCGGTGATTTCTGCGGATTTTCTGATTCGAGCCGATGTTTATACTGATTTCTTGCTTGCTATGCTGTAATGCAAATAAATTTGACTGCTACTTGACGTTTAATAACACATGTGGTAGACTCTAAGTGATATATATTTTCAATAAAAGAGAAAATATAATTAATGCACCCTGATTAAAATACAAATGACTAAAAGAGAAGCTGATGCTACTTTTGCGTTGTTAAATTTAATACAAACAATTAGGTGAAGATATTCTTGCCGGATATCTTCTTTGCAGGGAAGTCCAATGAAATTTTGGCGCTGGTCCGCAACTGTGAAAGGGAGCTGTTTCATCGTTGAGCTTTAGCTTAAACCTCTTACCAAGGGATGAAATGGTAATGATCTTAAGTCAGGGTACTGACTAATTGATATTTAGTAAAGATCTGCGAGAATGGATTTTATTAACTTGACGGTAGTAGTATGTCTATTACACGATGAGAGTCCATTTTTGCTTGATCTGCTGTTATAAGTTTTCAAGATAGCACAGTTTAAGCCTTGTTAAGCTGTGCTATTTATTTTTTTGAGTTGTTATGAGTGTATTAAAGGAGGCAAAGTATGGAAAAATTTCCGAAAAAATCATGGAGAACCAAGCTGGCGCTGGCAGTAACTGCCGGCATTCTTGCTGCAGGCTATGTTCCGCAGACATTTGCTGCTTCATATAGCGGCAATAACAACACTATCTGGGGTATGCAGTCTGAAGACAGCAAGACCTTCGGTTCTAATATGTCTGTTGCCGCAGACGGTTCTCTCGTATTCGATTTTGGCGAAGCAGTTACCTTTGAAAATTCTAATGTAGCTTCTCCGAAATCCCTGGTTAAGAATGGTAACGTTCCCGGTGCCGTAGTCATTAAAAGTGATTTTACCGGCATTATGCACAGCAAGGATTATTCTGCTATGGCTATTTAGGCAGGCTGGCTGGAAGGCAACTTTGATGAGGCTGTAGACAAAAGAGGCTCTGTAACCTTTGACGGTAATGTTACTCTGCGTGATAAAAACGTTAAAGGCGAATGGGGCGTAACCTCCGGTGACCTTCACGGCGGTTTCCTGACCTATAAAGGCGCACGTTGGCAGCCTGTCGGCATCCGTGCAGGCCTGTGCGGTGACGTTATTATCAACGGTAATCTTGATATGGCCGTAAAGGGCAGCGCTCTGGTTACCGACCCGTACTATAAAGCTTTAAAAACAACCGGCAGCAAAGAATATGCCGACGATTTTAAAACTTCTACCATTACCACGAACGGTGATGTAAATATTGAAACGCCGGAGGATGATACCGAGGCATTTTACAGCATTGCCAACTACGGCGGTACTATCAATGTCAATGCCGATGCCACTGCAGCCAGAGATAAAACCGTTGTTATCAAGGGTAATGTACTGACTATGCGTGATGGTGACGGCCGCGGCGAACCATACTTTTATCGCACAGGCCAGACAAATATCGGCCTGACCAATGATAAATCTTCCTGGACCGGCGTTGTTGACAATACCGGTATCAAACAGACCGGCGAGGTTAACCTGTGGCTGCAGAATAACGCAGTATGGAACCACAAGTCCCTCTCCCTGACCAACGGCATCAGCCTGGGCGAGCTGCCTGCACTTTCCGCACCGCAGTATGACAAATATGACGGTATTACCCATATCAACAAGCTCAGCGGCGGCAGCAGCGAAGCTAATGCAGGCCTGATTTTCCAGGATAATAAAGCAAATATTGATATCAATAATTACAGTGGTCATACTACTGTATTCTATAAACATGACAATGATGGCTCTGCTTCCGCAGATTATACTGCCGGTGATGTCATCATCCGCAATGCGGAAAAGGATTCTGCTATCAACATGGTAACCGACAGCAGCAAAATAGATACCAAAGACAGCGCAAAACTGAACAGTGTTCTGAATGCACTGGCAGGCAAGCTGACTTACGCGGATTATGCAAATAATCCGGAAAACCTGCTTGGTACCGTAAAAATTGCCGGCGGTCTGACCAATGACAGCGTAACCATTAAGAGCGGCAAGATTCAGTTTGCCGATAACGGCAAGGGTTCCTATAGCAAACCCGCTGCTACCAAATTTACCACTACACTTACCGGTGATGCAGACGCTGATGAGGAATATGCAAAGGCAGATATAATCCAAGGCGACGGCAGCTACAAATTTACTGAAGATACTTCCATTAACGTAAGCGGCGAGGGAGCTAAGGGTACGAACTTTGTTAAAGGCACGACGATTGATGCCGACGGAAAAACTTTGACTATCAACGTAACTGATGCTAGCAAGACTAACGCGGGCATTTACCAAGATGTAGATGCAAACAGTACGGTTAAGGCAGACAAGCTCGTGATTAAGCTCGACAGTAGTAAGAGCGGACAAGGGGCACATGCAATCCATCAATACAAAGGCAATTTGACGATTGATGGTGACGTTGACATCGATGTTAAGGGCGACTACTCTACTGTAGGCGTATACAGCCATGCAGGCAGCACGACGATCAACGGTGATGTGAAGGTTAAGCTGGACGGCAACCACGGCGGTTTCGCCGAATATGGCGCAGCAGGTATTTATGCACATGCAGGCTATGGAGGAGCAGTAGGCGGTACGATTAACGTCAATGGCAATGTTGATATATCCGGCGTAGGTAACGGTCTGTTTACTAATATTGGCGGTGCAACCATTAACGTGAACGGCGGCAAGATTAATATTATTGACGATAATGATAAAACCGGCTACAGCGCAATCTATGCAACCTGCGGTGCTATCAACATGAACACCGTGAAGGATGAAAAGGGCAATGTAATCGGTGCTGCTAATAATAAGGTTGATATTACCGGTAACGTAGTAGTATCTGTAGGCGCAGTAAACTATGTTGACTGCTATGAGTATTCTTTGGTAAATCTGGGTCTGACGACGAAGGATTCCCAACTGAGCGGCGTAATCTATAACGAATTCCCTGAAGGCGGCAAGACAGCATCTCAGGGCGGCAACAAGAAGCTCTTTACCGGTGCGGCAAACCTGTGGTTGCAAAACGGTGCAACCTGGACGAATGAGCAGCAGGGAACTTTGGCAAACGTATATCAGGGTGAAAAGTTCACTGGCAGCCGTGTTGCTAAGCTGACCGGCGGTGCGACCGCAGCTGATGCGGGCAATATCTATCAAAAGGACAGCAACGCGCTGACCATTGATAATTACAGCGGCAATACCAATATTTTTTATGAGCATACAGGTGACGGCGTAACCTTCAACGCAGGCGATACTATTATCAAGCATGCGGAAAAGGATTCCGTAGTAAATCTGATTACCAGCAGCAAGGGCCTGAGCATCAATGCGGAAACTATCAACGATACTTTGAGTGCTCTGGCAGGCAAGCTGACTTATACCAACTATAAAGACGGCGAGAGAAACCTTGACGGCAAGGTGAAGATTGCCGGCGGCCTGACCAGCGACAGCCTGACTGTAGCTGCAGGTGACATTCTCTTTGGCAGCGCTGACGGCAAGGGTACCGGCGTAACCAATCTTAATGTTCAGGCTCCCGACCATCAGGTTGCAACCAGCTTCAACAGCACTCTGACCGGTGATACCGAGGCTGACCTGGAATATGTATTGGGCGGCGCAGTTAAGGACGGCAACTATAAATTTACCGAAAATACCACTATCAATGTGAACGGCAAGGATGCAAGAGGTATGGATTTTGCCGATGGTACTGTTGTTGATGCAAGCGGTAAAACCTTGAAAATCAACGTAACCGACGGCACAAGACTGAATGCAGGTATTTCCCAAATCACAAATGCTGACAGCCATGTGAAGGCCAACAAGATTGTTATTAAGCTGGACAGCAAGGATGCAAGCGGTACAACACATGCAATTCACCAGGATAAAGGCAACCTGACCATTGACGGTGATGTAGATATTGATATTACAGGCCAAAGACATACCGTAGGCGTATACAGCCATGCAGGCAGCACCACCATCAACGGCAACGTAAAGGTAGTGCTGGACGGTAACCACGGCGGCTTTGCCGAATACGGCGCTGCAGGCATTTATGCACACGCAGGCTACGGCGGTGCAGTTGGCGGCACCGTTAACGTAAACGGTAATGTAGATATCTCCGGCGTAGGCAACGGCCTGTTTGCTAACATCGGCGGCGGCACCATTAACGTTAACGGCGGCAAAATTAATATTGTGGACGATAATACCGACACCGGCTACAGCGCAATTTATTCTACCTGCGGTGCTATCAATGTGAACACCGTTAAGGATGAAAAGGGCAATGTAATCGGCGCAGGCAATAACAAGGTTGATATTACCGGTAACGTGGTAGTATCCGTAGGCGCAGTAAACTATGTTGACTGCTATGAATATTCTCTGGTAAACCTGGGCCTGACCACTAAAGATTCCCAACTGACCGGTGTTATTTATAACGAATTCCCTGAAGGTGGCAAGACAGCTTCTCAGGGTGGTAACAAGAAGCTGTTTACCGGCGAAGCAAATCTGTGGCTGCAGAACGGTGCAACCTGGACCAACGAGCAGCAGGGTACTCTGGCCAACGTATATCAGGGCGAGAAGTTTACCGGCAGCCGTGTTGCTAAGCTGACCGGCGGTGCAACCGCAGAAGCTGCAGGCAACATCTACCAGAAGGAAAGCGGTGCGCTGACCATTGATAATTACAGCGGCAACACCAATATCTTCTACGAGCATGCAGGCGACGGCGTAACCTTCAACGCAGGTGATACCGTTATCAAACATGCGGAAAAGGGATCTGCTGTTAACCTGATTACCAGTAACAAGGGCCTGAGCATCAATGCGGAAACTATCAACGATACTCTGAACGCATTGGCAGGTAAGCTGACTTACAGCAATTATGCAAAGGGCGAGAGAAACCTTGACGGTAAAGTGAAGATTGCCGGTGGTCTGACCAGCGACAGCGTAACCATGGCCGTAGGCGACATCCTCTTCAACGAGGCTGACGGCAAGGGCAGCGGTGCTCAGCATATTACCGTTCCGAGCGCTCCGGAGAAGCAGGTTTCCACCAGCTTCAACACCACCCTGACCGGTGATAAGGACAAGGATCTGGAATATGTAATGGGCGGCGTAATTAAGGACGGCAGCTATAAATTTACCGAAGCAACCTCCATCAACGTAAGCGGTGAAGGTGCTAAGGGCATGAATCTTGTTAAAGGCACAACCATTGATGCAAGCGGCAAAACCCTGACTGTCAACGTAACCGATGCCAGCAAGGGTAATGCAGGCATTGCACAGGATGTAGATGCAAACAGCACCGTGAAGGCTGACAAGCTGGTTATTAAGCTCGATAGCACAAAGAGCGGCCAGGGCGCACAGGGTATCCGTCAGACTAAGGGCAGCCTGACTGTTGACGGCAATGTAGATATTGACGTTAAGGGCGATAACTCCACCATGGGCATTTACAGCTATGCAGGCAGCACCACCGTTAACGGCGATGTTAAAGTAGTGTTGGACGGCAAGCGTGGTGGCTTCAATGAGTACGGCGCAGCAGGCATTTATGCACATGCAGGCTACGGCGGAGCAGTTGGCGGTACTGTTAATGTCAACGGTAATGTAGATATTTCCGGCGTAGGCAACGGCCTGTTTGCTAACATCGGCGGCGCAACCATTAACGTTAACGGCGGCAAGATTAATATCGTCGATACCGATAAGAAAAACGGCTACAGCGCAATTTATGCAGCTAACGGCAAGATTAATGTAAACACTGTGAAGGATGCAGACGGAAAGGTAACCGGCGCAGGCAATAACAAGGTTGATATTACCGGTAACATTGTTACCTCCGTAGGTGCGGTAAACTATGTAGATTGCTCCACCGAAACCGAGGTTAACGTTGGCCTGACCACTAAGGACTCCAAACTGACCGGCGTTGTATATAACCAGTTCCCCGAAGGCGGCAAGACCGTATCTCAAAAGGGTGACAGCAAGACCTTCACCGGCGCTGCCAATCTGTGGCTGCAAAACGGTGCAACCTGGACCAACGAGCAGCAGGGCGTTCTGCCGAGCGTATGGGGCGGCGAGCAGTTCAAGGGCAGCCGTGTCAACAAGCTGGCAGGCGGTGCAACTGCCGAAGCTGCATGCAATATTTATCAAAATGACAGCAACAGCCTGACTATTGATAATTACAGCGGTGTTACCAACATTATCTATGCTCATGGCGGCGATGGCACCAGCTATGCTGCAGGCGATACTGTTATCAAGCATGCGGAAGCAGGCTCTGTTGTTAACATGATTACCTCTAATCAGGGCGTAACCGATATCAGTGCAGCTTTGAATGCTTTGGCAGGCAAGCTGACCTATTTGAATTATGCAACTGCCAACGGCAGCGAGCGTAATCTGAACGGTTATGTGAAGCTGGCAGGCGGTTTGACCAGTGATAGCGTAACCATGGTAACCGGTGACATCCGCTTCAGCGAAGAAACCGGTAAGGGCAGCGGCACTGATAACATCAAATTTGCCGATGAACCGGACAACCAGACTGCTAAGACCTTTAACTCCACCCTGACAGGTGAAAGACTGAAGGACCTGGAATATGTAATGGGCGGCGTAGTTAAGGACGGCACCTATAAATTTACCGAGAATACTGCAATCAACGTAAGCGGCGAAGGCGCTAAGGGCATGAACTTTGTTAAGGACACTGCTGTTGATGCAAGCGGCAAAACCCTGACTGTCAACGTAACCGAAGCAAGCAAGGGTAATGCAGGTATTTCTCAGGATGTAGATGTAAACAGTACCATTAAGGCTGACAAGCTGGTTATTAAGCTGGACAGCGAAAAGAGCGGCAAGGGCGCGCAGGCTATCCGTCAGGACAAGGGTAATCTGACCATTGATGCCAATGTAGATATTGACGTTAAGGGCGATAACTCCACCATGGGCATTTACAGCCATGCAGGCAGCACCACCGTTAACGGCGATGTTAAGGTAGTGTTGGACGGCAAGCGTGGTGGCTTCAATGAGTACGGCGCAGCAGGCATTTATGCACATGCAGGCTACGGCGGAGCAGTTGGCGGTACTGTTAATGTCAACGGTAATGTAGATATTTCCGGCGTAGGCAACGGCCTGTTTGCTAACATCGGCGGCGCAACCATTAACGTTAACGGCGGCAAGATTAATATCGTCGATACAGATAAGAAAAACGGTTACAGCGCGATTTATGCAACCTGCGGTGCCATCAACATGAATACCGTTAAGGATGCAGCAGGCAAGGTAATCGGCGCAGGTAACAATAAGGTTGATATTACCGGTAACGTTGTTGTATCCGTAGGCGCAGTAAACTATGTAGATTGCTGCACCGAAACCGAGGTTAACCTGGGCCTGACCACTAAGGACTCCAAGCTGACCGGTGTTGTATATAACCAATTCCCCGAAGGCGGTAAAACCGTATCTCAAAGAGGCGACAGCAAGACCTTTACCGGCGCGGCTAACCTGTGGCTGCAGAACGGCGCACTCTGGACCAACGAGCAGCAGGGTGAATTACCGAGCGTATGGGGTGGCGAACAGTTCAAGGGCAGCTTTGTTACCAACCTGGTTGGCGGCACCAATGCTGATAACGCAGGCCAGATTTACCAGAAGGACAGCAACAATCTGACCATTGACACTCTGTCCGGCAGCATCAGAGTTATTTATGACCATGAATTCGAAGATGCAGAAACCCGTGCAGCAGGCGACAAGAAGATTGTTTATAAAGCAGGCGACACTGTAATCAACAATGCTAAGGACGGCAGCCAGGTTATCATGGCAACCGGCTCCAACGGCATCAACACCTTCGATAAGGATTCCGTTGAGGATGCATTCAAGGGCCTGGCCAACAAGCTCATCTACAAGGATGCAGAAAAGAACCCCGGCAACCTGAAGGCTGAGCTGCAGCTCGGCGGCGGTCTGACCGGTTCTAACGTAAGCTGGAGCGGCGATATTGAATGGGATGGCAACAACGGTTCCTACAAGCTTGATTCCGCAGAGCAGAGCATTAAGCTGCTGTATGATGAGGATGCGGTAAGTAAGGATACTCGTGCTGCTATTATGAGCGGTATGGTTGGCTGGCGTAATGCTGCAACTGACACCTACAGAGCTCGTGCCGGTGCATACGGCGAAGATAACCAGGGCGTTTGGGCAAGAACCTGGGGTGGCCAGAATAAATATACCGGCAACAACACCTCCTTCAAGAACAGCTACTGGGCAGGTCAGGTAGGCTACGACAAGACCTTGGCTAACGGCTGGAATGTCGGCGTAGCTTTTGACTATATGACCGGCGATGATTCCTACTATGCAGGCAGCGGCGACACCAAGACCTATACTCTGGGCCTCTACGGCAGTAAGGAAATCAGCAATAACGAATTCATTGATCTGACTGCTAAGGTAGGCAGAGTTTCCAATGATTTCGAAACCAAGGATATCCTCGGCAGAACCGTTAAGGGTAACTACAAGGCTAACGGCTTCAGCTTCTCCGGCCAGTACAGCAAACGCTTCGGCAGTGAAGCAGCAGGCTACTTCGAGCCTCAGGCACAGCTGACCATCGGCAGACTGGGCAGCTGCGACTTTGACAGCACCGGCACTCTGGAAGGCCACATTTCTCAGGATGCCTTCACCAGCATTGTCGGCAGACTGGGTATTGAAGCAGGTCAGGCAAGTGAGCATGGCAGATACTTTGCTCGTCTGAGCCTGTCCCATGAATTTGCCGGTGACGTAGATACTCACTTCAGCGACAGCTCCGCAAGCATGACCAGAGAGTTCAACCTCGACGGTACCTGGTGTGACCTGACTGTCGGCGGTACCTATGACCTGAGCGATAAGGTTTCCTTCTACGGTGATGTAACCAAGACCTTGACCGGTGATTACAAGCAGGATTGGAAGGTTAACGCAGGCTTGAGATTCACTTTCTAAAATAATTTTCCTGGCGGGGGCCTAAGCCCCTGCCAGCTATAAAACAATCAGTGACAGGAGATAGAAAATAATGGCTGAAGAAATTAAAGATACCGAAGTTAAGGAAGAAACAGCAGAAGCAACCACTGCAGCAGAAAAGGCAGAAGAAACCTTGGCAATGAAGAAGCTCACCGCTTTAAAGGAATTTGCCGATGCGCATGAAATCAGCGGTCTGCAATATCTGCAGATTAACGAGGCAAACCTGCTCGTCAACACCAGACTGCTGGTTGAAGGCCAGACCTTGCCCCTGTTTATCGTGGTAAACAATTCCGTTTACACCTATCTGCAGGCACATCTGGTAACTCTTACTGAGGAAAAGAAGGCTGCAACCTTAAGCTATCTGAACGAGCTGAACAACGAATTCAACATGCTTAAATACAGCATCAATCCGCAGGGCAACGTAATTCTTACCTTCAGTATTCCCGCAGGCGACGATAAATTCGACCCGGCATTGGTATTTGCCCTGGTTGACCAGCTGAAAGCACATCTGGATACGCATTATTCCGCTCTGATGGAAAAAATCTGGAGCAAATAATTTTTTGATTGTTGAGAAGGTATATCGATGATGAGAAACTCTTATAAAAAGAAATTTTGTCTGGCAGCAGCAAGCTCCATAATGGCTATGAGCTTTGCCGGTTATGCTTTTGCTGCCGATGCTACGGCAGATGATGCGGATACTATGGAGTTTACGCTTGACTCTATGGTTGTAACCGCAAGCCGTATCCCGACCAAAATCACCGAAGCTAAGGCCGATATCAGCGTTATTACGCGTAAGGATATCGAGCAGATGCATATGAGCAGCGTGGAAGAGGTACTGCGTACTGTTCCCGGCGTACAGTTCATGAACTACGGCGGCAACGGCGGTATGAACGCCAACATGAGCGGTATCCGTATCAACGGCAGCAAGGAAGTTGTCGTTCTGGTTGACGGTGTCCGTGTGAACGAATTCCAGGGCAGTGATTCCGGTTACTTCTTTGCGGCATTGACCAATAATACGGATAATATCGAACGCGTTGAAGTACTGCGCGGCGGTGCCGGTACGCTTTACGGCAGCGGTGCTAAGGGCGGTGTTATCAATATCATTACCCGCAAAATCAACGATAACAAAACCAGCATTGATGTTTCTGCCGGCAATTTCAGCACCAGACAATATAAGCTGAATACCCAAGGCCGTCAGGGCAAAGTGGGCTACCACGTTTATTATGATGATAAGCACAGCGGTGACTTTAAGGATGGCTCCGGTAAAAAATGGCAGAGCGATATTGACAGCAAATCCGTCGGCCTGAAGGTTAATTATGATATTACTGCGGATCATAAGCTGAGCCTGAGCTATGACAGGACCAAATCCGATTTTAACGGCTATGATTATATTTACCATAACAACTATAGGGGCGATTATAAAAACGATTCCATTACCTTCAAGGATGATTTAACCTTGTCGGATAAGTGGAGCAACAGCTTTACCTATCGCCGTAGCAACACCGAAGGTCAGTATGCGCAGAATAATCACACTCTGTTCAATGCCGATGCCGATTATACCTATGACTTTATCAGTGATCAGGTAACATATATCACCAACAGACATAACGTAGTTTTCGGCGTTGATTATGCTCACGGCAAGGACAACGCTGCTAAAGCGTTGGTTGGCACAAGCGGTAAGGCTGCAAACTTCAAGATGAAGAACACTTCTTATTATGTGCAGGATGACTGGAAAATCATTCCGCATGTAACTTTGTCCGGCGGCTTGCGCTATGATCGCCCCAGCAACAGCGGTCAGACAGGTGCAACCTTGGAAAGTCACACATCCAAGAGCTACAAGCTGAGCTGGGATATTACCGATAAGGATATTCTTTATGCAGGTCGCAGTGATTTCTTTATTCTGCCCAGCATGTATCAGCTGACCAACAGACAATATGGTAACGCATCCTTGAAGCCTGCTTACGGCCGTACCTCTACCATCGGCTACAGCAAGAGCTTTGATGACTATAATATCTTCACCTTCAACTGGTTTGAAACTAAAACCGAACGCGGTATAGGTCTTACCGCTGCCGGCTATGTTAACACCAGAGGCATGTCGCGTGGCTGGAACGCACAGTTCATGACACAGTTGGGTGAACACTGGAATGCTAACATCGGCTGGGGACATCTGTACCAGTACGAAGATGAGGATACCTATAGCTACGGCTATTCCCCGAAGGATCTGGCTACCTTCGCCGTATACTATGATTATGCTAAGGTTAAAGCAGGCCTCGACGGCTACTACTTCTTCCGTCGTGTAAATCCGAATTACCCGAACGGCTGGCCGGCAGATGATTATGCTATCTTCAATATGAGTGCAAGCTATGCACCTACGAAGAATATCAATATCTACGCTAAGGTCAACAACCTGTTTGATAAAATGTATTCCGAGCGTACCCACGTTATTTATGCAACCGGCCGTCCCGGTGACTGGTATTCCATGCCGGGCCGCAGCTTTGTACTTGGTATGCAGGTTACCTTCTGATCTTAATTTCAGCTCTCGCATATTTTTCATACTCAGCTGCGGTGCTGCCATGGCAGCGCTGCGGCAACCTCAAAAAACTTATAAAAAAACAGCTCCGTCATGCGCAGTGCATTCGGAGCTGTTTTCACCTGTAATTCTCTTGACCATACTATTACTATATAGCTTATAATAACAATAAAAATCAAAGGAGGCTGATTATGTCGGAACATTTATGTACCTTGTCGACAGGAGATAAGGTTTATTTTTACGATAAAAGCATCGTTATCTATTTTTCAGGAGCGCGCAAAATCTTAAGCACCTCACTTTATAATGGCGGTTACCATGATGATTACGCTGCCGTATATAATTATGATGCCAAGCAGGGAGCCGGCATGCCCTGCGAAATGCTGGCGGACACCTATGTGGAGCACATGCGCCTTGTATCCAAGCGCTTGGCGCTGGACCCGGACAAGGTGAGCGGCATGGGCACGGCGGCCAGCATGGAAAATGCCGTGGTAGAAACCATGAGCTTTAAGGAGCTTACCGTGACCGCCATCGTAACCGGCGGCATTGAAACAAACGGCGGCCGTGCGGGCGACCCTGCGGATTACTATAAGCCGCAGCCCAAGCCTGTGAAGTATGGTACCATCAACATTATGCTGCTGTTGGACTGCGATATGCCGGAAGGAGTAATGGCGCGCGCTCTGGTGACCTGCACTGAGGCCAAGACTGCTGCCATTCAGGAGCTGCTGGAGGGCAGCAAATACTCCAATGGTATTGCTACAGGCTCCGGTACGGACCAGACGATTATTATCGCCAACAGTGCGAGTGAACTGTACATGGAGGGAGCAGGCAAGCACTCCAAGTTGGGTGAGCTTATCGGCAAGACCGTGAAGAACGCAGTAAAAAAAGCGCTCGCCAAGCAATCTGGCCTGACTCCCGCAAAGCAGCATGACGTATTCCGCCGCCTCAAACGCTTTGACATCAAGCCGGGCGATATGTGGCAGGCATACAGCGCACAGGATGCTGCGGTAGTAAAGCCGGAATATCTGCTGGCAGCCGAAAAGCTGGCTAAAGAAGATATAATGCTGGTATATACTTCGCTCTATGCGCACCTGCTGGACCAGCATTTGTGGGAGCTTATCAGCGCTAAAGAAATGCAGCTGGCAGGGCAGAAGCTGCTGCAGATTGTGGCAGAGCAATATAATGTTGAAGCTGAAGTGATAAAAGAAGGAACCTTGGCTGCTATGCTGGCAGCATGGCAGCAGCAGTTTAATAAAATTATCGCTGAGCGCTTGCATCAGACTGCAAAAGAGAGCTAGGTTCAGGTGAGAAAAATATAAATATGCACTTGACCTTATAGCGGCAATATAGTGTATATTATGGTTGTAATCAAAGGAAGCGAGGTGAATAATATGCATCCGAAATTTGAAATTCCGACTGATCCGCACGGCAAGCATCGTTATGAAAGCGCTATGAAGCACGTAGAGGCTGCTAAAAAGGCAGGTAAATCCAGCGACGAAATCCATGCTATCTTCAAAAAGGTAATGGAGTTCAACCCGATGGACATTGAGTCCATTCCGCAGGATGAAGCACATGCTAAGTATCGCACTGCCATGGTGCATATGAAAAAAGCACTGGAAAGCGGTAAGAGCGCAGACGAAGCGCATGAGGTTTTCCGCAAAATCATGAATGGCGAGACCAGCGGTCACTGCCACCACAGCAAATAAGGCTGAAAGCAAAAGCATCGTAGGCTATTGAGGTAGCTTACGATGCTTTTTTGTGTAGAGATATTTTATCAAGCTTATTCTGTTGCGTGCATTTCTTTTTCTAATTTTTCTATATCCTCTATGGATAACTTGGTAAGTTCAGAGATTTCTTGCAGAGAATAACAGCCCTTAGCCAGCATGAGTGTAGCAATTGCATTTTTTTCTTCAGCTTTGCCTTCAACTCTACCCTCAGCTTTACCCTCGCGTCTTTCGTCTAACAAACGTGCTTCCAAAAGCATAAATTCTCGCCTCACTTTATTCTCAAGCCTGCTTTTCTATATGCATATAATTCTTCAGCTTTTCTATGTTATCAATAGACAACCCGGAAAGTTCAACTATTTCTTGCAGAGAATAGCAACCCTTAGCCAACATGAGTTTAGCAACTCTAAGTTTTTGTTTAGCTTCACCTTCGGCAAGAGATTCTTCGCGAATATCTTTCATACGCATTTCGTAAGTCATATAGGAATCCCTCACTTTCTTATCATTCTTGATTTCCGTAATCGTATCGGCGACCTCGCGCGTGAATTTACTGGTAACTGTATTACTGTTGATGTAGTCAAACAGGCTTTGAATATCCGGAGACACATCGCCTTTAGTGCCTAGTGTATTGAGAAACATAATAGCAGCTTCATCTGCCAGTTCAATCTCCATGTTTTCCAAACAACGTCTTTTAAAGGTATAAATACGCTGTGAATCCTCGAAGAAGTCAAACAGGCAGAAGAAGATTATATAGGTAGGGGAAAGTTCATCATAATCTTGGCCTTTTTGCAGCATATCGGTATGCAACATAGCCTGATAGTAGCGAGTACGCTTGGGAAGTTGAAATTCGCCGGTACGGCTGACAGGGTTCTTTACCTGCATTTCCAGATTGTAATGCGTGTCGGTGTCGTCAGCAATTCTGACATCCAGACGAATACCGTGGCTGTCAGGATAAACATCAAGAGTCTGTTCTGCTTCAAGATAGGTGATATCTGCAATTTTGGTGTGGAAAAGTTCTTCCAGAATATGCTTGCAGATGCGCTTTCTGAGCATGACGTGCTTGAAAAGAAAATCGTTGGAAAGAGTTAGCTTGTCAAGATTAGAGATTTGCTTTTTCATATGTTTCCTCCTTTGATTATAGCATAAAGTCGAGCAAAAATATATAAGAGAGCAGATGTAAAAAAAGGCGCCTGCCGAAAGCTCGACAGGCGCCACTGGTCCGCACGACCAGGCATAAGCTCCGCAAAATTGCGGCTACTCATGCAACTAAAATAATTATAACATAGGCAAAGAACAAAAACAATAGTTCGATAAAAGAAAAATGATGTTGTGCAAAATAATTTATAAAAATTTTATAAAAGTAAATCAGGATAGACAGATATTGTCTAATTTATATGGTAAGCTTATATTAAAGCAGAAGTCAAAAAGCTTCGGCAACGCGAGATGTTCGCAAAAATGGCTTTTATTTTACCACGATATCTGTAATGCCGGGTGTGATGGTATTCAAGATATCCTAATTATTGAAGGGAAGGTGTTTGAAAATGAGAACAACAGGAAAATTTGCGTCAGCAATCCTCAGTGCAATTATGATGGCTAATGGCTTGAGCCTGCCGATGGCTTATGCTGCGCCGTCAAACCGCTATGTAAATGTGGATGAAAAGTACGACCCGTTTGCAGAAGAAGAAATGCCTGCTAAGGAGGCAGATCCTTCGAAGCTGACTTTTAAGGAAAGACTTGCGCTGCAGAAAAAAGAGGAGCAGGCCGCTGCTCAAAAGGTGACAATTGCCAATGTTTTGCCGGGACACATTTATATCCCTAAAAAAACTATGCTTAACGTTGAGCTCATTGAGCCTGCTAACTCTAAAACTCACAAGAAAAATCAGCAGGTGGAGTTCAAAACTACCGAAAACCTGATAATTAACGGTGTTGTAGTGTACTGTAGGCATGGGTTATGTATATGAAGTGCAAAAGGCAGGCGGCTTTGGCAGAAAGGGTGTACTGCGTATTGCAGGCAAGGGAATCAAGACGTTGAACAATGTAAGCGTTCCGTTGAGAAAAGGCCTTGAAGGCAAGGGCAAAACCGATGGCGGTGCTGTGGCTGTTGCTGCTGCGGTTAGCCTGGTGGGCGGTCTTTTTATGAAGGGCAGCAATATCAACTATCCGGCCGGTACTGATTTTCAGGTAGAGGTTAGGGATAATGTGGATTTGGGCGTAACTCCGGAGGAATCCTAATATTCCGCATGGTCAGGAAATCGTTATTGAAGTTAAATAAGGTATCTGAGCGAATTAAGGTTTAACCTTTCGGGCTTTGGCGAATTTGCGCAGGCTGTGTGCTTGCGCAGATTTTTTGTTTATAAAAAAGCCGTGTGTGGGAGCGCATGACGGTGGAATAATACAAAACTTTATTGCTTGCTATAAATTGAAATTGAATATAGTATATAGTCTCCTGGGGTGTTGTACCATAGGAGACTATTTTATGAAAGAAGTGATTGTTTTTATGAAAACAGAAGCCGTTAATGAGCCAAAGCTATATGGATATGCTAGAGTGTCCACATTTCAACAGAAGGAGGATAGGCAGATTATTGCATTAAAATCAATAGGAGTGCTTGATAAAAATATTTATGTTGATAAACAGACAGGAAAAGATTTTAATCGTCCTCAGTATAAAAAGCTTCTAAGAAAATTAGATGCATCAAGTGTTTTGGTTATCAAATCTTTAGATAGACTTGGAAGAAATTATCATGAATTAAGTGAACAATGGCGTATAATAACTAAGGAAAAAAGGTCGGATATTGTAGTTATTGATGTACCTTTATTAGATACAAGACGTGAGAAAAATCTTTTAGGAACATTGATTAGTGATTTAATATTAAGTTTATTAAGCTATTGTTCTGATAATGAGTATAGAATTATACATCAAAGACAAGCAGAAGGTATTGCTGCAGCAAAAGCTAAGGGAATAAAATTTGGGCGTCCGCCTAAACCTTTGCCGGAGAATTTCCATGTTATTGTTACTCTTTGGAGCAAAAAACTTATTTCAACTAAAAAGGCAGCTGAATTATGCGGTATGCCAACATCTAGTTTTAGGTATAAAGCTAAGAATTATAAGATATAAAAAAGTATCAGTCACCTACTAGGTTGGCTGATACTTTTTACATATACTTATCGTTAAATTCTTTAAAAATACGGCTAAATACTTCTGGCGATGTCTTGTATAGATGATAGGTTTCATAAAAGAGCTTACTTGCTGAAGAAAAGCCGTGCTTACCATCTGTAACTATATATGTTATACAAGCAAGTTGCATAGAAAGACCGTTAATGTTACGGAATTTATCATCCGTTTGAATACCTAACATAACTGCTCTTTTTTTGTATGCAGCTGATAGTTTTTTTAAATCATTTTTTGAAGTTAAGCCATTGAAATAAAAATAGAACAAGGCGACAGCTTCTTCAACGGACCAGTTTATTTTAATCATTTAAAAATCCTCGATATGGCAAAAAAGTATAGGTTTTTAACTTGCTTTGAGTAAGCATAAACCTATTTATATTTTACTACATCAGCTAAATTCACGCAATCAGTCATAAAGTATTTTTAATTTTATCTCACATTGGCAATATGACAAAAACCTATACTTTTTGGTTGTTGTCGAGGATTAATATGTGGTGTATAAATTGTCAAATAGAGACAAATAATGATGTATGTCCTGTTTGTAAACAAAAAACAATAGAAGATGTTCCAACTGATGTTTTGTGGTGTCATGAATGCAAAATTCCTGTTCAACAAACTGTTAATCAGTCAGACTACAAAATTTGTCCAATTTGTCATTCTAAAATGAAGCATTTATCTACTGATTTACGACCGGTGTTTCCGGAAGAAAGATTACTAGTAGAGCTTTTAATCGGAAAAAAACCGTATGAATGGATACAAAAATCAGTGTGGGCATCTAACAGCCGATATTATGTTGATGGCAAATCTATACCTGTTGCTAGTAAGGTTTTTCAAGCAGCTGATGCTGACGATTTGATAAAAAAACTTGCTGAGTATCAGGAAGGCAATACATATCAGTATTTTGATATGTATATAACGAAATTTGTGCAAGCAAATAAAAATAGATTAAATTGGCTTAAGGATGAAGCTTTTTCTTTTATTAAGAATACAGCAAGCAAGTTTGAAGAAGAACAAATAGTGCTATCTTTTTCAGGCGGAAAAGATTCGACTGTGACGGCAGATATAGTTATTAAAGCTTTGAGTAATCCCAGCTTAGTGCATATTTTCGGCGATACTACTTTAGAATTTCCTTTGACTATTGAGTATGCACATAGATATAGGGAAAACAATCCGCAAGCTATTTTTCAAATAGCGAAAAATCGCGAGCAAATTTTTTATGATGTATGTTCAGATATAGGTCCTCCGGCTCGTATGATGCGTTGGTGCTGCTCTATGTTTAAAACAGGTCCGATTACGCGTGTTTTGAATAACTTATATCGTAATCAACAGATATTGACTTTTTATGGCATCAGAAAGGCGGAATCTGTAAGCCGTAGTAAATATAATAGAGTTGAAGGTAATTCAGAATCTGTAAAGATTCAAAAGCAAACAGTGGCTTCACCAATATTCTTTTGGAGAGATATTGACGTTTGGCTTTATATGTTAGCAGAAAAAATTGATTTTAATGATGCTTACAGACTAGGTTATGATCGAGTAGGCTGTTGGTGCTGTCCTAATAACAATCAGCGCGCTCAATTTCTGTCAAGAATTTATATGCCAGAACAATCTAAGAAATGGCGTGATTTTCTTATAGAGTTTGCTAAAAAAATCGGTAAACATGATCCGGAAGTTTATGTAGACACTGGCAAATGGAAAGCAAGACAGGGCGGTAATGGTCTTCCTGCGGCAAATGATGTCAAAATAAAATTTACAAATTGTACGTCCGAAGAACATGCCAAAATATATAAATTAGTTCGCCAGTTTGATGATGAATTAGTCAATCTCTTCACTCCTTTTGGTAGAGTAGCCCCTGAACTGGGGCAAAAGTTATTACATGAAGTTTTAATTGTAGATATTAGGACCAATGTACCAATATTATCTATTCAGCCTTTTGGTAATAGTGAATTTGATTACGCTGTTAAAATAAGAACAATGAACGTAGCTTCTCATGACGATTTACAACGCATGGTAAGCTATCAAATAAAAAAATTTAATGCTTGTCGTAAATGTCTTAAATGTGAATCATTATGTAAAGCAGGCGCCATTTCCATTATAGGTGATGAGTATTATATCAATCCTGATAAATGTGTGCATTGTAAAATGTGTGTTACGCCTAAGTATCTTGATGGTGGATGCATGATGGAAAAATATTTACGTACACTAAGCAAGAAATAGGAGTATCTAAATGTCAATGAAGTTTCGTGCCCATGAAACATTCTTTATCAGAAAAGGCTGGTTAAGCAAGGGAATGAAGAATGTAATAAATAAACCGAATGTTTTTGTAGATAAACTAAATAATCCAATGGATGCTTTGGGTATCGGAGCTAATATGGTAAAGTCTTTGCGTTATTGGCTGCAAGTAACCGGTCTTACTGTAGAAGGAAAAGGGAAGGTTAGAGAGCAGCACTTAACGGATTTAGGTAGTTGCATCTATGAATATGACAGGTATTTAGAGGAACTTGGCACATTGTATTTGGTGCAGTATAAATTGGCTACAAATCAAGAAAATGCAACTGCATGGTACTATTTCTTTAATCATTTCAATATGACAGAATTCAGCAAAGAAGACTTTATTCTGCAATTGCAAAAATACATAGCGGAAAAAGACGGTGCAGATAATAAAGGACATGCGGTAAGATCCCTAGAGGATGATTTCAATTGTATTATCAATACATATTTGCCTCGGTATAAATCTAATCCTTTAAAAGTAAGTGCAGAGAATAATATTGATTGTCCTTTGGGTGAACTGGGATTAGTAGACCTTGTTACAAGAAAATCTTATAGAAAAGCAATGCCAGGCAGTAAAACAATTAACCCATGGATAGCACTTGCTGTAATTTCTGAACAAAGCAAGGGCAGAAAAGAAGTAGCTTTAAATAGTTTGTTAGTTGATGAATGTAGCATTGGCAAAGTATTCAACCTTGATTCTTTAGGACTTTTTGACGTTTTGAGAGCAATTGAAAAATTAGGAGAAATAAAGGTTATTAGGACAGCTGGTTTGGATGTGGTTCAATTCCATAATCAGCGTAATTTTATGGAATGTGTAGAGCGTTATTATGCAAATATTAATGATTGGGCTGGGAGTGAAAACTAATGAGAAATATGATAGAAGTCGCTACAGGTTTCCAATATTCTGTTAATATTGGTTTTGACCTGAATAGTGACGAGAAACTGAAAAACTTTATACCAACCCAGTCAGCATTAAAGTTGTTGGAAGAAATTATTTTAAGTACAAATCTTAATTCTACGGATAGAGCGAGAGTTTTAATTGGTGCTTATGGTAAAGGCAAGTCACATATTATATTGACTATATTGGCCATGTTAATGAAAAAGGACTTGTCTCTTTTTGAAAAATTACTGCCCAAGCTTAAAGAAAATGATAAGCTATATCAGGCTGTCTTGAACTATTACAAGAGTAATAATAAGATTTTGCCGGTAGTAATTACAGGCAGTAATACGAGCATACCGCAAGCATTTTTATTAGCTTTACAGAGAACATTGGCAATGAACAATATGCTTGATGTTATGCCGGAAACGAACTACCAGGCTGCTTGCCGTGTAATAGAAAGATGGAAAACTGAATATCCATTAACATACAAGGAGTTCCAAAAGAAGATAGAGCTTCCGATAGCTGAATTTATTAGTGAATTAGAAGACTTTAATATTATTGCATATGAAAAATTTGAGAAAATATATCCTTCTCTGACTGCCGGAAGTGAATTTAATCCGTTTTTAGGCTTTGATGTTATTGACTTGTATGAGGCTGCGGTAAAAGGTATTAAGAGCAGAGGATATACAGGAATTTATGTTGTCTATGATGAGTTTAGCAAATTTTTAGAAGCAAATATTTCTGAAGCATCTGTAAGCGATACCAAAATGCTGCAGGACTTTGCTGAAAAATGCAATCGCAGTGGAGAATTACAATTGCATTTGATGCTTATCTCTCATAAAGAGATTGCCAATTACATAGATAAGTTGCCTAAACAAAAAGTAGATGGTTGGAGAGGAGTATCTGAAAGATTTACGCATATTCATCTTAATAATAATTTTACGCAGACTTATGAAATTATAGCCGCTGTGATAAACAAGAAATTAGACCAGTGGCAGCTTTTCTGTGCGCAAAATAAAGGTTATTTTGATAATACATTTCAGGTATATGAAAATCATAATATTTTTATGGATATGGATAAAATTGAGATTCGAAAAACTATCTACGATTGTTATCCGTTGCATCCAATATCGACTTTTGTATTGCCAAGATTATCAGAACGTGTAGCGCAAAACGAAAGAACTCTTTTTACATTTTTGTCTGCAAAAGGAGTAAGTACACTTGCTACGTATCTTGATAATGTTGATCAGAGTAAATTTGCGTTAATAACACCGGATTATATTTATGATTACTTTGAGCCTTTGTTTAAAAAAGAGGTTTATTCCGGTGATTTACATGATAAATATATTCTTACAACAGCTATTTTAGATGCATTAGAAAAAAATTCGCTGGAATGCAAGATAGTAAAAACTATTTCTTTGATTTATATTTTGGAGCAGTTTGAAAGATTGCAACCAACCAAGGCAGAAATTTTTAATATCTATAATAATGAATATGGTGAAGAAAAAGTTAACCATGCTTTGACTAATTTGATGGAAAAAGAACTTGTAATCTATCAAAAGCAAAGCAATGGCTTTTTGCGCTTAAAACGCAGTTCCGGTGTTGATGTTCAAGATAAGATTAATGATTTTATGGCTGTTAATGCTAGCCGGGTTTCTACAAAAGAAATTTTAAATCATTCAAATTTTGATAATTACGTATATCCATCTCGCTATAATGACGAGAAAGAAATGATTCGTTATTTTGCATTTGAATTTATCGAAGCTAGTGAAGTACGGGAAAATATTGATTGGCAGGTAAAGAGTGAAAATAGCGAAGCCGATGGTGTGATTTATGCAATAATTCCCGAAGAAAACAAATCTATAGATGCTATAAAAGATATAGTCTTGCAGACTAGCAAGGGGATTGATCAGTGCGTATTTGTTCTGCCTAAGAAATATCAGGAAATAAAAATGATTGCACAACAGTTTTATGCTGTTTCAAAGCTGAAAGAGGCTTCAGAAGGCAATTCAATATTATTTGATGAATATGAGGTTATCTATGAAGATTTACGTGATGTAATTCTTGATTTTATAAATTCATATACTCATCCTAATAATTACAAATCTGTTTATATACATAATGGTAATGTAGAGCATATTACAAGAAAAGCAGCACTTACAGAATTGTTGTCAAATATTTGTTATAGAATTTTTCCTAATACTCCTGTTATCAATAATGAGGCAATTAACAAGAAAAATATTACATCTATCGCTAAAAATAGCAGAGATAAAGTTATAGCAGCATTACTACGCAATGATATTGAGGAAAATTTAGGTTTTTCCGGTAGCGGTCAGGAAGTATCGATCATGCGTAGTACATTACTTAATAAGGGTATTTTGTGCGAAGGCTTTATGGGTACATCCGTTATTAATATGGAGCCTGAGGATATCCATATGGCAGAGGTTTTGGCAACAATAAAAACAGTTATTTTTGAGGTAAGAACTTTAGGCCCGATACCATTTAGAGAGATTTATCGTAGATTAACTGATGCAGAATATCATATTGGGTTAAGAGATGGTGTTATTCCGATTTATGTAGCTGTAGTATTCCATGAGTTAAAACAGCAAATTGTCATCCAAGATAGTTATGGACAAGTGCCGTTGAATGCGGATGTAATGCAGCAGATGCTTTCTGATCCAGATAATTATTATATTTCTTATTTTGATTGGGACACCGATAAAGCTGATTTTGTGGAAAAAATGTCAGGTGTATTTTCTGACTATGTTATTGAAACTGAGAAGTTGAATGATGCATATGGCTATGTTGCTTCTGCCATGAAGCGTTGGTATTTAGGTTTGCCAAAATATACGAGGGAATCAAAGAAAACAATTGATGGTGTAAAGATAGATAGTAAGCAAATAGCATTTTTGAGGCAGTTAAAACAGGGGAATGGCAGTCAAGAATTGTTATTTGAAAAGATTCCTGAGGTATTTGGTTATAAGGAGTTTAATTCCGATATTTGTAAAGACGTAGCTGCTTATAAAAAGAATATTGATGCTTATATTGATGTTCTTAAAGTAATGTTAGCAGAGCAGCTAAAAGAAATATTTGCTATACAGGAGAATAAGCTTAGTTTAAAAGCTATGTCATTAGCATCGGTAATTAAGGATTGGTGCGAACAGTTAGATCAAAAAGTTTTTGAGCAACTGTTTGGCAACGGAACAGAAAAATGCCTTGCTTTATTTAAAACAGTAACTAATGATGATCAGGCTACCATTGTACGAATTGCTAAGTTAGCTACAGGCTTGCGTATTGAGGATTGGGATGATCATACAATCAAAACATTTATGGAAGCTCTTAAAGAATATAAAGCTACTGCAGAAGCGTTTGCAAGCAAGACTGACGATGCTGTAGAAAATACTGCGACAACAAGTAGTTATGAGCTTTCATATATTGACGAAACAGGCAATGCTGTGACAAAACGCTTCGAAAAAGTTGAGTTTAGCAAACGTGCTAAGTTGTTGATGAATATGATTACAGCTGATGTAGAATCTATGGGAACATCTATTTCTGATCAGGAAAAACGACAGATTATGATGGAGATACTACAAAAGTTGTGCTAAGGATGTGAAAAAATGGCTTATTTTGATAATGCAGCTACTACATTTCCAAAACCTGATAGCGTATATGAATTCATGAGTGAATTCTATAAAAATAGCGGAGCTAATGCAGGCAGGGGTAATTATGGTATGGCTCAAAGTGCAGGAGCTTTGCTAAAAGATACTCGTAAACGCATTCAAGAGTTATTTCATTGTCCCGCAAAGCAGGTAGTATTTACACCTACTGCGACTATTGCTCTTAATATAATTATTCAGGGACTGATAAAGAAAGGATTGAAAAATATCTATATTAGTCCCTTTGAACATAATGCAGTCACAAGAACTTTACATTATTATGAGCAATCTGGTGCAATAAAGGTAGTTCAATTGCAAGTTCAGAAGGATTTAAGCTATGATTTGCTTCGCATCCGCTATCAGTTTGATGAAGTAAAGCCTGATGCAGTCATTGTTAGTCATGCAAGCAATGTCATTGGACTTATTGCTCCGGTAGAAGAAATTTTCGCAATAGCCAAGTATTATGATGCTGTTACTGTTGCTGATATGTCTCAAACTGCCGGTTTAGTTGATACTAATGTAGGCTTAAATACTTTTGATTTTGCTGTTTTTGCCGGACATAAAACAATGTATGGTCCTACCGGGATTTCCGGATTTGTTATGAAGCCGGAGATTGTTTTAAAGCCAGTTATTTTTGGTGGTACCGGTTTTGAATCTGCTAATCAGAATATGCCTAACAGCTTGCCAGAGCGTTATGAGATGGGGACGAGTAATATTGTTGGCATTGCCGGTCTGAACGCTGCTTTAAAATGGCTTGATGAGCAAGGTAAAGACACTGTATGGAAAAGAGAAGTTGAGCACAGGCGAAGACTCTTAAGTATCATAGAGCAATATGATTTCTTAAAGGTTGTCGGTAATAATGACCAGCAAAAATTTGTTGGCATTGTATCTTGTGTTATGAATGGAATAAGCAGTGACAGTGCTGGCGGAATTTTTGATAGATATGGTATTTCGGTGCGTACCGGTCTGCAATGTGCGCCTTTAGCACATCAATTTTTAGGGACATATCCTGCCGGGACGATTAGGTTTAGCGTAGGGTATTTTACCAGTGATGAAGATTTTACTGCGCTGGAGAGGGCGCTGGAAGAGATAGAAGATTGCTTATAAAGGAAAGTGGTGTCTTGCATGCAATTACAGACAATTGATTTTAATAATGTTGTAAAGGATATTGAGACTTATAAAATTGTTTTACCAGATTTTCAAAGAGAGTTTGTATGGCGAGATGAAAATATGCAAAAACAGATCGTTGCATCAGTATTTGCTAAAATGCCTATAGGTAGCATATTGCTGTTAGAGTCATCTCCAAATGAATTTGCTTCCAAGAATATAGGAAGCAAAAAAGAGACTGATCATTCAAAATTAGAAAGAGAAGTAAAGTTTTTATTAGATGGACAGCAAAGAATTACTGTTTTAACTAATGTTTTTTCAAATATTATTTTTGAGCAATGTTCAAAATTAACTGATTTGATTTCTCCTAGTCTCAAAAGAAGGTTCTTCTTAAGCTTGCCTAAATGGAAGTATTTATATAATAATCCTGATGTAAATGATATTCTTGGTATTAGAAATTTTAGTGATCCTCAAAATGAATATGACAACATTTCTTTCCTAACGAATGAGATTCTTCCGTATATTGAGATAAAGCCTTTTCAAGCTGATGATAGAGAACCATTTAATCCTACGTATTCCATTGATAGTGATTTGGATTCTTATTGTGTAAACAATCTAGATAATTATCTTATTCCGTTATATGTATTTATACCTACATCTAAAAATTATCAACAAACTTCCGTCAGAAGGCGTAATATTATAGATAGAATTGGATTGAAAATAGAAGATGAAATTTTAGACTTTGTTTTAGATTCAACCAGTAAAAATATAGATGAAAAACGTACAATGCTTACAAATTTTATGAATGAAGATGACGCAGCAGAAGTAATTGAGGCATTAAATAATGACGAAGTAAAAGTAGAAAATTTATTAAAAGACAAGTTAAGTGAAAAAAGAATTTGCTGGACGGAGGCACTAAGAAATTATATCAACTCTTGCCTTAATAAAATGTCTCTTAATGAAATAGTAGTAACTGCAGAGCAGCGGGCGCGTGCAATAGATATTTATGAAAATCTTAATAGGGGTGGAATAAGTCTTAGTACATTTGACTTAATTATGGCTAGGGTGGCAATAGTAAGCAAAGATAATTTTTATAAGAGAATAGTTAATAATATCAATATAAAGAGAAATTATGATGAAAATTTACTGCCATCTAGTATAAGAAAGTTTTACAATCAACGTTTTCCTGGAGATAGTTATAATGCTGCTGTAAATACAAGCTGTTATTCTAATGATAATAACAAAATCGAAAAAATGTATATAGATGCATTCCTTGATGTTATGTCATTGTATTGCAATAATAAAACTTATAAATATGATGGATATAATATAGACTATATAAAACGCAATAAAATCTTACAATTATCTCCTGAAGAAATAGACTCAAATTGTGAAAAGATATGTACATCGTTAGATAGAGCGTTATTTTTCTTTCAGGCAAGATGTGGAATTAGAAATATAAGAGAAATTAACTATAGTTTAATGTTAGTGTTCGTAGCTACTATATTTACCAATGATAGTTACTATAATAATTTGGAGGTTCATAAAAAATTAGAAGCTTGGTATTGGGCTAGTGTGTTTTCCGGAGAATTTGACAAAGACCAGAATAGTATGTTAATTAAGCATTTGAAGCTTTTTTTTGCTATGCTTTCTAAGCAAGGTAATGATGATTGGATTAAATCTATGAAAGAAGAAGTCTTAAACAACAACAATTTTTCTGATGAAAAATTGTTGTTGTTAGATAAAGTAGCTGAAGATCGTTTTCCAAAGAAAATTTTACGTACCTATATTAGTCAATACTTTTTGTCAAAAACTTACAATAGTATGTTTGATGCTGAACAATATGTTAGTGTATTTTCTGATAATGTAGATTCCTTAGAATTGCATCATATTATACCATTGGGTTCTGTTGCGAACATACAAGATAGTGCTAAAAAACTTAGAGATGATAAAAAGCATATCTGTAATTCACCTTTGAATTTTGTTTACATAACAAAAGATGATAATATAAAGATTTCTTGTAAAAGTATAGATGAGTACAGCAAGATGATAAATGATACTGTAAAGGCTTCTTTACAAATTTCTGAATATAATTCAGTTGACGATATTTCGACAACTGATAAAGTAAAGTCTTTGCTAAAAATTAGATATAATTATCTAAAGGGAGATATAAAAAATCATATCACAGAGTTATTGTGAAGGTGTTGAATATTTAAACGACCATAGCTTTGTAGTTTGTTAATAAAAAGTATGTACTGGGAGGGAATAAGATGAGTTTGCAGGATTGTAGAATAAAAACAGAATATAGAAGTTTAATTGACCATATTGTAAAGGACTTTTATATACCTTTGTTAACTCAGGCAACAGTATATAAAAGAGCTGTGGGTTTCTTTTCTTCCAGTTCTTTAGTACAAATTACAAAGGGTATTACAACGATAGTCAAAAATAATGGACGCATACAGATAGTTGCTTCACCATATTTATCGGATGATGATTTACACGCAATAAAAGCAGGTTACGATAGTAGAGAAAATATAGTAAAAAAAGCATTGTTAAAAGAATTGCCGGATACAATAGACGACTACTATGCAATTGAAAGATTAAATTTGTTAGCTAACTTAATTGCTGATGGTATATTAGATATCCGAATAGCATTTATAGAAGATAAAAATGGTATTGGTATGTATCATGAAAAAATGGGGATAATTGAGGACATTGATGGTAATAAAGTTGCTTTTTCCGGTTCTATGAATGAATCTGTTACCGCTTTAACTGCAAATTATGAAACTATCGATGTATTTTGTAACTGGATGGGTGCAGGAGATGCAGCAAGAGTAGATAAGAAAGAAAATGCTTTTTGTTCAATTTGGAATAATTGTGAGCCAGGGATTAACGTAATGAAGTTTCCAGAGATTTCTCAGGCGATAATAACAAAATATAAGAAAAAAGCACCAAACTATTTAATAGACCAAGAAGAATTCGAAAATAAATTAGTTGCAAACGAATTAAACAAGAAAAAACAAGGGGCTCGAATACCTAAAAGTGTTAGTTTATATGACTATCAAATAGAAGCTATCAATGAGTGGGAAAAGCAATCTTTTTGTGGAATTTTTGATATGGCGACTGGTACTGGTAAGACTTTTACAGGGTTAGGCGCAATTTCGAGGTTATCTGAGTCTGTAGATGATAATCTTGCAGTAATTATAGTTTGCCCTTATCAGCACTTAGTAGAGCAATGGGTATCTGATATTATCAATTTTAATATGAAGCCTATTATCGGTTATAGCAGTTCACCTCAAAAAGATTGGAAAAAACAATTGGAGACAGCTATTCGTAATCAGACTTATCTAGACAATAAAAGATTTTTTTGCTTTGTAACTACTACAGCAACCTTTGCTAGTGAATATGTACAAAAGCAGATAAAAAGAATAAGAAAACCTATTTGTTTAGTTGCTGATGAGGCGCATAATTTAGGAACAGAAAGATTATTAGAATTGTTAGATGATAAATATAAATACCGCTTAGCTTTATCAGCAACTTTAAAAAGACACTTCGATGATATAGGAACTACTAGGTTATGCAATTTTTTTGGGGAGAAGTGTATTGAATATACTTTAGATAAAGCTATTGATGAAGGGAAGTTGACACCGTATAAATATTATCCAATAGTTGTAACATTAGATGAAAATGAATTACAAGCATTTCAAAAAATTACTCAGAAAATGTTAAGATGTATAATTACTGATAGACACGGGCATTGTAAATTAAATGATGCTGGCGTGAAGTTAGCTATCAAAAGAGCAAGACTGGTTGCTGGCGCAAATGCTAAGATAGATGCGTTAAAAAAAGTTATAACTCCATTTAAGGATGATTATTATATGCTTGTCTATTGTGGTGCAACTACTTTAAATTCATATGAAAAAGATTATTCGGCTACTAATAATGATGATTTGAGACAGATTGAAACAATTACCAGATTATTAGGCAATGAACTAAGAATGAATGTATCTAAATTTACAGCCGATGAAAATATAGCAGAAAGAAGGGCGATTAAAGAGCATTTCGAAACTGGTAAAGATTTACAGGCGATTGTTGCAATAAAATGTCTTGATGAAGGTGTAAACATTCCAGCTATTCAAAAGGCATTTATCTTAGCTAGTACAACTAATCCAAAAGAGTATATACAGAGAAGAGGAAGAGTATTGCGTCTGTCACCTCAGACTGGCAAAAGGTTTGCTGAAATATATGATTTTATTACTTTACCTCGAGGGATAGATGAAACTTACGGATTGACGAAGGCAGATGTTATGGCAGAAGCTTCGTTGGCGAGAAATGAAGTCAAACGCTTAAAGGAGTTTTCTAGGTTGGCTATGAATCCGGTAGAATCATATAAACTTATTGATGAGATTAGTGAAGCTTATTATATAAATGAAAGTAATGAAGAGGAAGGTGTAGTAGATGGCTTCGATGTATGATGAACTAGATGAGAAGTTATTAAATCAATTATTGGTTAAAATTACTATTATTGAAAAGAAAGGTCTTCAACAAAATAAGAGTAATCAAGATATCGTTAAAGAAATAAAGGAATTGATAGAGGAGAAAATAAAATGCGTTTGCAGAGTATAGAACTTACTAACTTTAGACAATTCAAAGATGAAAAAATTCAGTTTGCTATTGATAAAAACCAGAATGTAACACTTATCATGGGTGATAACGGAAGTGGTAAGACAAGTTTAGCGCAAGCTTTTTTTTGGTGCTTTTATGGTACTAATAGTTTCCAAGATAAAATATTATTAAATCGTTTGGTAGCTAATAATATGATTCCTAATCAAAAGGAAATGGTTTGCGTAAGGGTATATTTAGAACATAAACAAGAAGAGTATTGTATTGTTCGCCAACAAGAGTATACAAAGCAGTATAATGATAGTTTAAAGCCTCAAAATTCTATATTGGCTATTTCTAAAAAAGATAAAAATGGAAATAGAATGTGGCTTGGTACAGGTAAAACTGAATCGCTAAAAAATATAGAGTTGACCAATACTATTAATGATATTATGCCACAAGATTTATCAAAGTACTTTTTCTTTGATGGAGAGAAAATAGAAACTTTGAGTAAGGAGATTTCATCAGGAAGGAAAAGTAATAATTTTGTTGAAGCAGTGAACAGCCTTACCGGATTAAAAGCTACTCGCAATGCTTTAAATCACTTAAACCCAAAACTGAAGGGTAGTGTTATTGGTAAGCTTGAGGATGAGTATATTGGCGGAAGCGACAGAAAAATTGCAGAATTGACTGAGGAAATTAAAAGACTTAAGTCTGAATGGCAAAGCGCGGATGATGATATAAATAGTGCAGATGAATCTATAAAAAGCAATGATTTGTACATTGAAGAGCTTGAAAATAAAATAAAAACATATGCTGAAGCAGAGAATTTGCAGAGAACTAAGACGAATAGACAAAATGAGCTGGAAGAACATAAATGGCGTAAATATCAATCGTTGAGCAGAATATATGATAATTTAAATAGAGATAATTTATTTGATCGATTTATTTGTGAATGGCCGGTTAAAGAAGCCTTGGTTATTTTATCTAATAGCGATGTTAGCGGAAAAGACATTCCTAAATTACATGGTGATACAATTAAATACTTGCTTAAGCAAAAACAGTGTATATGTGGTACTATATTAGAAGAAAATAGTAAAGAATGGAAGGTGCTGGAAAATCTTATAAACTACTTACCGCCAGAATCTATAAGTACAAGTATTGGTAATTTTATAAAAAGGATGAAGGATAAATATCAAGAAAAAGTATATTTACTGAATGATGCTAGGAGTGATTTTGCTTCTATTCTTACTTTAGATGAACAAATTAGTCAATGTTTAGAAGAAATAGATGAGATTGACAAAAAGTTAAATGGAAAAGATGTAAGTAGAGAAGTAAATAGATTGAACCAACTAATTTCGACAACAAAAAATAATACTGTTCAATTACGTAATAATAAAAGTGCATTAGAAAAAAGAATAGGTGGTTTTAGTGTTTCTATACAAAGCAAGGAAACTGAACGAGATACTTTAGCAAAGAAAAGTTCACAGAATGCAAGTATAGCTCTTGCAAAAAAATATGCAGAAGCCTTATATGATAAATTTAACGTTGAATATACAGCTAAAGAAATAAAGACAAAAGCAAATCTACAGGCATATATCAATGAAAATTTTAAGAAGTTCTTTAATGGAAGTATAACTTTACAAATTGACGATAATTATGCAGTTAAAGTTAGTGTTAATGATAAATTTAATTCATTAGAAACATCTACTGCTCAAGGTATAGCCGTAATATTTGCTTTTTTAGCTGCCATTATCAGAATTGCAAAGGAAAATAGTGCTAATGAAACATATCCTGTCGTAATGGATGCTCCTTTATCAACGTTAGATAACCAAAGAATTAAAATTGTATGTGATACCTTACCGCAAATTGCTGACCAAGTAATCATTTTTATAAAAGATACTGATGGCAAAGTTGCTGAGCAGTATTTTGGAAATGCGATAGGAAGACGTTTGACTTTTGACAAAATTAGTGACTATCTTACTGAAATTAAATAAGGGGATATTGGCATGACTTTTAATAACAATACCAAAAGTAGCGAAAGAGATTTCTTTTCCGGTGAATATCAGTTTACTGGTAAACATGGCGAATATGTTAAACAGTTAACTGATACATTGGTTGAAAAAGGCACATATGAAAAAGAAATAAAAATTTTTGCTTTTAATCACAAAATTTACACGGTAGCACCTATGATAGGGTATTTATATAAACGTAAGGCAGCAAGAGAAGTGTCGGATCATGGACCTAAAATTTCAGAAGGTCAAGTTATTAGATATGCAGATAGAGCGCAGGAGGTAATGAAGCTTATTTTGTTGTTAGATAATGAGTATGAGCCAAACGAACAAAAGCGAATAGATAAAGCATTCAGATACTTTTGCGAAGATGAAAATGATTTCAAACTATTTGAAGATTATATGAGAGGAGGTATAGAAGTTTTATATGAAAATATTATATCTGACGAGACTGATCCATTTAAAATTACAGAGAATTTGATTGATTTCATGGCAGAATTTCAGGAAATGTTCAATGATAGAGTAGGAAAAGATGACATATTTAATTTATGTGAACAGTTCAAAAAACGTGAATCAAAGAAATAGGATGCTAATAAATAGTGGCTTTTGTGCTAAAGCATTAGTAAATCCTAGCTGAATGTGTCAATAAATTAATTTTATATTTGCTGCCTGCAATTTCTTCCTCCGCCATCTATGCTATAATAATATGTAGAAAAACCAACGTGAGGAGCGATTATCATGAAATACGTTGCCTGTTACGGCGATTCTCTGGTGCAGGGCTTTCCTTTCGGCCCACGCTATTCCTGGACCGCTCAGGTGGAAAAGCTGACGCAGATTAAAATGCTCAACTACGGCGTCTGCGGTGACTGCTGCGATGATATCATCTACCGCATGCGCCAGTACGCGTTGCCGGAATATGTGCAGCACGTTATCTTCCTTGGCGGTGCCAACGATATTCTGCAGGGGCGCCGTATTGAGGACATTAGCCGCGATTACAAGCGTGTGCTGCAGTGGTGCGAGGAAAAGCAGTACAGCCTGTGCGTAGTGCTGCCGTTCATCAGTACGGAGCAGGCGCTCAACCGTCAGTTGCTGAATCTGCGGCAGGAGGCAGAGCATATCTGCGGCGGCAAGGCCTTTTTGCTGGATTTGCAGCCTGCCATCGGCCTGGACGCCGGAGCCAGGTTCAAGGCCTACGTTGACGGCATTCATCCCAAATCCCAGACGTATGAGGCGATGGGTAATTACGCAGCGCCGCTGATCTGGCAATGGCTGAAGGAAGAAAAAGAGGCTTAGAAAATTTTTTAAAGGTGACAAGTAAAAATACTTGACAAGCATCGCTTTATGCTTTATACTTACATCGTCGACTAAATTTCGAGAGGGATAAAAATGTCAGCAGAAGAAATTTTTGCGCAGCGTATGCGCTTAGGCAGGCTCTTTGATATTTACGGCGGTCTTCTGACAGCTAAGCAGAAGCAATGCCTGGGACTGTATTTCTATGACGACTTGTCTCTGAGTGAGATTTCGGAGGAGCTGGGCGTTTCGCGTCAGGCTGTCCACGACCTGCTCAAGCGTGTTGAGCAGCTGCTAGAACGATATGAAGCATCACTGAAGGTGCTGAGCCGCGAGGAGGAGCTGCATGCTAAGCTGCAGCAGGCAATAGATTTGCTGGCAACTCCGGAGGAGGCAAAAAAAGACGAGGCCGTGCAAATGCTGAAAGAGCTTTGCAGTGAAGGTAGGTAGATAGAATGGCATTTGAAAGTTTATCTGAAAGATTACAAAATGCATTAAAGATGTTCCGCGGCAACGGCAAGCTGACTGAGGAAGATTTAAAGGCTCCTATGCGCGAAGTGCGTATGGCGCTTTTGGAGGCCGACGTTAACTTCAAGGTTGTTAAGGACTTTGTAGCCAAGGTTAAAGAGCGCGCTGTTGGTGAAGCGATTGGCGAAGGCCTGAATCCGCATCAACAGATTATCAAGATTGTTAACGAAGAACTGATTGAGCTTTTGGGCGGTACCCAAAGCAAGCTCACTGTTGCTCCCAAACCGCCGACAGTTATCATGCTGGTTGGTCTGCAGGGCGCAGGTAAAACCACTACCGCCGGCAAGCTGGCCAATTACCTGAAGCGTAAGCACAAAAAACCGCTTCTGGTTGCAGGCGATGTTTACCGTCCTGCTGCTATTACCCAGCTGCAGGTTTTGGGCGAGCAACTGAATGTGCCTGTATTTACTCTGGGCGACAAGGTTTCTCCTGTAGAAATTGCCCAAAAGGCCATGGAAAAAGCACATAGTCTGGCATGCGATACGGTAATCATCGATACCGCAGGCCGCTTACATATAAATGAAGAGCTGATGGAGGAGCTGCGCAACATTAAAGGCGCTGTTCATCCTCAGGAAATTCTGCTGGTTGTAGATGCTATGACCGGTCAGGATGCAGTAACCGTTGCCGAAAGCTTTGACAAGGAATTGGGCATTGACGGCCTGATTGTTACCAAGCTCGACGGCGATGCCCGCGGCGGTGCGGTGCTTTCCGTAAAGGCTGTTACCGGCAAGCCGGTTAAATTAATCGGTCTTGGCGAAAAGCTGGATGCTTTGGAGCCCTTCCATCCGGATCGTATGGCTTCCCGTATCCTGGGCATGGGCGATATCCTGACTCTGGTAGAAAAAATCCAGTCTACAACAGACCTCGCCAAGGCTCTGGAGATGGAGAAAAAGCTGCGTAAGGATGAATTCACCTTAGAGCAGTTCCTGGACCAGATGCAGCAGGTTAAAAAGCTGGGTTCTCTGGAAACCATCTTAGGCTTAATCCCCGGCATGGGAGGCATCAGCCAAAAGCTGAAGGAAGCTAATGTGGACGAAAAGGAATTCGACCGCATTGAAGCAATTATCCGTTCCATGACCAAGAAGGAAAGACAAAAACCCGAAATCATCAACGGCAGCCGTCGTAAACGTATCGCTGCAGGCTGCGGCATGCGTGTACAGGATGTCAACAAGCTTCTGAAGAACTTCGAAGAAAGCAAGAAGATGATGAAGCGTATGCAGGGTATGGCAAAGTTTGCTTCCAAGGGCGGCTTCAAGCTGCCGTTTGGCAGATAATAAAGAAAGTTCCATGTTGTGAGATATTAATTTAAGGAGGTGAAAATCAACATGGCAGTTAAAATCCGTTTAAAACGTATGGGCGCTAAAAAAGCTCCTTTCTATCGTATTGTTGTTGCAGACGCTCGTTCTCCTCGTGATGGTCGTTTCATCGAATCTATCGGTTACTACGATTCCACCGTTCAACCGGCTAGCGTAAAAATCGATGCTGAGAAAGCTATCGACTGGATGAACAAAGGCGCTCAACCAACCGATACCGTTAAAAACCTGTTCAGCAAGGATGGTATCATGAAAAAATTTGCTGAAGCTAAAGCAGCAAAATAATTTGAGGGGGCGTGATCTACATGAAGGAATTGGTAGAAGTTATGGCCAAGTCTCTTGTAAATGATCCCTCTGCAGTAGTAGTGGAGGAGGAGACCACCGGTACAACAACGGTGCTTCGCCTCCATGTTGCTTCTGAAGATATGGGTAAGGTTATTGGAAAACAGGGCCGCATCGCAAAAGCTATCAGAACTGTTATGAAAGCAGTAGCAACCCGTGAGAATGTTAAAGTCATTGTCGAAATTATTTGATTGAGGATGGTATATCGCTATGGATAAAATGATCGTTAGGGTTCCCGTCGCTGTTAAAGCAAAAGTTACTGAAGATTTAAAGTTGAAAATTGTTGGAGATCTCCAAAATACCATAAAGAATATGGAGCTTGATCTGGAGCAATTCGAGTTCCAGGCTAAAAAAGCATTGCATCAGGCTGCCAGCGATTTGAGCGTGCTTCCGGCTTTGCGCGAACAAATTGACATCGAAAGAAATAAGCGTACTGCTGCCAAACAAGAAGCAGAGGCTAAGCTGAAAAGAGCGGAAGCTCTGGAGCTGGGCGCTGAAATTGGTCATGGTACCCTGGAGCGTACTGTAGAAATTACTGTAGGCACCAATATCGATACCCTGATGGGCGCAGAAATCCTTACCGAAGATGGTAAGATTATCGCTTTCCGCGAATAATCCATGGAAAACCAAATAGTTATTGGCAAAATTGTCGCTCCGCACGGTGTGCGGGGCGATATTCGTATATTGCCGTTAACCGATAAGCCGGAACAATTTTTAGACCTGGATTATCTGCTGCTGCCGGACGGACGCAAGCTGACCGTTAAAGCAGCACGCTTTCATAAAAGAATGGTGCTGGTGACTACTGCCGAAATCAAAAGCATGAACGAGTCCGAGCTGCTGCGCGGCATGGAGGTAAGCATTAATGCTGAGGACCTGCCGGAGCTGGAGGAAGGCCGCTTTTATGTTGCCGACCTTATCGGCCTGCCTGTTTATGACGAGCAGGGCGAGCAAATCGGTACCTTTAAGGACGCACTGAGCACAGGCAGCAACGATGTTTATGTTATCGCTGTCCCCGGACAGAAGGATTACCTGCTGCCGGCACTGAAGAAATATGTCAAGGAAATCAATCTGGCAGAAAAGCGCATTGTCGTGGAGCTGCCGGAATGGGTTGAGGCAGAATGAAGTTTTTATTTGTAACCTTATTTCCCGAACAGATTGAGCAGGCTGCGAGCCACAGTATTCTGCAGCGCGCTGCCTCCAAGGGTCTGATTGAGGTGAGCTGCATCAATCCGCGCGATTTTACGCATGACGTGCATCGCACGGTGGATGATTCTCCCTTCGGCGGCGGTGCAGGCATGGTGCTGAAGCCGGAGCCGATGGTGGCTGCCATCCGCAAGGCGAAGGAGCAGCTGCCGAACGCCCGTGTTATTGCGATGTGCCCGGGTGGACGCACGCTCAAACAGAGCATTGTCGAGGAATATGCCCACAGCGGACAGAATTTTATCTTCGTCTGCGGTCATTATGAGGGCTTTGACGAGCGCATCTTCCATTGGGTTGATGAAAAGCTGTCTATCGGCGATTACGTGCTCACCGGCGGCGAAATGCCTGCCATCATCGTGATGGACGCTATTTCCCGCTTTATTCCCGGCGTACTGGGCAAGATTGAAAGTGCGGAGGAGGATTCCTTCAGCACCGGTCTTCTGGAATACCCGCAGTACACCCGTCCGGTGAACTTTGAGGGCATGGAGGTGCCTGAGGTGCTGCGCAGCGGCAACCATGCGCTGATTAACAGCTGGCGCCTGAAGCAGTCGCTCAAGGCAACGCTTGCTTTGCGTCCCGACCTTTTGAGTGCGGAGCAGAAGGAGCTTTTGACAGGCCGTTTGCCCTATAAAATGAAAAAATCGGAGCGCCGCTTCTATGAGGAGCTGCGTGCCGAAATAGCTGCCGAGCAGGAAAAACGCGCAAGCGCCGAGGTGAAGGAGGATGAGGCGAATGGCTGATTTATATGTTGGTCTGGTCCATTATCCTATCTATAACAAGCGCATGAACGTTATCGCTGGCGCGGTAACTAACTTTGATATCCACGATATTTCGCGTACCTGCCGCACTTATAACGTGCAGGGCTATTACATCATCCACCCGCTGGAGGTCCAGAAGCAGATTATCGACAAGATACTTTCCTACTGGCAGGAGGGCTATGGCAAGGTGTATAACCCCGACCGTGCCGACGCGCTGAGCCGCGTGCTGTGGCAGCCTGATATCGCAAGTGCGGTGCAGACGATAGCAGAGCGCACAGGCAAGCAGCCTTACGTTGTCACTACGGATGCACGCATTTATCCAAACACCGTTTCCTACAGCTTTATGCGCAAGCAGCTGCAGGGGGGTGACAGACCGGTGCTGCTTTTGTTCGGCACAGGCTTTGGCATCGAGGCGGAAACTATGGCCAAATTTGATTATATTCTGGAGCCTGTTTACGGCCCCTGTGACTATAATCATCTTTGCGTGCGCAGTGCCGCAGCCATTATTCTGGACAGGCTTGCAGGCGAGGCCTGGTGGGAAAAAAATTAAAGAAAAATGCAAGAAATTATACACTTTTCTCTTGCATAAATTGTTTGTCTATGATACAATTTACGTTGTGTAATACGGACGGTCCGCTGTGGAGTTCGCACATGAACGTCTATGATTTAGGAGGAAACTATGAACATTATTGAAGTACTGGAACAAGAACAACTTCGTTCCGACATCCCTGAGTTTAAAGCAGGCGACACCGTTAAAGTTTATTGCAAAATCGTCGAGGGTACCCGCGAGCGCATTCAGCTGTTTGAAGGCGTTGTAATTTCCCGCAGTGGCTCCGGCGTTCGTGAAAACTTCACCGTTCGTCGTATTTCTTACGGCATTGGCGTAGAAAGAACTTTCCCGGTTCACAGCCCGCGTATTGAGAAAATCGTTGTAGCACGTGTTGGTATCGTTCGCCGTGCTAAACTGTATTATCTGCGCAAACTGACTGGTAAAGCTGCTCGTATCAGAGAAAAACGCTAATCAATCTTTGTTTATAGTAAAAGGGACTATAAACAAAAACCGCCCAACCCTAGTATTCATGGGGTTTGGCGGTTCTTTTTTTATTGAATGAGTTCAAAATGAGTTCCAAAAATTAAAATTTGCTATTTTGGGGCAAGTTATCCACAGTTAAGCTTTCTAATTTGTCGACAGCCTTTCTATTAGCTTCGGGCATCATGTGAGCATAAAATTTAAAGGTTGTGTTTGTATCTGCGTGACCAATCTGTTCAGCGACTGCCAAAATATCTCCGGTAGTTGCGTAAAGCATGGAAGCATAGCTGTGCCGGAGAATATGAGGGCTGATTCTTGGCAAGCCTAACTTAATGCAGTGATAGCGCATATATGTTCTGATAGCCGTCGGCTTTATGCCGTCAAAGATATAATCTTCGGCTTTGACCTTGTAAAGGGTGCTTATGTAGTCCATGATTTGATGATAGAGGTATTTCGGTATCTCAACATCACGAACGGAGCTTCTTGTCTTGGTTGTGCTGATGACGTATTCGTCTTTATTGTTTATCCTCATGAGTGATTTGTCAACGTGAATTTTATATGGAGATATATCCTCGATTTTTAGTGCCAAAACTTCACCTATTCGCAAGCCTGCCCAAAAGATGATATTGAACAGCACTCTATGCGAAGCTATCTCAATATCATCATAAAAAACTTTATACTGTTCAACTGTCCATAACTTTGCACGTGTATCGTTTGAATATGGCTTTACCCTGTCAGTAAGAGTGACAGGGTTATTTTTTGTCCCGAAGTTTCTTTTTGAGAATTCAAATACCTGGTTCAGTTCTGAGCGAATGCGGTTTAACAGTCTGCTTGAAAGACGTTCTTTTTCTGATTTTTCGTTTTGAAGTGCAAGCCAGCGCATAACTTGAAGCGGAGTAACTTTATCGACGTTCATGTTTTCGAAGAAGGGGAGAACGTAATATTCCAATGCCTGGATTTTTCCGTCAACGGTCGATTGCTTTAATTCTCCTAGCTTTAGTTTGCTGTCCAGCTCTTCCCGGTATGCTGCAATAACTTCACTGAATTTCGGATCATGCGTATGAGTTTTGTTTCTCATATCGCTTTCATATTTTTCAGCATCACGCTTTTTGTCAAAGCCTCTTTTTGTTGTATGCTTGCGCACGCCTTGCCAATCTTTATACCAAAAAGCGCAGTCCCATTTTCCTGTTTTCGGATTTTTTGTTACTGTCATGTTTCGCAGCTCCCTTCATGTAATTTTTGCCAAAAAATGCAAAAAAATCTCTTTAGTATTTAGCTTATACGCGACTTTTCAAGGCTTCTGCTTATATTTATATTAGTAAAAATTAAATGCTCATATAAGCTAGATATGAAGCTCTGATAAGATTTTTAATTTATAAAAATAGTGATATAAACTGTATAAAAACACTGGCTTGAAAAGCAACCTGAAATTTTATGTTCAGACTGTTTTTTAAGCCTTTTTTATTTCAAAAAGCACAAAAGCAGGCTTTACGCCTGCTAGTGATTTTTTTGCATTAGTCCATTACTTGTGGTTGGGTCGACCTAGTCCAATTTTTGT
>ENA-UONW01000306-UONW01000306.1-human-gut-metagenome-genome-assembly--contig:-CS52-NODE-306-length-76665-cov-15.563699_pt1 | contig 76665 bp, 63 predicted proteins | sample MGYA00242463_ERZ724010 | MGnify/ENA metagenome assembly ERZ724010 | reverse complement strand
CTTCAAATTCTCCCCGAACCTGTTTGGCCTCGATGTTGAAGCATGAGAGCATGGCACTGAACTCCCCGAATGTCTGGAAGCGGTAGGCGGTGAACACACTTTTGAGGATATTGCCGACCTGACGTTTCACGTCCCCGTCCCGGTAGTCCGCCTTCTTGAGATACGGTTCCAGCAGTTCGTTCCGCTTGTCAGCCACAGGCTTGAGTCCGAATCTGTTTTCCAGTTCCCGGCAGGCTTTCATCGAACGATTCCATTCGTATGCGTCACTGATTTTCTCACCGTTCTCCTTCACGCAGGTGGAGACAATATGGACATGCCTGCGGTCGATGTCCTCGTGCAGATAGACGATGTAGGGCTGGTCGCCGTAGCCCATCTTCTGCATGTACTCGCGTGCCAGTTCCGCGAACTGCCCGTCCGTGAGGCGGTCGTCCACCGATGGGTTCAGAGAGATATGCAGTACCGGCTTCTCCGTGTTCCTGTTGGCGGCGAGGTAGCTCTCGAAAGCCCATAGCGTCTGCTGCATGACATTGTGGGGATTTCCAGTGAGGTCGGTAATCATGCGGTTGCCCGCGATGATACGGGCGGTTGCCTCATCCACTTTACGCTGGTTGTAGATGACCACCCCGTAGAGCGATACACCCCTGTTGATCTTAGCCACCATTCTGCTGTTCCTCCTTTTTTCTTTTTATAAGGTATTCCTCCTCGAACTCCCGGGTAAGCATGATGATCCGCTTGCTCAGTACCACCAGGTCGATGGTGGCCTTTTCCAGATTGCGGAGCAGGGCGAACGCCCGTTTCTCGCCGAAATTGGACTTGACTGCCTTCACAGTCTGGTTGTAGTTGTTGCCGATGGCCTGGAACTGGTGATAGAAATTTGTAAGTCTGATGTAGTAGTCCATCGCAGCCTTGTCGATTCTGACGACCTTCATTTCACGTCCGAAAATCATCGCCTTGATGAATCTTGCCCGTTGTTTCATCCCGGATTTTTCAAACAGCAGCTCGAAATTTCCGTTCTCTTCCGAAGTCAGTTTGATACCGTAGCGGAATACTGCCGGGTCGGTCTTCGGTTTTCTGCCCGTCCTTCTTCTTGTTCTTCTTTTACTGTTTTCTTCCATACGCATTGAGATTTTCTGTTTCTGATTTTACGTCATGGATTTCCGACTTTGGAGGAAATCCCTCCCGAGCCTTCAGGCGAGTGGCAAGTTTGTTTTGGGATGCCCGAATCATTTCGGGCTGCCCAAAACACAACTTGCTATGTTCGCTTGAACATGAATTTGCCTGAAGTCAAATTGAGTTTTGACCTTCAGCCTTATTCTTCGGCTTCGGGATAGCTCCATCCGGCATCCATTCCGTTGTCGGTGGCAAAGTTACTGCGGTATATCTATCTGTAAAACAGTTGATTATATGTAACAAGATGTCATACGGTGACAAGGGTCGTCACCGTCTCCGGATGATGGTGATTATTCGGGAAAATCCCCTTTTATTTGCAGTGTGAATGATGGAATTTGTGCAATACTTAACGACTGAATTACTGCAGTACTGACTGTGTGAATGCAGTACTGACTGACAGAACGACTGATTGGCTGGAGTACTGCACATCGGAAGTAGATAATGACTGGCGTACTGATGTTATGCAGTAGTGATGGAAAGCAGTGATGATGTTCTGGCGTAATGCTGTAATGACAGGCTGCATATATCCAGTCAGCCAGTAAGTATGGAATCTGTTATGTTCAATATAAAAGTAAGAAGCGTATGAAAAAAGAAACAGTTTATGTTGCCCTTTGCAACCAGAAGGGCGGAGTCGGCAAATCGGCCATGACGATTTTGCTTGCCGGGTATTACCATTATCTGAAAGGACTGAATGTTGCTGTTGTTGACTGTGACTACCCACAGTTCAGTCTGGTCCGTATGAAAGAGAGGGATATGCGTACTGTCGAACACAGTGAATATTTCAAGCAGCTGATGGTATCCCAGTTTGAGCGTATCAAGAAGAAAGCCTACATGATTGTAGGATCGAAAGCGGAGAATGCCCGTCAGACGGCAGACGAACTGGCGGCGGGCGGTGATTATGACCTGATTATCGTGGATCTGCCCGGAACGGTAAATTCCAGAGGGGTTCTCAATACCATTGTCAATATGGATTACGTGCTGACTCCGATTGTTCCGGACCGGATAGTGATGCAGAGCAGTCTGTCATTTTCTACAACCGTCCTGGATTATATCAGGGAAATGAAGGATATTCCGTTGAAAGAGTTCTTCTTTTTCTGGACCAAAAAGGATGCCCGTGCTTCAACGGAAGTATTCGACGCCTATTGTGCCATTATGCACAAGTTGGAATTGAATGTTCTGGACACCATTGTTCCGGAAACCAACCGTTATGAAAAGGAATTGTCACTTCTCAACAAATCCTTTTTCCGCTGTACCCTTTTCCCGCCTCCAACCAAACTGATGAAAGGCAGCGGACTCGCAGAACTTGCAGAGGAACTTTTTGTTAAATTAAAACTGGAATGTCATGGCGAAGAAACAGGTAACGGTAAATGAGGAACTTCTCCGGGGAATTATGGCAGGGGATGTTCCGGTCTATGGAAAGAATGCTCCGAAAGACGTGATCATTGACGAGGAATCTGTTGAAGAAGATATACAGGAAAATGGGAACGACATCGGCGGTCATGATATGAAAAGTGCCGTAAGACAAAAAAAACGCAAGGATGAATCCGGTTCGTACCGCAGGCAGTTCCTCAAGGGTGGTAATATCCAGTTGAGACAGCAGGCCTATATCAGTCTGGAAAATTACCAGTTCATACGGAGATTCCTGTCCGTTGTGGCCCCGGGAGTCAGTATGTCAAAATATATCGATGATATTCTGACCGCTCATTTGGAGCAGTACCGGGAGGAAATAAACAGTCTTTATAACAATCAGATCAATAATCAACCTTTATATAAAGAATAGTTAGGGAACATATTCATGAAAATGACATTGAAAGTGTCCGTAACAGAAATTGTATAATGGGAATAACACCAAATATTTATAAGCACTATGGTAACGATTTTATATTTTATGGTCAAGACGATATGTGTGACCATCATACTTAATCATTTATGGGTATTTGTTTTCGGAAGCAGAATGTACGGTTTATGGGACGGGCTTGTCCGTTGGCTACGTATCGTCCGTGTCAGATTATGGAAACTTCGCAGGAAACATCTGAAGAAGAAAAAGGAAGTGTGGCGAAAACCGGAAACACAGACCACGTCTGAAGATACGGTGCCGGTAGGAAAGCACATTCATAAGAATTCTGCCGTAAGTGAAACTGCATCACCGGTTTCAGATGATGATGTAATCGGCAAGACAAAGATTGTATATCTTGAAGATCCTGATATTCGGAAGAAAGTACCGGTTCGTTCTGAACCTTTGGAGAAGATACCTGTAGAGGAAGACAGGGAAATCAATGCCGATGATGTGGATGACACTCTTTTTGGCGGGAAAAACGGTCTGTCCGATGAAGAAAAACGTGAATTGATGGTACCTGCGGATTCTGAACCGGACCCGGATTTCAATACTGCATTGACATATGAAGACATGAACAATATGGCGGATGTGCTGGTGGATAACTCTACTGATGAGACCAAGATTATCCGTGCTGTTCACACTATACGGCATAAGCTGTCCGGCACCCAATTGCTGGCTTTCCTTGAAAATGAATCCGGTTTCCAGCAGAAAATAGACAATCTTATTGACGAATATATGGATAAGGTCGAAGGTTTTACGAAGCAGGATGCCGGGGAAAAAGCCGACGTTTCATTTGATATAAGGAAATATACTTAGCCGTTAAGTAAAAAAGTTGTAGCGTTGAAATGATGATAACCCCGAAAGTAAAATAAAACGTTCGGGGTTATCATTAGTTATACTATTAAAGGCTTATTTGAGTATAGTTCTGCATTAACTCTTATTTTCTGCACTTTATTATTATTCTTGTAATACGAATATGCAAATATAGTGTTTATAATCAGATTAATATACTTTTTAAAGTAATATTTTGTAATAAAGAAGTTCTAATATTCAACAACTTATAACATAAGAAGAGGTTTATTGCTAAAAAAGATTACTTTACGAGAATGACATCATCGAGGTTAGTGGTGTACAAAGAACTGAAATAACAGTATATGAACCAGTACAGTTCAGCACTGGAAGCCGGGGTTTTGGAATGGGTGTGTGATCTTATATCTGAGAGCATGGGTTTTGTGCCGTTATTAAGTAACGAGCAAGGACGAACTTCTTCAGGAAATCTATCTTGAAGAAGAAAAAAGTCCTCCTGAATAGTTAAATATCAGATTTTTAGAACAATGAGCCTATATTTTGTGTAACTTTATGAAGTAATCTTTAAATCGTTGGGCTTATGAGAAAGTTTTATTATTTACTTTTTGGTGTCTTTTGTTTGTTTTCTTGTAATCCTTCTTTCGATGAAAGTTCTTCTATTAAATCCAAAGAATTGAATGTTAAGGCAACGGAGGAGATAGCTGTTTTGACAACTGATGAAGTTACTACTAAAAGTGTTCTTTTACCTGTAGGAATTGGGACAGAGGTTGATAATGGAAGAGTTGTTGTAACGTTTATGCAAACAGCTCGACCTTATTTTCTTGATATGGGAAGTGATGAATCCTCAGATTGTGTATCTTTGATAAATCGTGCAATAAAAGAACATTTGTCTTTGGAGGTTTCTGTATTAGAAGGAACAACAGAAATTGTTTCTATAAAACTGGTTGATGATGTTCTGCAGAAAAGTATTCAGAATAAATTGATATTAAATCCCGATTTAGGGGTTAAAACTCGTAGAATATCAGCTATACCAAGTGAAACTATTTTAAATTCTTTGTATCAAAAGATTGTTAATCAATCTTGTGGAACTACTTCTTATAATTGTATACCTTTTCGTTATCCTGTAGATGGTTGTTTCGCACGAGCTCATGCAATGAGAAGGATTTTATTGGATAATGGGTATGATTGTCAGAAGATTTTTTTGTATGGAAATTGAGACCGTAATTCAAACTGTGTCAATCCTTAACAATATAATATTACTTTCGGATAAATATCGGAATATCAAATATATATGAAGTAATATTGAGCAGAAAGAAGGACAAACTAAAGGTTTGAACTGGTTGTTTCTTCCTCATTTCTTATTTCTGTTATTCTTTAATGTGTCTAATAGAGATAGTAATTGCTTTGGATTATTTTCCAATATTGCAATTTTATCATTAAAAGAACGATTCTTTTCTGTACAGGAGAAAGGGATGATGTAAAAATATAAATCAACTTTATCATTTATAACTCTGTATTCACGTGTATTTTTCCGAAAGTCTTTTGTTCATCACGAATACGGCAAAGTTCCTGGTGTGCTTTTTCTTTATACTCCTGAAGAACTTTGATTTCGTTACGAAATAAAAATTCAACAAGGATATCATTGTTTTTATACAAACTATACAAATGTAGATATTAAAATTGACTTATAGCTGTAATTATGAAATAAATAAGCTACATTCAGCACCATATTTTACTTCACGAGAATGACATCATCGAGGTTGGTGGTGTACTGCTTGCTGATGTGTTCGCATTTGAGGTGCCACGACTTGTTTGTAGTGCCCTGGACAGCTACCTTTATGGTGTTGTGGCCGTTCTTGCGGTTTATAGCATCTATGGCAGCGGCCAGACGTGACTGCTTGTCACGGTCAATGCTATCAAAGAGGTTGGTCTGGATGGCAGAGTCAGGAACTATGTTCCAGACAATGACACCGGCTTTCTTGTACTGGTAACCGCCTTCTTTGCGGAAATCCATGCGGAGTGCCCGGACTGCGGTGCTTACAAGCTCCTGAAGGTCGTTGGTCGGTACCTGCAGGTGGATGGTGCGGTTGATGCTATGTTGCGGAAGATCCAGGCGGAAACGGCTGGTATAGGCGAAGACAGTTATTTCCGCACAGCAGCTGTGCTGCATACGAAGCTTGCGCACACATTCGGAAGAAAAGTTGGCGACTGCTACCTACCATGATTTATAATTAATTATATGTCTGTGATATTTGATTATGTAAAACAAATTCAAGGGCCTTTTCTTGGGGTATTTCTATATCAGGCAGAACACCATGTATTGGTTCTGTATCATTTGCTCCATAAAGATACACTCTTGCAAATGAAATAGTGGAAGCTATTTTAGAATGTGGCAACCTATAAATTACGACATCGCCAAAACAAACAGACATACCTCCAGATTCTTCTCCTACAATAGGACCACGATTAAGTTTTTTAAATGTCCATGCAAATGCGCTTGCTGAAGAGAAAGTGGCATGACTAATTAAAAGAGTTATCTTTCCATTATAGCGTAAGGGATTATTTCTTAACGGAATTAGAGTATTGTAGGTTACTGTATCAATACCGTCAGAGTGATTGTAATAATCAGCCCCCCAATTATCTTTTGCTAATTTTTTCTGCATATTACTGTATCTAGTTATAAACTGCCCGAATTGCAGAAAAGGATTATCTGAAATATACTGAAACAGTTCATCTCCTATATTAGAATCACCCCCTCCATTATTTCTTAGATCTATTATAAGATGTTCTGTCTTATTTTCATGCAATTGATAGAACATCGAATCGACAAATAATTTAAACCTATCAAGATCCTTAAAGGCATTAAAAGTCATAAGAGCTGTTTTGTTGTCTATAAATTCAAATTCGTATGGCTCATTCACAGCTGTTTGTTGTATAGATAGCTCTGTATATTTATGATATGGGACTGCATCTATATTACATTCTTTTAGTCCTTTTTCTGTTTTATAAGTAATACTAAAACTATCAGAAGGATAAAGCATATACAAGAAATGATTAAAATCACGGTTCACCTTGGACAAGCGAAAGAATATCCGTTCACCACTACAATAAGGCAACATTTCCTCTACCAAAGTTCTATATGATGTTCCATTAACAGATAACAACTGAATCCCTTTCTTCAATTTCACGCCATTAGAATAATAATCACATTTTAACCATAGTGTAGAGTCATTAGTGTTAACTTCTATCGGCAAAGGAAAAACTAAAATATCTTCTTTCTGTAGAATTTCTTTTGGGAAATATAGTTGAGTATGTCCATCACCTAAAATAGTAGTCAATGGCTGTAAATGTTTATAAAGTTCTATAGGTGAGTAGTGCGCATTAACCAATCTTTCATGTATTTTATCTAATGAATCATTAAATACTTGTTCAGAACATTCCCAAAATAGATTTGGATGAATTTCTTTCATAGCATAAACAAATGAATCTACATCGGTATGTGCTTCCATTTTAGTTATAGTAGCAATATTATTTTGTTTACAACCAATACATAATAAGCTAATTAAACTAACTTTTAAAAGAAAAAAAAAATTGAGCATAAAACAGTTATTATTTACACTGCAAATATAGATTTTTTAATTTACTTTTTTCTTCATGGATGAAAAAACTATCTATAATCAACACCTTACCTATTTCACTTCACAATGATAACATCATCAAGGTTGGTGGTGTACTGCTTGCTGATGTGTTCGCATTTGAGGTGCCAAGACTTGTCTGTAGTGCCCTGGACAGCTACCTTTATGGTGTTGTGGCCGTTCTTGCGGTTGATGGCATCTATGGCAGCGGCCAGCCGTGATTGCTTGTCACGGTCAATGGTGTCGAAAAGGTTGGTCTGTATGGCAGAGTCAGGAACTATGTTCCAGACAATGACACCGGCTTTCTTGTACTGGTAACCGCCCTCTTTGCAAAAATCTATTCTGAGTGCCCGGACTGCGGTGCTCACAAGTTCCTGAAGGTCGTTGGTTGGTACCTGCTGGATGGTGCGGTTGATACAGTGATGCGGTAGATCTAGACGGAAACGGCTGGTATAGGCGAAGACTGTTATCTCTGTACAGCAGCTGTGCTGCATACGGAGCTTACGGACACATTCGGAAGAAAAGTTGGCGACAGCTTCCTCTAAGCTGGAGAGTTCGGACAGGCTGAAATGAGTTTAGTTTTCTTTGTTTCAACGAATCTGTATTGGTGTGATATTTAATTATCAGAAAAGCCTCTGGTATAAAATATCCAGAGGCTTTTCAAATATTTAATCTATAAAAATTAGTTTCCGATTTTTATAGCATAAAATTGTTTTTTGTCTAGATAATATTTCATATCCGATAAGACCTTGTATAGCTTCTGACCTCGTCGCATTGAGATGATCTATATTGCTAAATACAGTCTCAGTATTTTTAAATTTTTTATTTCCAATTTTCATCCCCCTAAGTTTCCCTGTATGGACTTCTGTAAAATTCCCATTATTTGCGCCCTTTAAATCTGTTGTTTTTATATCCTTTATATTTTTCTTTAACTGAGTCCATAATTGAGAATCTAAAAGATTAGTACCTGCACCACAATCTATGGCTAACAGAAGAGTAATCTTATCTATTTGAGCGTTCACACATGGTATATGAGTAAAGGATTTTTCTTCATTAAAAGATAAAGATATCTCACTAAATTTATATTTGTTTTCTTTTAAAAATGTATCTGTATAATCTGGGGCTATTAAAGTAAGTGTTTTATTCTGATAATCAAACAATAAGTCAAAATCTTTATATATTGAGTATCCGATCAAACCATGAATTTCTAGCCCATTCTCCAAATGAGATAAATCAGACATCATTACTTTTATATTTTTAGCCTGTATGCCATTGAAATTAAATGAATCAACCGCTATTACATCTTGACCGTTTATGCTACTACCATTTACATCTTTTGAATTATTGAGACTGATCTCTTTCTTATTTCCGTTTGCTTTGAAATACTTACTGTTGAGATATAGTGAAGGGGCACCACTATCAATGATAAATTTGCATTTTTCACCGTTTATCATTGCAGTAACAACTATCAGATTATCAGACGTTATTTCAAATGGAATTGATATCATTTTCGATTGTGGCCTTTCAAACTCTATTTCTTTATCAGCTTTTTTCACCATAACTGCAAACAAATTCAGGCGTTTTATCTTATTTTCTTTATTAAAAACAAAGGTAGAAGTTCTTTCCCCAACTCTCGAATAAGTGAATTTATATACCAATGTCAGACTATTTTCATCTTTACTTTCCGATATTTTTTCATATTTCGATACATGCTCATTTAATTGTACAACTATTTGGTTTAGTACTAGTGTAGCAACATTCCCCTTTTGACCAGAGCACTCGAAATCAGGTGAAAGGTGTTTTTGTAAACCCTCAGTAGAGTGGTTGTTAATTGCATCAACTGTTTCCTGTACAACTTTCTCGCACTCTGTGATTGATTGCGCCTTTGCACCTTGTGAAAAGAATAAAAATAAAATAACACAGATAATGGTAATGTTTGTTCTCATAAAACTATTATTTGATGTTTATAATTTGTTCTTATTTCCCAACCTATATCCGCTTGTCACGCACCTTAAATGAATTCATGCACATTTCAAATCTTTCGTTAAAGAATTAATATTGAATAACGACAATCAACTTCCGATACATTCTTTTATTTCCTATCTCCTTGAAATTTAAAACGTACAGAAGAAATCTATTTATTATGGCAAGCTCTGCAAAATATAAAGCACAGTTTCTTTATCTATATTGCATTTTTTCTCTCAAAAATACAATATGAAATTTCTATAAAAAGAATCTTGTGATGCTTTTATCTCTTTATAGCAAGTAAATTTCAACATATGTTGAGATTTACTTGCTCATAGTTATTGCTTTCCTTATTCTACTCATATGTGTTGGAGTTATTTTAAGATAAGATGCAATTTCCTTTAAAGGAATAAGTTGGAACAAATAAGGACTTCTTTTAAGAAGCTGTTTGTATCTTTCTTCAGGAGTTAATCTATAGAAGTCAGCATATCGTGAATAGGTTTGAAAAAACATTTGTTCCGCTGCTATTCTAGCAATATAAACTGCCTCAAAACTATTTTCAAATTCTTTTATTAATACATTAGAATGACAAATGAGAATTTTACAATCCGTTAATGCACAAATAGATATTTCAGATTCAAGATTATAAAGACAAGTTGGATAATCAGCCACAAATTCACCTTCAAAAGAGAATCCTGTATTATATTCTTTTTTTTCAGTTGCATTATAGCATGTATATTTTATAATACCTGATTCAATATATCCCCAATAAGGGAAAATATCCCCTTCTCTAGAAATATAGTCTCCTTTATTATAGGATTTTAGTGTTCCTTTTTCTAAACACAGTTTTTTAAAAAAAGTAGTATCTATTTTGGATATATATTTGTTAAATTGTGACTCATTCATCATATTTAAATTTAAAAGATAAATTACTGTTCTCAGAGATTTTCTACAAATGTAACTCTTATTATTGATTTATCGTTTTATTTATGACATAAATCATCTATTATCAATAACTTACCTTGCTTACTTCACAATAATGACATCATCGAGGTTGGTGGTGTACTGCTTGCTGATGTGTTCGCATTTTAGGTGCCATGACTTATCTGTAGTGCCCTGGACAGCTACCTTTATGGTGTTGTGGCCGTTCTTGCGGTTTATGGCATCTATGGCAGCGGCCAGGCGTGACTGTTTGTCACGGTCAATGGTATCAAACAGGTTGGTCTGTATGGCAGAATCAGGAACTATGTTCCAGACAATGACACCGGCTTTCTTGTACTGGTAACCGCCCTCTTTGCAAAAATCTATTCTGAGTGCCCGGACTGCGGTGCTCACAAGTTCCTGAAGGTCGTTGGTTGGTACCTGCTGGATGGTGCGGTTGATACAGTGATGCGGTAGATCTAGACGGAAACGGCTGGTATAGGCGAAGACTGTTATCTCTGTACAGCAGCTGTGCTGCATACGGAGCTTACGGACACATTCGGAAGAAAAGTTGGCGACAGCTTCCTCTAAACTGGAGAGTCCGGACAGACCGGAGTCAGGGAAACTGCGGCTGGTACAGATACTCTTTTTCTGCGGCAGTTCCTCGACATCGATACAGGATTCACCACGAAGCTCCTTCCAAGTGCGTACACCGGTAATTGTAAGTAATTTTCGCACAAAACTCTCGCTTTTCTGAGTGAAATCTAAGGCGGTATTTATACCGTAATAGCGCAGCTTATCCAAACTCCGATGGCCGATACCCCAGACATCGCCAATTTCGAAGCCCTGTAGCGCCTTGATGCGCTTTTCCTCAGAATCAATCATGCATACACCCTGATATCCCTTGTACTTCTTTCCGTAGCGGCTTGCCACCTTCGCCAGAGTCTTTGTAGGAGCAATGCCCATTGTAACCGGGATGCCTGTACCCTTTCCGATGGTCTTTACAATCTTCCGACCGTAGGAAACCAGTTTCTCACCTTCTCCAAAGCCGGAGAGATCCAGGAACGCTTCATCGATTGAGTACTGTGTCAGTTCGGGCGTGAACTCGGACAGCAGCATCATTACCCGGCGGCTCATATCACCATACAGATTGTAGTTGGAACTGAAAACAGCCACATTGTTTGCCTCCAAGACTTCACGGATCTGATAGAGAGGTGTCCCCATCTTGATGCCCATTGCCTTGACTTCGTTGCTTCTGGCCACGACACAGCCGTCATTGTTCGAGAGAACAACAACAGGTTTGTCACGGAGCAGCGGATTGAACACGCGCTCACATGAGCAGTAGAAGTTATTGCAATCAACAAGGGCTATCATCTGCCTTTTCTAAGCTGTCTTTTTATGTTGTAGGTAAGAACTCCCCATATCAGGAAGTTGTTCTCCTCTGTAATCTTAATCGGAGTGTATTCCTCGTTGGCCGGAACGAGCCAGATACATTTCTCATTATCGTCAAAGCGCACTGTTTTAAGCGTGAACTCTCCATCGATGAAAGCCACAACGATGTCACCGTCCTGAGGTTCCAGGGCCTTGTCTATGACCAGCAGGTCGCCGTCATCAATTCCACAATCACGCATTGAATCGCCGGAAGCACGGGCATAGAAAGTAGTTGCCGGATGTCGTATGAGTTCACGGTTCAGGTCTATACTGTCCGTCATATAGTCCTGAGCCGGCGATGGGAAACCAGCTCTCACACCCTGGTCTGCAAACGGCAATGGCAGTTCGCTGCTCAGGTCGGCAGAGTACATGGTAAGTTTTATGCTCATCCCAGAAGTCCTTTCTCCAGCATTTCCTTACGAAGAAGTTCTTTCTCTACTTCAGTCATATCAGCCAGTTTCAATCTGTGGGGATTCTGTCTCTGATAAGCCTTGACATCCTCAATCACATTCTGGAAGTCATACAGAAATTCGCGAGAAGCACCATGTCTTCTGTAGATTTCAATGGCTGCTTCCAATACTTCTACCGTACAGGTATCATCACCTTGAAATACAGTAGCAGGTATTTGATTTACGACGCATTTTCGTAATAAAGCAAATTGATACATAATGTTTGTTTGTATTTCAAAATTTAACTTCTAATTATCGTGGCATATTTGTCATCAGATTCTTATAATAATTCATCAATTTTGCAAATATAGTGTATAATTGAAAGCAGTCACTTATATTAATTAATTTCTAGTAACAAATAAGTTTAATATTCAGCTACTTATAATAATCGAAGCATAATACTTAAAAAATGTCATTTCACGAGGATTACATCATCAAGATTGGATGTGTACTGTTTGCTAATATGTTCACTTTATAGCGTTGCGGCCGTTCTTACGATTGATGCAGTGCTGGAGAAGCAGTAGGAGGATAATTCAACTTGTTCAAGAAAAGAGGTCGAGGGGATTGGTATGTTATTTTAGATAACTTTACCGCTTGCGTTAGGTATGTTTGTCCCCTGTCTTTTTGATACAGTTCTCCGATCATGAGATCAGCAGGTGGATTTTCTAAAGTTGTTTTTCACTTTTTTGAATGTACTAAAACCTTTCTTTTATAAGCAAATCCTCTATGCCATTGAATGGAAGTTTAGATAAGCTTGAAATCCTTCTTCTTCAACAGGGTTTGTCCGTTATGAAATCCGTCGTATATGTGGACTATGATTCTCTGTCATTCATGCTGTCACTGGTAGAGAAGAGTGAAGGCTCGGGCTACCTTTGCCGGAAGAATCAAATGCCGTTTTTCCGCTGTTTTTTCTTTGTCGCAATCCCTTTCCGATGTAACGTAATGACACCCGATGTCACGCATCGTCAGTATTGTAAATCAATAAATTAGACGTTATATATTCGTGGTCGAAATCATTTTTTGTCTCACCAATTAAAAGTTTCGACACATGAAAAAAAGATTCTTTTTTGCAGCCATGATGCTGCTTGCAACGACAGGGGCTTTCGCCCAGGGTAACGGTATCGGCGGTATCACTGAAGCCACCAACATGGTCACTTCCTATTTCGATCCGGGAACGAAACTGATTTATGCCATCGGAGCCGTGGTCGGCCTTATCGGAGGCGTGAAGGTCTATTCCAAGTTTTCCTCGGGAGATCCCGACACCTCCAAGACGGCAGCCAGCTGGTTCGGTGCCTGCATCTTTTTAATCGTAGCCGCCACAATCTTACGTTCATTCTTCCTCTGATTATGGCGGAGTATCCTATCAACAAGGGAATTGGCCGCAGCCCTGAGTTCAAGGGGCTGAAAAGCCAGTACCTGTTCATCTTCGCCGGCGGACTGCTCGCCCTGTTCGTTCTGTTTGTCATCATGTACATGGCAGGCATCGACCAGTGGGTATGTATCGGCTTCGGTGTCATCTGCGCCTCGGTGCTTGTCTGGGTGACTTTCCGCCTGAACGCGAAATACGGTGAATGGGGACTGATGAAATTGCAGGCGCTGCGCCGCCATCCCCGCTACATCATCAGCCGGAAGGGTTTTCTCCGGTTGATTTGTCCAACCCCGAAAAAACGAAATGTATGAGAAATGTAATGAAAGCCGCCACACTGGAAAGCCGGTTTCCGCTGATGGCCGTCGAGCACGGGTGCATCATCAGCAAGGATGCCGACATTACCGTGGCCTACAGGGTGGAGCTGCCGGAAGTGTTCACGCTGACACGCGCCGAGTACGAGGCCCTCCATTCCACATGGGCGAAGGCAGTCCGGGTTCTACCGAACTACAGCATCGTCCACAAGCAGGATATCTTCATCGAGGAGGGTTACAGACCTGATATCTGCCGGGATGACCTGAGTTTCCTCAGCCGAAGCTTTGAAAGGCATTTCAACGAACGGCCGTACCTGAACCATACCTGCTATCTGTTCCTGACTAAGACCACTAAGGAACACAGCCGCACGACAAGCAGTTTCAATGCCCTCACGCGCGGGTTTATCATCCCCAAGGAGATGCAGGACAAGGATACCGTCGCACGCTTTCTGGAATGTTGCGGGCAGTTCGAGCGTATCGTGAACGACAGCGGTCTGCTCCGCATGGTCAGGCTGACGGACGAAGAGATTACCGGTACGGAAACCTCCGCGGGCATTATCGAAAAGTATTTTTCGCTTTCGCAGGAAAATACGACCAGCCTGCAGGACATCACTCTCGGAGCCGGGGAAATGAAGGTCGGTGACAATGTGCTCTGTCTGCATACCCTTTCTGAAACTGAGGATTTGCCGTCATCCGTGGGTACGGACAGCCGTTATGAACGGCTGTCCACGGACCGCAGCGACTGCCGCCTGTCCTTTGCCGCACCGATAGGGATACTGCTCACGTGCAACCATATCGTGAACCAGTATCTCTTCATAGACGATTCGGCGGAGAACCTGAGGAAATTCGAGCAGACCGCCCGCAACATGCACTCGCTGTCCCGTTACAGCCGCTCCAACCAGATCAACCGTGAATGGATTGAGGAGTACCTGAACGAGGCGCACAGCAAGGGGCTCACTTCCATCCGTGCGCACTGCAACGTCTTTGCATGGAGTGATGACCGCGAGAAGCTGAAGCGTATCAAGAACGACGTGGGCAGCCAGATTGCCCTGATGGAGGCCAAGCCCCGTCACAATACCGTCGATGTACCTACACTCTTCTGGGCGGCCATTCCCGGCAATGCCGGTGATTTTCCGTCTGAGGAAAGTTTCTACACCTTCATCGAGCAGGCCCTGTGCCTGTTCATCGGGGAAACGTCCTACAAGGATTCGCTCTCGCCGTTCGGCATCCGCATGGTGGACCGTCTGACCGGAAAGCCTGTCCATCTGGACATTTCCGACCTTCCGATGAAGAACGGTACGATTACCAACCGCAACAAGTTCATCCTCGGACCTTCGGGCAGCGGAAAGTCATTTTTCACCAACCACATGGTGCGCCAGTATTACGAACAGGGAGCGCATGTGCTGCTGGTGGACACGGGAAATTCCTATCAGGGACTGTGCAGCCTTATCCATGCCCGCACGCATGGCGAGGACGGCATCTATTTCACCTATGAGGAGAGCGATCCGATAGCCTTCAATCCTTTCTACGTGGAGGACGGTACTTTTGATATCGAAAAAAAGGAGTCCATCAAGACGCTTATCCTTACCCTGTGGAAACGTGACGACGAGCCGCCGACACGTGCCGAGGAGGTGGCGCTCTCCAACGCAGTCAATCTCTTTCTGGAGAAGATCCGCACGGACAGTACCGTTGTTCCGTCCTTCAACACCTTCTATGAGTTCATCCGCGACGAGTATCAGGAAATCCTGAAGACCAAGCGTACACGGGAGAAGGATTTTGACGTGTGGGGATTCCTGAATGTGCTGGAACCTTATTACAAGGGTGGCGAATACGACTATCTGTTAAACTCCGAAAAACAGCTTGATCTGTTGTCCAAACGCTTCATCGTCTTTGAATTGGACAATATCAAGGACAACAAGGTACTGTTCCCGATTGTCACCATCATCATTATGGAAACCTTCATCAACAAGATGAGAAAGCTGAAAGGTATTCGCAAAATGATTCTGCTGGAGGAGGCATGGAAGGCCATCAGCAAGGAAGGTATGGCGGAATATCTGAAGTACCTTTTCAAGACCGTCCGAAAGTTTTTCGGAGAGGCTGTTGTCGTTACCCAGGAGGTGGAAGATATTATTTCGTCACCCATCGTCAAGGGAACCATCATCAACAACAGCGACTGCAAGATTTTGTTGGACCAGAGGAAGTATGTCAACAAGTTCGATGAAATCCAGTCCCTGCTGGGTTTGACCGATAAGGAACGTGCCCAGATTCTCTCCATCAACATGGCCAACAGCCCGTCCCGCAAGTACAAGGAAGTGTGGATAGGTCTCGGCGGAACACAGTCGGCGGTCTATGCCACCGAGGTCTCGCCGGAAGAGTACTACACCTATACGACCGAGGAGACGGAAAAGCTTGAAGTAATGCGGCTTACCCGGAAGCTGGGTGGCAATATCGAGCTGGCAATCAAGCAGCTGGCCGAGAGCAAGAGGAAAAAGTGAAATCATTTATCAACCCATTAAACTTCTGAATCTATGTATAGCGATCTGGAATCTAATGAAAGCAAACGCCGTGAGGTCGTGTCATCCCTCTACTGGTCCCTGATGCAGGGCTGGAATATTCCTCTTTCCATACAGGAGTATTACGGATTCACGGAGGATTACCGTCTGTTCCATCAGCTTGAAGGGATGGCTCCTGACGAATACCTGCGGAAGAGGCAGACGGGGGAAGTACCCGACATTCTGGAGGTGGATGCAAGACTGACACACGCGGTGGAGAAGATTTTTGAAAGTGTGTGTCCCCGTCCTCCGGCTGAATACCTCGACAAACTGAACGGGGAACTGGAGAGGCTGGGCAGTATTGCCGCCTCGCCGGGTTCCGTACATGACCCGATACATATCCGCCCGGATTTTCTTGTGAAATACGGCATTGACAGGAGCAGTCCGGAGGATGTGATACGGAAACAGGCGGAGAAGGCTTACCGGGAACTAGATGCCCGATTTGTCAGGATGACCGGCAGACGTCCCTATGCGGACGAGTTCTTCAGGAATATCAGGCCTGCCCACACGGTCTCTTCGGAAACAACACTGCGGAGAAAACCGCACATCAACGTCCGTCCTAAGCCGAAAGGCCGTAAGATGGGACTCTGAACTAACGGAAAAGATTTATCAACCATTAAAGATTAACGACATGAAGAAAAGAATTCTGACAGCCTTATGCTGTATCTGCCTCCTTTCGGCAGGCAGGGCACACGCCCAATGGGTAGTGACCGATCCCGGGAATCTTGCCCAGGGCATCATTAATGCCGCCAAGAACATCGTCCACACGTCCTCGACGGCTGGCAACATGCTCAACAATTTTCAGGAGACGGTCAAGATTTACAAGCAAGGCAAGGAGTATTATGATGGCCTTAGGAAGGTCAAGAATCTGGTACGCGATGCCCGCAAGGTGCAGCAGACCATCCTGATGGTCGGCGACATCACGGAAATCTATGTGACCAGTTATGAGCGTATGCTCAGTGACCCTTATTTCACCCCTGAGGAACTGAGTGCCATCGCCCTTGGCTACACGAAGCTGCTGGAGGAGAGTGCCAATCTGCTGACGGACCTGAAGACGGTGGTCAACGAGAACGGCCTTTCGATGAACGACAAGGAACGTATGGACATCATCGACCGCTGTTATACCGACATGCTGCAATACCGCAGTCTGGTGCAGTACTATACCAACAAGAACATCGGTGTGTCGTACCTGCGTGCCAAGAAACAGAATGATCTTGACCGTGTGATGGCTCTGTACGGTTCACCCAACGAACGCTACTGGTAATTTCAGGGAGGATTGCTTATGGTATTGTTGGCTGTGAATTTTGACAATCTGCACCAGATCCTGCAAAGTCTGTACACGGACATGATGCCGCTCTGTTCGCAGATGACCGGCGTGGCCAAGGGCCTTGCCGGATTGGGAGCCCTCTTTTATGTGGCGTACCGCGTCTGGCAGTCACTGGCCAGGGCCGAACCTATTGACGTGTTCCCTTTGCTGCGTCCGTTTGCTCTGGGTATCTGCATCATGTTTTTTCCGACCATCGTGCTGGGTACACTCAACAGCATTTTGTCACCCGTCGTGACCGGAACGCACAGGATTCTGGAGACGCAGACCTTTGACATGAATGAGTATCGGCAGCAGAAGGACAAGCTGGAGATTGAGGCGATGCGGAGGAATCCCGAGACGGCCTACCTGGTGGACAAGGAGGCTTTTGACAACAAGCTGGATGAACTGGGAGCTCTGGATGCAATCGAGGCTTGCGGCATGTATGTGGACCGTGCCATGTACAACATGAAGAAGTCCGTGCAGAATTTTTTCCGTGAGCTGCTGGAACTGATGTTCAATGCGGCCGCGCTTGTAGTGGACACGCTAAGGACATTCTTCCTGATTGTCCTTTCCATTCTCGGACCGATTTCCTTTGCCATTTCGTGCTGGGACGGATTTCAGGCCTCGCTGAGCCAATGGTTTGTCCGCTATATCAGCATCTATCTGTGGCTGCCCGTCTCTGATCTTTTCAGCAGCGTGCTGGCACGCATACAGACCCTGATGCTTCAGAGGGACATCGAGCAGCTGTCCGACTCCAACTTCATTCCGGACAGTTCCAATGCCGTGTACATCACGTTCCTGATTATCGGCATTATCGGGTATTTCACGATTCCGACCGTGGCCAACTGGATTGTTCAGGCCGGTGGAGGTGCGGGAAATTACGGCAAGAACGTGAATCAGGCTGCTTCCAAGACAGGCTCCATTGTGGGCGGTGCCGCAGGTGCTACTGTAGGAAATGTGGCCGGAAGACTAATCAAGTAACAATCATAAAACGAATAAGAATGGAATTCAAATCATTGAAAAATATCGAGACCAGCTTCCGGCATCTGCGCCTGTTCGGAATAGTCTATCTGGGTGTCTGCACCCTGCTTGTGGGCTATTCCGTGTGGAAGGCATACAGTTTTGCCGAAGCCCAGCGCCAGAAGATCTATGTGCTGGATGAGGGGAAGTCGCTCATGCTCGCCCTCTCGCAGGACCTGGAGCAGAACCGTCCCGTGGAGGCAAGGGAACATGTCAGACGTTTCCATGAGCTGTTCTTCACGCTGGCCCCTGACAAGAGTGCCATCGAGGGGAACGTGCAGCGTGCCATGTTCCTGAGTGACCGTTCCGCCTATTCCCATTACGGGGATCTGGCCGAACAGGGTTATTACAATAGAATAATTTCGGGCAATGTCAGCCAGCGTATCGAGATAGACAGCGTGAAATGCGACTTCAACACCTATCCGTATGATGTCATGACATACGCACGCCTTTTCATCATCCGTGAGAAGAGCGTGACGGAACGCAGCCTTGTCACGCATGGCAGGTTGCGGAATTCCACCCGCAGTGACAACAATCCGCACGGGTTCATCCTGGAAGGGTTCCATGTACTGGAGAACAGGGATATCAGAATGTATGACAGATAAAACAATGTATGTATGAGAAAAATGTATATAAAGTTCAAGGAATGTATCGGGGGCAGGCTGCGCGGCCTTTGTGACAGACTCACACCCCGTCAGAGGGCAATCGCCGTCATCGTGATGGCTTCCCTTTTCGCGCTGGTGAATTTCTACATGATTTTCCGTGCGATTTATGACATCGGACGGGAGGATGCCCGGCAGGACATCATCAGGATAACCCCGCTTGAGGTTCCCGACTTTGTGCCTGCGGATACCCTCTCCGATATGAAAGTCCGTGAGATGGAAGAGTTTTTTAACCAGTTCAACAAGTAAGATTATGAGTACAGATGCAGAAAAATTGAAACAGAAGCAGAAAATCAGGAAATATCTGGTTTTCACAGGCATGTTCCTGCTGTTCCTCGGATGCATGTGGCTAATTTTCGCCCCGTCCGAAAAAGACAGGCAGGAGGCGGAAAGGAAGACGGGCTTCAATGCCGAACTTCCCGATCCGAAAGGTACGGGTATAGAGGCGGACAAGATGGCTGCCTATGAGCAGGCAGACATGATTCGCCGGCAGGAGGAGAAGAAGCGTACGCTGGCCGACTTCTCCGCCCTGACCGATGGATACAGACAGGATAATGTCCCGGAAACAGAACCGGCGCAGGACATTGCAAGTGAAAATGAAAGCCGTGCGTACCATTCAGGAGGAAACGGCAGGACGGGAGCCTTCGCCTCTTCAGCCTCGGCTTACAATGACATCAACGCCACTCTCGGCAGTTTTTACGAGAGTCCTGAGGAAGACCCGGAAAAGGAAGCCCTGAAAGCAGAGGTGGAACAGCTCCGACAGGCTGCCGCAGCTCAGACGGCCGGACCGAGCTACGAGGAACAGGTGGCTTTGCTGGAGAAGTCCTATGAACTTGCCGCCAAATATATGCCTTCTGGCGGCAGCACGGGAATAGCGGACAGTCAGGAGACGGAAAGTCCCTCAAGGGAGAGGATGGCGAAAGCCGTTCCCGTCGGGTTGGTGTCCTCTCCGGTCGTGTCGTCCCTTCCTCAGCCTCTTACCGATTCGGTACAGTTCGCGAGGCTGCTTTCCAGTGCGGATATCGGCTTCCATACAGCTGTGGGCAGTGCCGGGACACAGATGGCGAGGAATACCATACGGGCCTGTGTGCATGGCGACCAGACCATTATCAGCGGACAAAGCGTGCGTCTCAGGCTGCTGGAGGCCATGCGTGTGGGAAGATACGTGCTTCCCCGCAATACCCTGCTGACCGGTGAGGGACGTATCCAGGGCGAGCGGCTTGGCATTGAAATCCTGCAGGTCGAATATGACGGCAATGTCATTCCCGTGGAACTGACCGTGCTGGACAGTGACGGACAGGCCGGGATATTCATTCCCGGTTCGACGGAAGCGAATGCGGTAAGGGAAGTGGCCGCCAACATGGGACAGAATCTCGGCACGACCATCTCCATCACCAACCAGTCGGCAGGCGACCAGCTTCTCTCCGAGCTTGGACGAGGGGCCATACAGGGCGTGTCGCAGTACATCTCCAAAAAGATGCGCGAGGAGAAGGTACACCTCAAATCAGGCTACGGACTGATGCTTTATCAGAACAACAATCAATAACCCATTAAAACAGTAAAGACATGAAAAAGATTCTTTTGATGCTTGCCCTCGCAGGCGGCGTTGCAAGTGCACATGCACAGTCGGCTGATACCACGGCTGTAAACGATTTGACCCTGAAGGCGGATATCTATCCGCAGCAGGAGGACGGCGACCTCTATCACGGGCTGTCCAGAAAGCTCACCTTTGACCGGATGATTCCGCCTTACGGTCTGGAAGTGACGTATGACAAGACGACCCATATCATCTTTCCCTCGGCTGTCCGTTACGTGGATCTCGGTTCTCCGAATCTGATTGCGGGCAAGGCAGATGGTTCAGAGAATGTAATCAGGGTAAAGGCTACCAGAAAGAACTTCCGTGAGGAGACCAACATGTCGGTGATTACCGAAAGCGGAAGTTTTTACACCTTCAATGTGAAGTATGCCGATGAGCCTCTGCTGCTCAACATCGAGATGGCCGATTTTGTTCATGACGGCAGCGAGGTGAACCGCCCGAACAATGCACTTGACATCTACCTTAAGGAACTCGGCAGCGAGTCGCCCAAGCTGGTACACCTTATATCCAAGGCCATCCACAAGGATAACAGACGTCATATCAAGCATATCGGGAGCAAGGCGTTCGGCATCCAGTACCTGCTGCGCGGACTCTATACCCATAACGGGCTGCTCTATTTCCACACCCAGGTGAAGAACACGTCCAACGTGCCTTATGAGGTGGATTTCGTGACGTTCAAGATCGTGGACAAGAAGGTACTCAAGCGCACGGCCATCCAGGAGCAGGTGATATTTCCACTGCGTGCCTACAACTATGCCACGGCTGTTGCCGGAAAGAAGGATGAGCGTACTGTCTTTGTCTTTGACAAGTTCACCATTCCCGCCGACAAGATGCTGGTGGTGGAGATGCACGAGAAGAGCGGAGGCCGTCATCAGACCTTCACCGTGGAGAGTGAGGACATCGTGAGAGCGAGGGTAATCAATGAACTTAAAGTGAAATGACCATGAAGAAGTTTCTGTTTCTTTTTGCAGTATGCGTATCGCTTGCCCTGTCATCGGGGCAGGCATACGCCCAGCGTTACCTTCCGGGAATGAAGAGCGTGGAACTCAGGGGAGGCTTTGCCGGAAACCTGAAATCACCGGTTGACTGGTACACGGGCTTTGCCGTGTCGGGATATACGAAAAGGGCCAACCATTGGGTGGCTGGCGTGGAATACCTGCTGAAGAACTACGGCTATCGAGGGACCTTCGTCCCACGGGCTCAGTTTACTGCCGAGGGTGGCTATTATTTGAAGTTCCTGTCCGACCCGGCGAAGATATTCTTCCTTTCTGTCGGCGGTTCCGCCCTGGTGGGATATGAGACACTGAACTGGGGAGAAAAGGTTCTGTATGACGGTTCCATGCTTTCCCACCGGGATGCCTTCGTCTATGGCGGAGCCCTGACGCTGGAGCTGGAAAGCTATGTGACTGACCGTATCGTGCTGCTTGCCCATGTGCGCGAACGTGTGCTATGGGGCAGTTCTCTGGGAAAGTTCACGACACAGTTCGGGCTTGGAGTCCGTTTCATCATCAATTAGATGCCTATGGATATAGAGATGATCAGAGGCATTCCCATTGAGGAATTCCTGTCCCGCTTGGGACATGAGCCCGTCAGAAGGCACGGCGACGAATGCTGGTATCTCTCCCCGTGCCGTGAGGAAAGGACACCTTCGTTCCATGTGAATACCCGTAAGGGTGTATGGCATGACTTCGGTACCGGACATGGGGGCGACATCTTCACCCTTGCGGGGGAAATTTCAGAAAGAGACGGCTTCATGGCACAGGCGAGGTTCATCGCCGGAGTATATGGAGGAACTATACCTGAATATGCCGGACAGAAAAGAGAAAAGGAAAGTGTCAGGACAGAAAAGCGCAAGGAGCCTTCCCGCTTCGAGGAGGTGGTTTGCGGTCCCTTGCGGTGTAATGCACTGCTCGGCTATCTGAAGGGACGCGGTATTCCAGAGGAAATCGCCCGTGCGGAGTGCGAGGAAATACGGTTCCGTCTGTACGGCAAGCGGTATTTTGCCGTTGGTTTCAGGAATATGGGCGGAGGCTATGAGCTGCGGACCAGATTCATGAAATGGTGTCTGCCGCCCAAGGACATTTCCCTCATCCGTAACGGCTCGCTTACCTGCAACCTTTTTGAGGGTTTTATCGACTTTCTTTCATGGAAGGTACTCGGCATCAGCCGCGGTGAGGATTATTTGGTCCTCAATTCGGTGTCCCTGCTTGAACGCTCGTTCACTTATCTGGACAATTACGGGAAGATCCGGTGCTACCTGGACAATGACGATGCCGGAAGAAGGACGCTGGCCGTTCTCCGGAAACGCTACGGTGACAGGATTGACGACTGTTCCGACCTGTATGCCGGATGCAAGGACCTGAACGAATACCTGGAAAGTAATTTTCCGCCTGAACAGTAATTTTTTTATAAACCGTTAAAACAAGAAATGAATATGAAACCTAATATGAACAGAAAAGGGCTGTATGCCCTTGTATGTGCCCTGATGGGCCTGACCTTCGGTATGCTGACCTCGTGCAGCGATGACCTTGACGTGCAGCAGTCCTATCCATTTACGGTGGAGACGATGCCGGTTCCCACACGTATTGTGAAGGGTGAAACCGTGGAAATCCGCTGTGAACTGAAACGTGAAGGACGGTTCTCTGATGCCCGATATACCATCCGTTATTTCCAGCCGGACGGTGAAGGCAAGCTGCGCATGGACGACGGGATGGTGTTGCTGCCCAACGACCGTTATCCCCTGGATAGGGAGGTGTTCCGCCTTTATTACACCTCGGAGTGTGAGGACCAGCAGAGTATCGACATCTATTTTGAGGACAACAGTGAGCCGGCACAGCTTTTTCAGCTGACTTTCGATTTCAACAATGAGACGGAGGACGAGGATACCGTGGTTACTTCCGGCGGCAAGGAACTGCCTGTCGTCATCGTATCACAATGAATCTGACCTGCCTATGGGAATAAGAGCAAAGTTGTTTGCGGCGTTTTTCGCCATTGTCTGCTTCGGGAGCATACCGTTGTGGGCGGAGAATCCGGTAAAGGAGAAACAGGACAGGTTCAGCCTTGCCGTCGAGTGCATCAAGCGGTTTGAGGGCTGGCATTCTTCCCGGCATTACCCCTATGTAGGTTGGGGGCATTGCCTGCAACCCGGGGAAAAGTATTCTGCCCATACCATGACAAGGCAACAGGCTGATGAACTTCTCAGGAAGGATTTGCGCAAGTTCTGCGCCATGTTCAGGCAATTCGGAAAGGACTCTCTGTTGTTATCCGAAATTTCGGATAAGAGTAGTTATCCAAACCCCAGCATTATCCTAAAAATATAGTTTTTTATTCTGTAAATCATTCTGTTATAGGATGAATAGGTTTGGATAATACATTCCTATATCTTTGCTAATGGCACTAAAGCCAATAGGAAGAATATGAATATAGCACAGTTAAAATTAAGCCAGAAGAAGTTACTGGACAACCTCGTTTCCCGTGGTTATGACATTCAGTACATCAAAGGAGTAAAATTTGTTTTAAGACTTCTTTTTGAACATGAAGGATGTTTTCATTCGTATGAACAGTTTGCAGAAAAGTTTATCCGTACAAGGGGATATACAAAAGCGACATTGGATCTTAGGATGATGCATTTACGTACTATCCAAGCATATGATGAATTTGGGCACTACCCGGACAAGAAGTCCTTTGTTCCGTTATGCTATCCTTCCAGGTATAATATGCTTAACCCCAGTTTTCGGAAAGTTATAGACATTTATCGGAAGCGTGCCGCAGAACATAAAAAGAAGTCCACAGTAAAAATGGAAACCGATGCCGTTACAATGTTCCTTTTTGAGATGCAAAAGTTCCACGTCTCTTCATTGGATGAAATCAAAGAAGAACATGTTTTGTCCTTTTTCCTTAAAGAAGAACAGCAAAAGCGTTCAAGGACATATTGCGGTCACATAGCGTCAGCCCTTAAAGAGTTGGGGGATTTATACGACATGAAAAAAGTATTAGGTTATTTCCCTGATTTGAAATATGAAAGGAAAAACTTCAACTATCTTAAGGATGATGAAATCAATGTGATAAAAAATGCTTTGTCAGACTCTAACAATATTTTGACTTTCAGGGAAAAAGCTATAGTTTCATTGGCTTTATATACTGGCATAAGAGGATGTGACATTGCCAACTTGAAATTGACAGACATAGATTGGAAGAAGGAACGAGTCAGCTTCGTCCAGGAAAAGACTGGTAATCCGATAGTGTTGCCCCTTCTTCCCCATGTTGGAAACTCATTGTTTGATTACATACGGAATGAACGGGACAATGAGGCCGGATCCGTGTATCTGTTTCCCAACAAGAAGAATACGACAGAAAGGTTGGAGAACAAAAGTATCGGCACCATTGTCAATACAGTCTTTGAGAAACTAAACCTTAGAAAAGGTGAATCCGGGCGTGGAGTCAGCGTATTTCGGCACAACCTCGCCTCTAAATTACTTGGTAAAGGTACCGAGATTAGGGTCATCAGCCATATTTTAGGACATATCTGTTCTTCATCTATAGTCCCATATATAGATGCTGACATCCCTCATCTGAGAGAATGCGGAATCAATATTGAATGTTATCCAATAAGAAAGGAGTTGTTCGAATGAAAACAGATTCACATCTACCCCAATTTGCAGATTTGATGTCTGAATATGTCAATTTCATCTCCGGTATCGGAAAATGTGACTATATAACCCGCATATACCTGAACTCTTTCGCCAAGTACTGTATGAATCATGGCGGAGTGCTGTCGGATGATATTATCTCCGGATGGGCATCAAGGACAGATAAGGAAAGCTATTATACAAACCGTAACAGATGCATTATTTTGAGGCGCTTCATCCGTTATATCCGGTCGAAATATGGGGCACCGTTCAAATTGCCATCATATCCTCCGGATATAAAATACACACCTAAGCCAAAGCGTATTCCTGTTTCAGAACAGCCATACTCTTATTCCGCAATATCCCATATAGTCAAGAAATATGAACTTTACAAAAGAGCTTCTGGGAAATTCAGTAGGCGGACAATGGACAAGATTCGCCGTTTCAATGACTTCTGCGCTCAAAATTATCCGTCAGCCGAAGTTCTTACAGAAGAAATTGTCCTTGATTATTGCAAGAAGAAAAAAACGGAATCCGCAAAGTCATGCAATAACAGAATTGTAGGTGTCAGAGGATTTCTGAAATATGCGAATAGCCGTGGTTTTGTAAATATTCCTCTTCCATCCACCATTCCAAGAGTCAATGTCACATCATTCGAACCACATCCGTTTACTCCAGAAGAGCTTGCAAGATTCTTTAATGAAGCGGACAATCTCGAACCTCCAATAAATTGCCGTGACATGAGGGCTGCGCTTATGAAAGTGGAAGTTCCGGTCTTTTTCCGACTTTTGTACAGTACAGGGATGCGTACAACAGAAGCCCGTCTGCTCAGAGTAGAAGACGTAGACTTGCAATCCGGTGTTATAAATATAAGATACACAAAGAGCATAGATGAACATCGGGTTGCCTTGCACGAATCCATGTGGTCGCTATTGCAGATGTATAATGTCAAAATGGAAAATCTCATGCCCGGAAGAAAGACATTCTTTCCTAACGAGTATGACAAACCATATTCCGGAGAATGGGTAACGGCAAGTTTTAAGAAAGTATGGAAGAAAGTCAGTACGGCACACGCAAGAGCATATGATTTTCGCAGTCACTATGCGGTCGTGAACATAAACGGTTGGGATCACTGCGGCATTGAATGGATGGACAAACTCTTATATCTCAGCCGTTCCATGGGACACCGTTACATTCAAAACACATTATATTATTACAGGCTTGTACCGCTGTTTGCACACCAGTTGGAAAATCTGACAGGATGTGGGTATGAAGAACTTTTGCCTGATTTAAACGACTATTTTGAATATGAAGACTAAAGCAGAACATTCAATTATCGCCGATGCCATCCATGAGTGGCATACGGTCTATCTTCCGTGTATAAGGAATCTGAGCCATAACGCTTTAAAATCATACGGAGAGGGAATGGGAATCTATATAGACTTCCTTGAATCCTCAAAAGGAGTCACATCAAATACCCTTTGTGGGGAATGCTTCCGTAAGGACTGGATTGAAGAATGGATTGCGTGGCTGAAAGAAGTAAGAAAATGCAGCCCGCAAACATGCAATCATCGCCTCTCCATATTGAAAAATTTCCTCCGTTTCCTTGCGCACAAGAAAATCCAATTCATAAAATATGATTGTGATGCCGCTGAAATAAAAAGAATGCAGCAACCTAAAAAACAAGTGGAAGTAATCACAAAAGATACAATCAAACGGATTTTTGCAAGCATCAATACACGTACATTGATAGGTAAGAGGGATTTTGCCTTGTTCAATCTTCTATATAGTACCGGAACAAGAATAGATGAAATATTATCATTGAGGCTGTCGGCACTGCACCTGGATGAAACGAAAGGTTACATTCTTGTTTTGGGTAAAGGGAATAAACAACGTACCATTTATTTGTTGAACAGCATGGTAAGAATACTGAGACATTATGTGAAGTTGTTCCATCCGGCAAATCCGTTACCTTCTGATTTTGTATTTTTCCCCATATATGGCCATGCAAACAAAAAAATCACTTCAGAAGCGATTAGCAAGCGGTTGAAAATGTATGTTAGGATTGCGTCTCAGGGGCTACTTGAAATTCCTGTAGATTTTCATTGCCATAGTTTTCGGCATGCACGGGCTACCCATTGGTTGGAAGACGGTGTAAACTTGGCGCAGATACAAAAACTATTGGGGCATGAGAGCATTGAAACGACAATGAAATACGTAGGAGTTTCATCAGAACAAATGATACAAGCTTTATGCTCTATGGAAGACAATCTGACTTTAGGCGTTGAAAAGAAATATAAGAAAATCAGAAATAAAGATTCATTAGCAACAGTTCTTGGATTGAGATAATACTTAGTAATAAATGAGTGACTGTTCTTGAATAATGGAACAATCACTCTTTATTATCTGCTACCAAAATATAACAATTTACTGATATTCAATATAGTAAAAAGTCAAGTTGGGATAATATTTTGGTTTGGATAACTGCTATTATCCGAAATTTCGGATAAGAGTAGGGAGTGCCTCACTACATAGACGAGAAGATGAATGAGCTCGCCTCATTCTCAAGCCACGGCCCTACGGCCGACGGACGGCTCAAACCTGATGTCGCTGCTCCCGGCACCTACATCATATCTTCGCTCTCGAGCTACTACACAGGCAGCAAGACAAAGTACTGCACCGTAAACTGGAACGGCGGCAAATACGAGTATGGCTACATGCAGGGCACGTCGATGGCTTCGCCCTTCGTTGCCGGAGTGGTGGCCACATGGTTGCAGGCAAATCCTGAAATGACGCCGGAGAATGTGCTCCAGGTGATGCAGAAGACCTCGCGCCGCGACTCTTTCACGGGCGACGACCTGCCCACCTGTCTGTGGGGATACGGCAAGCTCGACGCATACGAGGGTGTGAAGGAGAGCATACTCATCCGTACCGGCATAGATGCAGAACTTGCAGAGTCGCCGCATATGATTGTCTGCGACGGCCGCAGCGTACGCGTTGTCATGGGATATGCCGACAACGACATACGCATGCAGCTCTACAATATGCAGGGCGAATGTGTCGCTTCAGCCACGGCGGGCAGCGCTGCGGGTGGCGAGGAGCTGACGTTCGACACCGCCGGAGCCACACGCGGAGTGTATATCTTCCGCATGTCTGGCGACAATACAAAACAAACAGTCAAGAAAATAATAATTCAATAAACAGCAAGATGATAAGAACAATGATACTGGCCACAGCCGTGGCCGCTGCAACATCGGTTTGCGCGCAAAACACAACGGAGGTCCCTGCACTCAGCGACATGGCAGGCGACTATCTCGTATTGAACTCACAGGAGTATAACGGAGTGAAAAACCTGGCGTCGATGAAGGCATTCACCATCAGTCCTTCGGGCAGCGCCACACTCACCATGAGCGGTTTCTACATGACGGGATGTCTCGACTTCGATGCCGAGTACAACGAAAAGAACGGCGGCATAAGCATCACCTCCGGCACACCCGTTTACGACATGGACACATACATGGTGTATCTTTATCCATGGGATACGGAGAACGATGTGGAGATTGTGCGTCCGATAGAATACACATATGCCGGCAACGACACGTGGGAGAGCGACAACGACATCATGGTGGTTGCCGTGCAGGGCGAAGAACGTCAGACAAGCACATTCGCCAACGGTTCGAGCATCGTGCGCTGCAACGGCACATCGGGCAACACTTCCTACGTGGGCTCTGCCGGAAGTCAGGACGAATACATTGAGTCAAGGCCGTGCTATGTGACCATAAAGGGCAACCGCATCGACATATACAACGTGCTTCAGGCCGACCAGTACGGCTACGGCGTGCACCTCAGCGGCACGTTCGACGCACAGACCGGCGAGGCAATGCTCGACTATACGCTCACCGGCTATGCCAACGACGGCACATACCGCATTCTCACCGGTTGCGAATACGACGAAGCTACCAACATGCCCACCGGTATGTCTTATCCGGATACCAACAACATGGGTAAGATTCACGCCGTCATCGACCTCGAGAACGGCAGGCTGACTCTTGATCCTATGGCTATATGGGTGGCTGAGTACGACGCCGGAAGCGGCAGTATCACGGTGAATGAGAACATGCTGTTCGAGTTTGTAAAGACCGTCAACGTAGAGTACGACGCCAATTCTTCTGCCGTCACGGCCATAGAGTCTGTTGACAATGGCACTGTTGCCAAGGAAGTGCTGCGCGTGGACTATTACACCATCGACGGACGCAAGATTGCCGAACCGCAGGAAGGCAGTCTCGTGATACGTGTCACCGTCTATAAGGACATGGCCACAAAGAAGGAGAAAACAGTGTTTATGAGCAACCGCTGATCCATCGGCAGGACAGCTTATACAGTGTACATAAAGTGTAAGGGGCGTATCCGTGCGATACGCCCCTTTTCTGTTCAGTGTTTTTCTTGTGTGCGGCCGTAGCCGTAGTGTGGCGCCGTTGTGCCGTCCTGTTGTGGTTCCGGTCAGCCTTTTGTTTCCGTTTCCGCCATACGCATCGTATGTATGGATTTGTCGTCACTACGCTGTTCTCTGTTCCGTCCGCTTTCTTTAGCAGTCACGTCCGCCGTGAGCGTGTTCTGCGCGGCAGTCCTTTGCCTGCAGATTGTCACTTATAGTGGTGCGCTGTCATATTGTCCGAAATGTACTCTATCGCACTCCATGTTGCATATTTATTCATTTTTGACAGTAAAAAATTTTGACAAAATAAATTCTCAAAATAGAAAACGGAGGACGGAAAATTTCGTGTCGTATCGCGCAAAACGGGCTTTTCCGCAACCGTCGAGTCTGTCCGGAATCAGAGGGAAATTCCGGCGCCCTCGTCATAAAGCCTGTTTTGGCCTGTGATATGCACCATATCAGAGCCTGGTTTGCACTATATCAGGGCCTGATAAAGCCTATATCGTGCCCTGAAACGGGCTTAATCACAAGCCCGGGAGCTTGCCTTTGGATTGTCAAAATGCGTAAGCCGCTGTATGACAGGCAGATAACAAACCCTCTCAAAACTCGCGAATTTGCGATCGAAGGAGCGGTCGGACGAAAAAACGCGCGTATTTTCGAGTTACGCTGTATATTTATTCATTCAGTCTTCTCGCTTTCTGCATATTTATACATTTCCCGTTCCGCTATAAAACGGGTGACTCGAAGGACAAAAAGAAAGCCCCTCCACGGTGGCGGAGAGGCTTTCCATATATGTTCCGAAAACTGTTTCAGAATGTTTATTTTACCACAATCTTCTTGCCGTTCACGATGTAAACGCCTCTGTTCACGTTGTTCACCATGTGCTGGCCTTCGCTGCAGAACGCATTGAATATCTGTACGCCGTCTATGCTGCATACGCTTACCTGCTGCGCCTTGTCCACAGTCAGGACGATTGTTCCGTTCTGACCTGTTGCGCTGAGGCCTTCGGCGTTCTCCATGTGCTGGCCTTCGCTGCAGAACGCATTGAATATCTGTACGCCGTCTATGCTGCATACGCTTACCTGCTGCGCCTTGTCCACAGTCAGGACGATTGTTCCGTTCTGACCTGTTGCGCTGAGGCCTTCGGCGTTCTCCATGTTCTCTATATTGTCGGTGATAGGCCATCCGTCTTCGAGGCGGAATGGTACTCCGTTCAGCACTGCATCGCCCGATGCCGGCAGATACAGATAGTACATGTTGTCGGATGGGTGTGCGCCGTTGGGTTTGCCGTATTCCTTGCCGCCGACTGTCAGCGACTCAAACCATGTGTTGTCTATATTGTAGAGTGTGAGTTCTGTTCCGTCGTTGTTCACCGGAATGAGTTCCTGACCTTCTAGACCACCGCCGAATGCGTAGAGACCGGTTGTCTTCACCGAGCCACCGTTTATCACAGGTGTCATGCCCGCTTCGGTTTCGTGTCCGCTGCCTATTGCTGCCGACTGGTCGCCGCCTATTGCACTGATAGTTCCTCCGTTGATTATTACCTTGCCTGCTTTCACTCCCCAGCTGCCGCCGATGCCGGCACCGTGAGTACCTCCAAGGGCAATGATGTTGCCTCCGTTGATGGTGAGTGTCTGGTCGTCCACACATGTTATGGCCGCCCAAGCCCAGTCGCCTTCGGCATAAAGACTGCCTTCACCGTTTATTGTGACAGAACTGTTTCCATCCAGGTTTATTGCGGAACGGTCTCCTCCGGCATATAGACTGCTTGAGCCTTCCAGATAGAAGTTTACGGAAGAATAGCTCACATAAATGGCAGAATAAGCATTTTCATCCTCGCGTGTGGAGCTGAGGTCAATGGAGGCGTCCTTGAGTGTTATGTTCAGATTGTTGGCATCGTAGATGTTGAGCATGTTTTCGGTTGTCGTTCCGGTGATAACATAATCGAAAATACCTTCAACAAACTCGTTGTTATATTCATATCCGTTGCTTCGTATGTTGACGGTTGATACTGTAAGGTCCAGTTCTTTCTTTTCAAGTTCCGAACCGGGAGTGTCTTGTGCTACAGACTGTACAGGACAGGCAATGCATGCAATCATGAATACGAACGGATTTAATCCCTTCAGTTTCGAGTAAAAATAATGTTTCATAGTTTTTTGTTAGAAAGTTATTAGTAATAAATTAGATAAAAAATATCATTGTTCTGATTGGATGTTTGAGAGACATTATGCAAATGTTGTAATCTTCCGGTAAGCCGGAACATATTGCCGGACATGTCCTCATCGGTTTGTTGAAAGGAAAGCTTATACAGTATGGTATAAGCTTTCCTTCTATATGATGATTTATCTTACAACGATCTTCTTGCCGTTCACGATGTAAACGCCCTTGTTTACGTTGTTCACCATGTGCTGGCCTTCGCTGCAGAACGCATTGAATATCTGTACGCCGTCTATGCTGCATACGCTTACCTGCTGCGCCTTGTTCACTGTCAGGACGATTGTTCCGTTCTGACCTGTTGCGTAGAGGCCCTCGGCGTTCTCTATGTTCTCTATGTTGTCGGTGATAGGCCAGCCGTCTTCGAGGCGGAACGGTACTCCGTTCAGTACTGCGTCGCCCGATGCCGGCAGATAGAGATAGTACATGTTGTCGGATGGATGTGTGCCGTTGGGTTTGCCGTATTCCTTGCCTTTGACTGTCAGCGACTCAAACCATGTGTTGTCAATCTTTTGTAGTGTCAGACGTGTACCGTCACTGTTCAGCGGTGTGAGTCCCTGACCATCCCAGCCTCCGCCGAATGCGTAGAGACCGGTTGATTTCACAGAACCACCGTTTATTATAGGAGTCTTGCCCGCATCGGTTTCGTGTCCGCTGCCAATACCTGCCGAACTGTATCCGCCGAGAGCTGTCACTGTTCCTCCGTTGATGATGATGTTTCCGCCAATACGGCCCCAGCTTCCGCCAATGCCGGCTCCGTGGTCGCCGCCTTCGGCCGTGATGTTACCGCCGTTGATAGTAAGTGTCTGTTCGTCCACGCATGTTATGGCCGCCCAAGCCCAGTCGCCGTTGGCATACAGACTGCCTTCGCCGTTTATTGTTGCCGCGCAGTCACCTTCCATGTAGATAGCCGAACGGTCGTTGCCGGCATACAGTTTGTTGTCGCCTTCGAGTATAAGGTTCACAGAAGCGTCACTTACGAAGATGGCAGAGTGAGTCTCGTCCGTGCCTCTTTCGCCTCTCAGATCAATGTTTACATCTCTGAGTGTCACGTTAGTGTTGTTTGTATTGTAGAAGTTGAGCAGATTCTTGGTTGTCGAACCGGTTATGATGTAATCGTAATCGCCATCTACAAACTCTCCGTTGTATTCATAACCGTTGGGGTGGATGTTGACTGTTGATATGGAAAGGTCAAGTTCTATCTTTTCGATATCTGCCACAGTGACATTTTTCGATACGGAGGTCTCGCCGTATTTGTTTTTTATGTGTGCCACGATGGTGTATTCGCCTTTTTCCTGCGGCTCGTAATAAGATATTTCGAACGGCGCACCGGTTATGGTTGTTATGGTGTTGCCGTCTTTCTGTATGTCGTATGTTATGGTGCACGCATAGCCCATGTTGTAATCTTTCACCTTTGTGTTGAACGGTGCACCGGCTGCCATATATATGTTTTTGCCCAGTGCCACTTTTTCCGGAACTGTGAGGTATGCGTTTGAAGGCATCTGTCCGGTGAGATAGTCGAGTGGTGGCAGGTCGTCTATTTTCAGAAGTTTTCCGAGCGGTTCGGTTGTGTTCGGGTTGTAGCGCCATGTGTTGCCGTTGCGCTTTGTGTAGAACCGGCCGTCAGGAGCATACCAGAACTCGCCCGGTTTGTCCGGTCCGAACTCATAGCCGGAGCGGTATTCGGCTGAGGTGCATGCCGGGAACTTCACTCCGCTGCAGCTCCATGTTATTTCCTGATGTTGTGATGTGTGTGAGTCGATAAACTCGTTGTCGGTACACATGAAGTTGCCGAAGCCGGCGTGTCCGTCTCCTGCGTCCTGCGCATCCCAGGTAATGTCGGTCTGTCCCCATATGCCGTCTATCTCGATGACGTTCCATGAATGGCCAATGTCGCCCGATCCGCCCTTGATGCAGTTGAGTCCTGCCTCCTCACAGAAAGCTGCAAAAGCTTTTGCAATGCCGTCACATACGGTCTCACGCTCAACAAATCCGTAGATGTCGTAACAATGTGGACCGAAATAGTATTCGGTGTTGCTGTATGTTCCGAAGTAGCTGTATATTATGACTGCTTTCTGTAGGTCGGTAGCATCTTCCGGTAAGAGGGCTGCAAGAGTGTTGTCGATGTAGTCCCACATTTGTTTGTTCTGTTCTTCGGATATGCCGTAGTGCAGCTCGCACTTGGTGAGTATGGTGCCGTTGTCGCTTACAGACACCCAACCGTTCTCCGATCAGATGTTTTCCACGAAATATGATGTCTCGCTTATAGGTACGTTGAACGATGAGATGTCTATGATTCGTGGATAATGGCGTATCTGGCTTCTTACGTAGTAGGCAGCGTCGAAGGCTTTGTAGGCGCTGGCGGCGGTAAACGTAATTTTGTCGCTCACAACTTTGTTTTTGCCATCCCATGCTTCGATGCATGCTTCGTAGTTGCCGCCGTAGAGCAGTGTGCGTGTGTATGTGGATGCTTCGCCGATCAGTGCTGTGCGGCTTATCAGTCGGCCGTCAAGATAGAGACAGAGCGTACGGCTGGTAGAACCGGTGGCGTCGTATGTGAATTTCGCCTGGTCGATGTAGTAGTATCCGTCCCATTTTGCGTCGCGGCTGAAGTTTGTCTTGTTGATTTTCAGAGTTGGTTTGTTCAGGGCCATGGACTGAACTGAGTATGCCATACACGTCAGTACTAGCAATAAAGGCATCAGTTTTTTAACTTTCAGGTAAAAGTGATTTTTCATAATGGTTTAATTAAATTATTATTTTGTTTATGGTAAAGATGTTTAGCAAAATTGTATACAGACGGAATGGTTTCAGAAACCTTGAGTTTTCATATTTAGAACAAAAAATAGTCCGGACCTTCCTTCTGTTTATACGATCAGGCATATGTATTGTTCATAGGTATTATGACCGGTGCAAATATATGAAAAATATGTAACATGCAGAAATATATACAGTTATATTTTTTGATGAAGATATATTCTTGTCTGCCGGTCATTTGGTTTTGGCCATCTTTTCTATGCATAAGAGCAATTTGTCAGGCATGGATTCGGATGTGTGTACATTGTGTCTGTTTATGTTTCGGTCATGTCCGGTTTTCGGGATAACCATGTCTGTCAGCCACAGGTCTGTTGTTCATCATGCGAGGAGTGTTTGTCATGCTTTTCTGTGAGGAGCTTTTTATTCCGCACTAAAATAATTCCTGTCAGAACAAAAAGCTCCTTTTATGTGTCATACTGATGCTTTGGTTTATGTTCAGAATTCTGTCACCTTGTCAACCTTCAGTATGCGGCAGGCCTCGCCATCGATGAGTTTATACTGTATCTGGCGAGTTCCGCCTGTCGGCTGTCCGTTTGTGTCACCGTCTTTGTATATCGGGAAGCGGCGACAGAATGTTGATTCGACAATGGCCATCTCGTCATGTCCCATGTAGCCTTTGCTCAGTTCGGGTGTGTCCTTGAGGTCGGGTAGTGCCACCTGACTCATCGATTTGCCATTGTTGACAGAGTAACCGATGAGTTGTCCGTAGCTTCCGCTTCCGTCGGATGTTAGACTTATGAACACTTCAGGATAACTGTCGTTGTTCAGATCGCCTATCTCGGCTTTTGTCACAGTGTATCCGGTTATGTCGTGAGTCACGGACTCATTTCTCACGGTGAGTCCTGACGGTTGTATTTTCAGGGTTTTCCCGTCAAGGCTGACGTGGAATGTGACTTTGCTTCCAGGGTAGGTGAGCGTAGTGTCGGCAAATGTTGCTTTTGACATCACGGAGTCTGCTGCCACCGTGGTGCTTTGCGCTTTCTGTCCGTTTTCCTTTTTTTGTGATGTACATGCCATCATTAATGATAAGGATAACGGCAATAGGAACATTTTATTCATAAACATCGGTTTTTAATTTATTGATATTTTGATTGATAGTAGTTTCAATTTGAGGACGTGGCAAACGTGTAGCAGTAAAGCGTTTTGCCGTCAGTAGATTGCTGGTTGGCGTTCTTTCATGTAGTGTATAAAAAATACTCCCGGACAAAGATAAGAATTTTATACGGTTTTAACGATATAAGTAATTGTTTTTTTGCATTTTCTATATTTTTTATTTACACAAACGCCATTTCTGTATGTCATCCTGTGATGATATGTCTGCGGTTAAGACAGGCCATCCGTTATGCAGGTATATGCTGTCAGTGGTTTTCGGAGATAATGTGTTCCTGCAGTTTCTTGATAACTGCAGGTGCATGTTGTGCGCCAATGGGAAGGTCTGTATCTTTATTTTTTAGAGTAATGCGTGTTTTGCTGAACGATGCGACAGCCGCTATCGGTATGATGTATGACCGATGGATGCGTATGAAGTCTTCGGAAGGAAGCATGTCGGTTATGGATTTCAGATTGGTGCGTGTGAAGACGTGCCCTCCGGACACGCGCATTATTTTAACATAGTTGCCCAGTGCTTCTATGTAAAGTATGTCGGATAACGGTATGCTCACGTTTGTATATTCCTGCTTGACTATCAGGTTGGCGGCTTTCACAGACTTGTGTGTCCCGATGCGTCGCATGGCTTTCTCAACGGCAGTCTCGAAACGCTCGTATGAGAACGGTTTGTGCAGAAAGTCCACTGCGTCGAGATTGAAGCCGTCGAGTGCGTACTGGGCATAGGCGGTGGTGAAGATGAAGCAGCACTCGTGCGGCAACATGTTGGCAATTTCTATTCCGCTGATGCTGTTCATGTGTATGTCGAGAAAAACAATATCAGGCTTTGTACGCCTTATCTCCTCCAGACCAGTGCGTGGCTCGCTGAAGGTGGTCAGATGCAGGCCACCTTTGCGCATACAGAACTTTTCGATGACAATCAGTGCCATCGGTTCATCATCTATAGCTATACAGTTGATGGTCTTCATCTTAATTTTATTGTGAGTGAAGTTTTGTATTTTCCTTGATGTTCGCCGGTGTGCAGTTCGAAGTGGTGCGGATAGAGCAGTTCGAGACGTTTTCTGCAGTTGGCTATTCCTATGCCGTGACTGTTGTTTTCGGCAGTGCGCATGATGTCGTTCTCTGTTTCGAAGTACAGTACGTTGTCTCGTGTCTTTATGTTTATGTTTATGGTGCAGTCTATGTCGGACGAAGTGCCGTATTTGAATGCATTTTCGACAAAAGTAATAAGTATCATCGGTGGCACGGGCGTCTGGTCATTATCTGTGTCGATTTTGAGTTCTACGTGCGTATGATGGTTCAAACGCAGTTTCTGAAGGTCGGTGTACTGGCTGATATATTCTATTTCCTTTCCTATCGGAATTGTGTCCATGTGTGTCTGTGCACACATGTATCTTAGTATGCTCGAGAATTTGACAAAGGCGGATTCGGTCTTGTCGGAACGTGACAGGACGAGAGCGTAAAGGGTGTTCAGTGTGTTGAAGAGGAAGTGAGGGTTTATCTGTGCTTTGTAAAGTGCCAGTTCGGCCTTGTTTTTTTCTGCGGCAATCTCCTGTTTGGAAATAATCTGTCTGAACAATTCGAAAATAAGTTCTATGGCAAGTGAGAATCCTGTCACGATAAGGAAGAAAAACCAGATGGTCTGTGTGCGTAAGTGGAGTCTTGCTTCTATTGGACGTGTTTTGTTTGCAAGTTGTTCTGCCGGGAGTGGAAAGTGGGTGAGTAACACTGTGATGCCAGCCAGAACTGTCAGAAGTATGGCTATATGTATGTATTTCTTCTGCATGAAAAGTTTAGGCAGGCATGCCTTGCGGTAGACAAAATACAGCATGTATATATATGCTATGAGCGTGATGAGAAAGGCTGTGTTGTCTTTCATCCAACGGTCTACCGGAAGCATCATGATGGCCAGTGGCATAATTACCAGACAGAACAGCATGTCGATGTATAAGGATATGTGGTGTTTCATGTTTTATGTTTTTTCCTGAAAGCAAAGATACGATATTTTGATGAACGAAAACAAAAAAATCAAGACTGTTCGTCACCACTTATGAGCCGTTGGTCACCACATGCTGTGGGTTTTGACTCAATGTACATAATTTTACAATCACGGTATGGTTGCATACGGAATGAAAACAGAAAATATATAACAAATATTTATTTAATAGAGAGATATGAAGATCAGAACAAGTGTTTATCTTGCATTTCTTTTTTTGTCGTTGGTTTATGGATGCAGTGACAAGAAACAGACAATGCCGGGTGAGAAGTACAAAATGATGATTGTGAGCAAGGGTGACTATACCTTGCAGTCGGCTTATACTGCAACCCTTCGCGGACGCCAGGCCGTGGAGGTACGTCCCCAGGTGAGTGGTACCATTACGGAAATACGTATAAACGAAGGTGATAATGTGAGACGGGGACAGATTCTTTTTGTCATAGACCAAGTGCCTTACAAGGCTGCACTTGCAACTGCACGGGCTAATATGAAAAGTGCGGAGGCCAAGCTTCAGACTGCAAAACTGACGGCTGACAGCAAGAATGAACTTTACAGGGAAAAAGTAGTGTCGGACTTTGACCGTCAGACAGCCTTGAATCAGTTGCGTGAGGCCGAGGCGGCCGTTGCACAGGCCAAAGCCGAGGTGACACGGGCTGCAAACGACTTGTCTTATACTGAAGTGAAAAGTCCGGTTGACGGTGTTGCTAGCATGATTCCCTATCGCGTTGGCGCACTAGTGAGCAGTACAATGGAGGAACCTCTTGTGACAGTGTCTGATGATTCGGAGATATATGCATACTTTTCTATGGCGGAAAGCCAGATGATAGATCTTATACAGCAATATGGATCGCTGGAAGAGGCAAAGAAGAAAATGCCGGCAGTAGGTCTGACGATGAGCAATGGCAGGACGTACGACGAACAAGGACGTATTGACGCCATCGGCGGAACTGTGGATGACGGTACTGGAGCTTTGACATTGCGTGCCGTGTTCAAGAATCCACGTCATCTGCTGCGTAATGGCGGCAGTGCCTCTGTTGTGGTGCCGACAGTGCAGAAAAATTGTATTTCCATTCCGCGTTCTGCTACTTACGAATTGCAGAATCGTGTGTTCACATGGAAGGTCGTTGATGGTAAAACACAGTCGACGCCAATTACCATATATAAATATAATGACGGTCAGAACTACATTGTGCTTTCGGGACTGAATGAAGGTGATATCATTATTTCTGAAGGTGCAGGACTGATGCGTGAAGGGACGGCTGTGAATATGGATGATATAAAGAAAACCAAGAAATAGCATAATACAGTATATGAAAATAAGAACATTTATAGACCGTCCCATTCTGGCATGTGTAATTTCTGTGCTTATATTGATGCTGGGTCTTATCGGTCTGGCACAGCTTTCGATAGAGCAGTTCCCGGAAATAGCACCGCCTACGGTGAGTGTGTCGGCAACATACAGTGGCGCCAATGCAGAAACTGTACAGAAAAGTGTGGTGGTGCCTCTTGAAGAAGCTCTTAACGGTGTCGAGGATATGATGTATATGACGTCGACCGCATCTAATACAGGTTCGGCAAGAATAACAGTATATTTCAGGCAGGGCACAGACCCGGATATGGCAACTGTGAACGTGCAGAACCGTATTGCCACGGCGCAGGGATTATTGCCGGCTGAGGTCACCAAGAGTGGTATCACCGTTCGTAAGCGTCAGACTAGTAACATAAAACAGCTGGCGGTATATAGTCCGGACGATTCGTTTGATGAAACGTTTCTGACCAACTATATGAAAATAAACATCGAACCACGTCTGTCGCGTATTGCGGGAGTGGGCGAGGTGAATGTATTTGGTTACGAATACTCCATGCGTATATGGCTTGATCCTGGCAAGATGAGAAAATATAGTCTGATTCCGTCAGACATAACCGCTGTGTTAGACGAACAGAACGTTGAGGCAGCTACGGGTACACTTGGTGCCGAATCAGAAAATACGTTCCAGTATGTTTTGAAATATCGTGGACGTTATGAGAACGAGGTGGATTATGAAAATCTTGTCATCAAATCGTTGCCCGACGGCAAAGTGCTGCGACTGAAGGATGTGGCCGACATTGAACTTGGTAACAGAGCATACGATTATGTGGGACGTGTGAACGGACATCCTGGTTGTAACATCATGATTGCGCAGACATCAGGATCTAACGCTAATGAGATAATAGAAGAGATAGACCGTACTGTGGACGAGATATCAAAGACATTGCCGAAAGGAATAAAGATTGTCGACCTCATGAGTACGAAGGATTTCCTTGACGCATCGATAAAGAATGTTGTGGAGACTCTGATTGAAGCAATCATACTCGTGGTGCTTGTGGTTTATGTATTTCTTCAGAGCTTGCGCTCAACGCTTATTCCTGCTTTATCCATTATTGTGTCGCTGATAGGAACATTCGCATTCCTGGCTTTGGTGGGTTTCAGTCTTAATATGCTTACACTGTTTGCTCTTGTTCTTGTCATCGGTACGGTTGTGGATGATGCCATAGTGGTTGTTGAGGCAGTGCAGGCAAAGTTTGACGAAGGTTATAAGTCTTCTTATCTTGCGACAATAGATGCAATGGACGGTATCACATCGGCATTGGTCACGACAACGTTTGTATTTATGGCAGTGTTTATTCCTGTGAGTTTTGTCGGCGGAACTACGGGTACGTTCTACACACAGTTCGGTCTGACAATGGCTGCTGCCGTTGCCATATCGCTGATAAATGCGTTGACACTCAGTCCTGCTCTTTGCGCGCTAATAATGACACCGCATCAATCCGTAAAAGAAGGTAGGAAACTAAGTTTCTCCTCGCGTTTTCATATGGCATTCGATACGGCCTTTCATCGTTTGGTGATGAAATATAAGACAGGAGTTCTGTTTATGTTAAAGCGTAAATGGTTTGCCGGGGCTTTGCTGGCAGTAGCTTGTGTAGGACTCGTGGTTCTTATGATGACGACAAAAACCGGTTTCGTTCCGAACGAGGATATGGGCACTGTGTTTGTGGATGTGAGGACATCGCCAGGAAACAGTGTGTATGAAACACGTAAGGTTATGGAACAGGTGGACAGTTGCATACGCACAATTCCGCAGATAGAGCTTCAGTCCAATACGACAGGTAATTCACAGTTAAGTGGCCAGGCCTCGTGTAACGGAATGTTTACAATCCGTTTGAAGAACTGGAGTGAACGTCCTGATAAGGAGGATGCTGTGGATGCAGTCATTGATGAGATAAACCGTAGGACAGCACATATATCAAGTGCGGAAGTCATGGCATATACGCGTCCGATGATTCCTGGTTATGGCGTGAGCAGCGGCTTTGAGGTGTATGTGCAGGACCAGAAGGGCGGAACAACGGAAGATCTGTTGAAATATACTCGCGACTTTATTGATGCTTTGAACAAACGACCTGAGATAGGCCGGGCAACAACGTCATTTGACACTAAATTTCCGCAGTATCTTGTAGAGGTGGATGCAGCACGATGTAAACGCAATGGGGTTTCGCCGTCGGATGTGTTGAGTACGCTTTCTGGATATATCGGTGGAAATTATGCGTCGAACATGAACCGTTTTTCAAAACTTTATCGTGTGATGGTACAGGCCTCGCCCGAATTCCGTCTCGATACAGAGTCGCTCAACAATATGTTTGTACGCAATGATAATGGGGAGATGACGCCGATAAGTCAGTATCTGAAACTTACAAGGGTTTACGGCTCTGAAGTCCTGACTCGTTTTAATCTGTTTTCTGCCATACAGGTGAACGGTGCACCTGCCACAGGATACAGTTCTGGTCAGGCTATCAAGGCAGTGAAAGAAGTTGCAGCTCAGACTCTTCCTACCGGTTACGGATTTGAGTTTGGCGGCATGTCGCGTGAGGAATCCAATGCAGGAAATACAACAACTGTTATATTTGTAATATGTGTAGTGTTCATCTATCTTATACTTTGTGCGCTTTATGAGAGTCTGTTTATTCCGTTGGCAGTCATTCTGTCAGTGCCGTTTGGACTGGCTGGAAGTTTCCTGTTTGCCAGAATATTTGGTCTTGAGAATAATATTTATTTGCAGACAGGTCTTATTATGCTTATCGGTTTGCTTTCAAAGACAGCCATTCTACTTACTGAGTATGCCTCAGAACGCCGGCGTCATGGTATGAGTATAATGCAGGCGGCTGTATCTGCAGCCCAGATACGTCTGCGTCCTATTCTAATGACATCGTTGACAATGATTTTCGGAATGTTGCCAATGATGTTCTCGACAGGTGTTGGAGCCAATGGTAATATATCGGTGGGTGTGGGCACAGTCGGTGGAATGCTTATAGGCACGATAGCGTTGCTTTTCATAGTTCCGCCATTGTTTATGGTGTTCCAATATCTGCAGGAAAAACTCATGCCGGAACGAAAAGTGACGCAGATTGACAATAAATAAAATAAAAGCAAATATGAACACATCAAAAACTATAATAACGGTTTTGTTGCTTACGACAGTATTGAGCGGTTGTCATATTTATAAATCTTATGAACGACCGGAGCGTATAACTGTAAGTGATAGCCTTTTCAGACAACCGGTTGATAAAGACGATACAGTTTCGCTGGCATCATTATCGTGGCGTGAGCTTTTTACGGATATCAAATTGCAGCGATTGATTGAACAAGGACTTGAGAGCAATACGGATCTTGGCATAGCTCGTCTTAAAGTGAAAGAGGCTGAAGCGCAACTCATGAGCTCACGCCTAGCTTATCTGCCGTCGTTGTCGCTTACACCTCAGGGAACACTTAAAAGTATTGATGGCAACAGTCCGACAAAGACTTATAATATTGCTGCTTCTGCAGAGTGGGAGATAGATATATTTGGCAAGCTGCTTAACAGTAAGCGTGGAGCGCAGGTTGCTCTTGAACAGAGCGAGGCTTATCGACAAGCAGTGCAGACACAACTCATCGCAACCATTGCCAATAGTTATTATACATTGCTTATGCTAGATGAACAGTTTGACATAACCAGTCAGACTGCTGAAATATGGGAAGAGAATGTACGTGTGATGAAGGCTTTGAAACGTGCAGGGCAAACTACAGAAATGGCCGTTGCACAGACTGAAGCCGGAAAACTCGCTGTGGATGCTTCATTATTGTCACTTGAAAAACAGATAAGTGAGACCGAAAATTCCATATCTGTTCTTGTGGGTATGGCTCCACAGACCATAGAACGTTCGACACTCGACGCACAGATTTTTCCGGATACGGTTTCTGTTGGAGTGCCTCTTCAACTATTGAGTCGCAGACCGGATGTCAGACAGTGTGAAATGCAATTGGCTGGTGCATATTATGCCACAAACGTGGCACGCTCGGCTTTCTATCCAAGCATTATGCTGAGTGGTTCAGCAGGCTGGACCAATGCGGCAGGAGCTGCAATAACCAACCCCGGACAGTGGTTGTTACAGGCGGTAGGATCTTTGGTGCAGCCTCTGTTCAATCGTGGACAGAATGTCGCGAATCTGAAAATTGCCAAGGCACAGCAGGAAGAGGCCTTGTTGAATTTCAGACAAAGTCTGCTCAATGCGGGTGCGGAAGTGAATGATGCACTTGTTCAATGGCAGAAAGCAAGAGATAAAATAAAAGTGGACGAACAACAGGTTGATGCATTGGATTCAGCATTGTATAGTGCGGAGTTATTGATGCAGCACAGTTCACAGAATTATCTGGAAGTGCTTACAGCACGTCAGTCATTGCTTCAAGCTCAGCTTGATGTGATAACTGATCGTTTTGATGAAATTCAGGGTGTGATAAATCTTTATCATGCTCTAGGCGGTGGACAATAGTTTTCAATATATATGTTATTGGGAAATAATATATATGTATAAAATACTGTTTTCATAATTCTCATAGGTTATTAATCTGATTATTGAATTGCAGACCGGCATTATCTGATGAAGACGATGCCGGACTTTTTGTTTTACATTACAGTGTTTATAAAATACGTTTCGGTTTATGTATTTATACGTTTCAGGAAAATATGTATTGCGATCCGGCTTATGTAAATATAAATTTGTGACGCAAAACAATATGGAAACAAACGTAATAAGATAAAGAATGAGACGTATTATTTTTATCAGCATGGCTGTGTTTCTTTTTGCAGCATGCAAACAGAAACAGGCAATTCAACAGGAGAAAGCCGGAGTAAAAGTTGCGATGGCAGAGAGAGTTACGGAATCTTTGTCGCGCCGTTATACTTTCATATCTGAGCCTTACAGAGTTACACAACTTGCGTTTCGTGTTGGTGGACCGGTTAAGGATTTTACCGTACAGAATGGACAGTTCTTTAGAAAAGGACAATTGATTGCGGCCATTGATAACCGTGACTTTGCTGTGAGTGAGGAACGTGCCGGAGCTATATGCAAACAGACAGAAAGTGAATATCGGCGTATATCCAATCTTTATGATAAAGACAATGTGTCTGGTTCTGTCTATGAGAAAGCACGTGCTGATTATGCAAAAGCGCGTGCCGACTATGATAATGCTAAGAACAGTTATACGGATACACGGCTTGTTGCGCCATTTGACGGATATGTGCAGCAGACTCATATAGAGCGTTATCAGAATGTTCAGCCATCTCAGCCGGTAGTGACATTTATTGATCTGTCAAGTATAAAGGTAGAGATATTCCTGCCTGAAGATATGGCAGTTGCTTTGAGAAACAATGATTCGTCTGCATCTTGCCGTATTGTGTTTGATAATATGCCAAATAAAGATTTTAAACCGTACAAGACTTATCTGACTCAGGCTGCCGGAGAAAATAATCTTTCGTTTAAGTTCACGGCCCTGATAGATAATAAGGATAACAAACTTCTGGGAGGTATGTCCGGGAATATGGAAATATCTGTTTATTCGCAGACTCAGTCTGGCTCTGCTGTCTGTGTGCCTCAGACAGCGGTATGCAATGAAAATGAGGAATGTTTTGTATGGTTGATAAATAATGAAGGACGTGTTATCAAACGCCCTGTCATTCAGGGCAGATTGCTTTCTGACGGACGTATTGAGATTGTTTCCGGATTGACGGCAGGCGATAAGGTGGCAGTTACACGTCAGTCGTATTTGTCTGAAGGTGATATTGTTAGTGTGATAGGAAACAAAAATAAGGGCAAAGGTATTGAATAATGAAAAGTGTAGCCAAATTTTTCCTTAGAAACAAGGCTCTCAGCTGGTTGTTGCTGGGACTTATTCTTGTAGGTGGAATTGTTGCCTATAATGGTATGGGCAAACTCGAGGATGCTCCATTTACTATCAAACAGGCTGTTGTCACAACAACCTATCCAGGCGCATCGCCTATGGAAGTGCAGCAGCAGGTAACAGATGTGTTGGAAGAATCAATCCAGTCGCTCGGAGAATTGTATTATCTGAAAACGGAGAATCGTGCCGGACTCTCAAAAATCACGGTTTATGTAAAAAAGGAGATACGTGCCGATGCCATGCAGCAGTTATGGGATAAGTTACGTCGTAAAGTGAATGACGTACAGGGACGTCTGCCGGCAGGTGCGGGTACATCTGTTGTCAATGATGACTTTGGCGATGTGTTGGGTGTTTTTTATGCTTTGGGAAGCGATACGCACTCTTATCGTGAACTGGAAGATCAGGCTGAGGTTCTTAAGAACAAGTTGCTGACTGTGAAGGATGTTGCAAAAGTAGAACTGTTCGGTGTGCAGAACCGTACTATAGAAGTGGAAACAAAACCTTCACTCCTTGCTGCCAGTGGCATAACGATGGCAGATATTGTATCTGCTTTCGAACGTCAGAATCGTGTAGTGGATGCTGGTGCGGTTGAGACATCCCACAATCGCCTGCGTGTTGAGGCTTCCGGCAGTTTCACCTCTTTGCAGGAAATAGAGAATCTCACGGTGACATCTCGTGATGGAGCTTATTTCCGTCTTGGAGAAATAGCGACAGTTCGTGAAAGTTATTCACGTCCGGCCAGAAGTTTCATGTTCAAGGATGGGATGCCGGCTGTAGGTATCGCTATTTCAACTGTTTCTGATGGAAATGTGGTGGATATGGCGCAACTGGTTGAACAATGTATTGAAAATCATAAGGCGGAAATGCCTGAAGGCTTTGAAGTATCTCCTATATATGATCAGGGTCATGAGTCGGCTGTGGCCAACAACGGATTTGTGCTCAACCTTATTATATCTGTTATAACGGTTATTGCGGTGTTGTTGTTCTTTATAGGTTTGAAGAACGGAATCCTTGTAGGCAGCGGACTTGTATTTTCCATTTTCGGAACACTTATATATATGTATGCAGATGGCATTGCTTTGCAACGTATGTCGCTTGCCGCCATTATCATTGCAATGGGTATGTTGGTTGATAATGCAATTGTTGTTTATGATGCCACACTTGTAAACATGCAGCGTGGTATGCGCAAGCGTACTGCCATTCTTTCTGCTGTTGAGACAACCGCAATGCCGCTTCTTGGAGCAACACTTATTGCTGTTCTGACGTTCCTTCCGGTTTATCTGTCGCCTCATATTACAGGTGAACTGTTGTCGTCGCTATTCATCGTTATTGCTGTTTCATTGCTGCTTAGTTGGGTTTTTGCCATTTCTCAGAATGTATTCTTCGTTCAGGAATTTGTGCGTCGCCCCCGTCCTGACGAACTGAAGGACGAACTGTTCCAGGGACGTTTCTACGATATGTTCCGTAGGGCATTACGGTGGACTATAAGCAGACGATATGTTGTTGTAGCAGGAATGGTGGCTCTTCTCATTGTGTGCGGTTGGGCATTCAGGTTTATCCCACAGCAGTTCATGCCACTTCTCAGTAAACAATATTTTTCCGTCGATATGTGGCTTCCTGAAGGAACACGCATTGAAGAAACTTCTTCGCAGGCAGAAGCGATGGCTGACACTTTATTGCGAAAGGATGGGGTCAGTCATGTGACGACATTTGTCGGCCAGACTCCCCCACGTTATTATCTCGCCAATGCGGCATACGGTCCTCAAAGTAACTATGCACAATGTCTGGTTGAGACGGAAAGCACTTCCAAGGCAGTTGATATGCAGCAAGGACTGCAGAACGAATTGTCACAGCGTTTCTCTGATGCTCTGGTACGTGTCAATCGTTTCGAATTGAACTCAATTCCTCAGGCTCTTATAGAAGCACGTTTCAGCGGTGATGATCCGCGTGTCCTTGATTCTCTGACCAATGTTGTAATCTCAATCATGCGCCGTAATCCGAAAGTCATGAATGCACGGAACGAATGGGGAAATAAGGCAATGATGTTCAATGCTGCATATAATCCGGTAAAAGCAGGCCGTATCAATATCGGAAAGTCCGATATGATGGCTGCCGTCAAAAGTGCCAGCGACGGTATTTCTGTTGGTGTTTATCGTGATGAAGACAAGAAAGTTCCTGTATTATTGCACGTATCGGGAGAAAACCAGATGTCACAATCTGCACTTGAGGACATGCCCGTATGGAACGGCCGTAACTCAGTGCCTTTGGCTCAGGCAACCGACAGTATATATCTTGGTTGGGAATGGCCGCTTGTCAAGACGTACAACCGACAGTTGTCTATGGCTGCGCAGTGTGATGTCCGTCCCGGACATACAATGAAGGAAGTACATAACGAAATCCGTTCGGAAATAGAACAGATGAAGCTACCGGCCGGTTATACATTCTTTTGGGATTCGCAGTATAAAGATCAGAATGAGGCCATGGAAGCTCTTACAAAATATTTTCCATTGGCTCTGGTGTTCCTGGTTGTTATTCTGGTGGCGCTTTTCGGCAATTTCCGTCAGCCATTCATCATATTCCTCATTCTGCCATTGTCTGTCATTGGAGTGGTTGTTGGCTTGTTGGTCACAGGTTTCCAGTTTGGATTCTTCTGTATTGCCGGATGGCTTGGATTGCTTGGTATGATAATAAAGAATGTCATCGTGTTGTTGGATGAAGTCAATCTGCAGCGTCGTGCCGGTGTGATGCCAGGCAAAGCAATTGTTGAGGCCACAGTCTCCCGTATGCGTCCGGTGCTCATGGCTGCTGTCACAACAATATTTGGAAGTATTCCTCTGTTGTTTGATGTGGTGTTTGGAGGTATGGCAGCCACAATCGTCTTCGGACTGTCGTTTGCCACATTGCTTACGCTTTTTGTAACTCCGGCACTTTATGCAATTTTTTATCCGGAGACGGCAAATGTATAAGTTATAGCAGTTTTAATACGAACATTAAATATGATGGAAATGAAACATAAGATATATTTCATTGGTTTTGTTGTCCTGTCTGGTGTTATGCGTTCTAACGCACAGGATAATGTGATGCTTGAATCTTATCGTAATCGTGTGGTTGCCTATAGCCAGGACATTAAGGCAGCAACTCATGCGGCCGGAGCAAGTGGTGAGGCACGATTGTCGGCCAAAGCCGATTTCCTTCCGAAACTGTCCGGCAGTGCGAATTTCAATTATACAGGAAACCCATTGGCTCTTGACGTTACGTTGCCGGGTACAGATAATCGTTTGTCTTTCGAAGGCCGTAATATCAAATATGGCACATCACTGAATATATCGCAGCCTGTTTATTCCGGAGGGGCTTTGCGTGCCGGTTATGAGAAGGCATGTGCGGAAGATGAGAATGCACGTCTTGAAGTAAGGCGTGTTTCGAATGACGTACGTTATGAGGCTGATGTGCGTTATTGGAACAGTGTGGCTCAGAATGAGCTTGCGTCTGTTGCAGTTGGTTATAGGGACGCGGTGCAGCAGTTTGTTGAGGTCGTGCGTCAGAGAGTGGAAGAAGGATATTCCGACCGTAATGACCTGCTTATGGCGGAAGTCCGTCTTAATGATGCAGACTATCAGGTGAAATGTGCTTTTAATGACGCAGAGGTGGCACGTCTGTCGCTTAATGCTTTGGCCGGCGTACCTTCAGATGAACACATAGCCACCGATTCTGTTGTATGTCATTCTTTAGCGCTTCCACTTGTGTCTGGTGATGTTTCGGCCATTGTGTCCCAACGCCCTGAGATGCTTATGGCAGAAGGCGGCATACGCATCAGCCAGTCTGACTCCAAGATATCCAACTCGCGTTATATGCCGGTGCTGTCTGTAGGTGTGGATGGCGGTTTCTCGTCTCCCGGTTATGATTTCCACGCAGATATAGATCCTAATTATGCCATTTATGCCAAACTTAGCGTTCCGGTTTTCGAGTGGGGCAAACGTCGCCGTACGCGTCGTATAGGTAATCATAATGTTGCAATAGCACGTGAACGCAGAAGTAAGATTGCCGATGGCTTGCGTCTTGAGGTAGAGACCGCACGCTGCAATTATGTCCAGGCAGCGGAGCAGGTACGTATTACGGAAAACTCATTGAGCAAGGCATCCGAGAGCGAGGCCATGGCCATTGACAGATACCGTGAGGGAAGCGTTTCGGTGGTAGATGTCATCAATGCACAGATATATCATGAGGAGGCACGCCGCAATTTTGTGCGTTCCAAACTGAATGCCTGTATCGCAAAAAGTGCATTGGAGCGGGCTTGTGGTAATTGAAAAATCAGTACATTTGCAGATACCAATAAAAATACAGACAACATCTTATGTCAGAATCAGATACATTCCGTAATTCGTGTCTGGCCGATATACTTATTTTCTCGGCCATCGGTTGTTGTTCATATCTGCTGCTTATCACCAGTGGCGACATCCCGGCACGCCAACAGCTCAATCTGCTTACACCGGAAGCTATCGTTGCAGTGCTGTTGCTGTTCAATGGTGTAGGTCTGGGCATGAGATTTGTCAACAGACGCATCGGACCAGCCTATCCGGGATTTATTCGTGACCGCAGACGCATATTCCTGTTCTTCTTCATTTCGGCAGCAGGTTTGCTTGTTCTCAATTATCTGCTGCTGGTCATGGCAAAGTTCATTATCGGTTCGTCCCACCTTTTTGCTCTTGCATGGCGTGGTACAGTCGGTGTGTTATGCGTATGGTTCATGGAACTCATACTTTTGAGCCTTTTCATGATGAACCGGTTCTACGCCGATCTTATGAGTCAGTACCGTAGAACCCGCCTGCTTGAGGAAAGTTCGGCACAGGCACGTTATGCGGCTTTGCAGAATCAGCTTAATCCACATTTTCTATTCAACAGCCTGAATACGCTTGTTGCCGAAATTGAATATAATCCGCCGCGTGCTGCTGAGTTCACACGTAATCTGGCAGATGCCTACCGTTACATTCTCGATTGTCACGACAGACAGACCGTAACTGTGAGCGAGGAGCTTGAATTTGTCGATGTATATCTTCAACTGCAGCGGGTGAGAATGGGTGAGTGTATTGATGTTGACAATCGTCTTGATGAATCGGTGCTCGACATGAATATCCCGCCTTTGACATTGCAGCTTCTGATAGAGAATGTCATAAAGCATAATGCCATAACCATGGCACGCCCGATGATAGTGGTACTTGACACAGAGAAACGTTCTGAGGACATGTGGCTTACCGTTTCGAACCGTATCCAGCCCAAGCAGATTTCAAGAACGTCCGGAATGGGACTCAACAATCTGTCGCAGCGCTATATGCTGTTGTGTGGCCATGATATAGAAGTTATACCTGAGAAAGAGTTTTTCACCGTAAAAGTTCCTTTGATATATGAATAAGATCAGGGCAGCGATAGTTGAAGACGAGCTACCGGCAGCACGTCTGCTCGAAAGTATGGTGCTTGAGTTGCGGCCACAGTGGGATGTTGTGGTCTTGCCGGGTAGTATTGAGGAAGCGGCGGCGTGGCTTGCCGTCAATCCCCATCCTGACATAATGTTTCTTGACATACAGCTTGCCGACGGTATTTCCTTTCACCTTATCGAGCAGGCACATCCGCAGAGCATGATTGTGTTCACCACGGCCTATGACGAGTATGCCGTACGGGCTTTTACGGTGAACAGTGTCGATTATCTGTTGAAACCTGTACGAAAAGAACGTCTTGCCGAGGCGATACGGAAGTTTGAAAGATACAGTGCGGCTGGATGTATTGCCGGACTTGGGAGCATATTCGATGCGGGAGAATTTCTGAATGCGTTGTCATCCGGTGCTTCACGCCAGTATCGCACACGTTTTCTTGTAGCATCCGGATCGCGGTTCTCCACATTGCAGGTAGCAGACATTGCCTATTTCCGTTCTGAGGATAAGATAACTTATGCCGTGACCAGACAGGGACGCAGCCATATTGTTGACATGACCCTGAGTAAACTTGAGGAACAGCTTGATCCGAAGATCTTCTTCCGTGTGAACCGTCAGTTCATATTGTCTGCTGCATCAGTGTGCAATATTGAGCCTTATTTTGGTGGAAAATGGTCGGTGCGTGTAACACCTCCTTGTGACCGTATGATACAGGTCAGCCGTGAGAAGATTGCTGCATTGAAGATGTGGCTTGATTTCTGATGTCCTTCTGTCGCTCTTCGGTTATCATTCTTTTATGTCCTGCGGGTCGTACTTGCGCTTTGAGGCCTGTGTTCAGTGCTTCTTATGTTTCATGTATTGACAAGGTTTGATATGGGCTTGTTTTGTCTGATAAATTCTTCCGTGCTGCCAAACGGTCGATATCGTGTTGCGAAACAGCCCGTATTGTGCTCTGAAACGGCCCGTATTGTGCTCTGAAATGGGCCGTTTCATCCTCTAAAATGGCCCGTTTCATGGCCTGAAACAGGCCGTTTTACAGCCTGATAAAGCCTATTCTGCAAGAGGCTGAACACATATAGGCTCAAAAGCCGTGAATGGCTGAGGATTGTTGTCTTATGTGGAAGTCGGGTTATTCTATGTAAATATAACTGCTGTCCACTCTGATCATCTCTTCGAATATCAGTTGTTCCAATGCCGTGTCGAGTATCTCCGAAGGTAAGGGAAGTTGCAGCAGTTCTGTCAGATGGTGCTGTTTTTTGTCGTTGAGCACTTCTGTTATCATGCTTCTTGCGTCCTTCAGCTGTTGTTTTCTGTCGGGATTTCTTTTATGTGCGAGGCACACGTCGCACTGTCCGCAGTCATTCGAGCGCGTTTCGTCAAAATATCTGAGCAGTTGCCGGCTGCGGCACACGTTGTCGTTTGTGGCGTAACTTATTACGGTGTTTATTCTTTGGGTGAACTGTTCCTTGCGGTCTTCATACACATCGTGTGTGATCATGAGATTCTCGCCGTCCACTCTGTCGCGCGTGTATGTGATGAACGGTGTCTTGCTGCGTGGCACAAAGTGCAGTATGCGTTTTTGTGTGAGGCCTTTGAGCAGGAGGTATATCTGCTGGCTTGTCAGGTCCGCCTGTCTTGCAATCATGTCCTCGTCAATGTATGTGTAGTCTATGAACAGCGAACCGTAGTTTCTCAGCAATGTTGTTATGAGCCTGTCCTCAAGCGGTGACAGCTCGTTCAGAATGTAAAGTTGTTCGCGCGAGATAAGGAATACGATGCGAGGATCAGAATTCGGATCTGTGTTGTATTCTAGATATCCGGCACGTTCAAGAATCTTCAGTGCGGCGTCCGTCTGAATAGGAAACAGTTTGTAGGTGCGGCAGAATTTTCTTATGTCAAACATGAATGTGTGTCCGCAACCGCTGTGTACGGCTATCTGGAAGAAACTTGCAAGATGATCGTATACCCCGCGGATGTATTCTTTCTCCGGAAATTCGTCGGTTATGCGTTTCCGCAGCTTGGGTTCGTCACTGCCATTATACAGCAGTACGGCGTACGATTTTTCTCCGTCGCGGCCTGCACGCCCGGCTTCCTGAAAGTAAGCCTCAAGCGAGCTTGGACAGTCAAAGTGTATCACCAGACGCACATCCGGTTTGTCAATACCCATACCGAATGCGTTTGTGGCCACCATCACGCGCTTGTTGTCATCATGCCATTCTTTCTGCCGCTCGTCTTTTACGGAGTGTTCCAGTCCGGCATGATAGAAAGTCGCTTCCACATCGTTCTGCTCAAGCCATTCGCTTATCTCCGAGGCTCGTCTTCTGCTTCTTACATATACTATCGCACTGCCCCTGACTCTCCGCAGAATATGGAGCATCTCTTCTCGTTTGTCGGTGGCATGGCGCACGATATATGCCAGATTCTTGCGTTCGAAGCTCATGCGGAATATGTTCGCATCCTTGAACTGCAATTTCTTCTGTATGTCGTCGGCCACCTGTTTTGTGGCTGTGGCTGTCAGTGCGAGCACCGGCGCATCCGGTTTTATCTTTCTTATGTCGGAGATGTGAAGGTATGAAGGCCTGAAGTCGTAGCCCCATTGGCTTATACAGTGGGCTTCGTCAACAGTTATGAAGCTCACGCGCATGTGGCGCAGTTTTGTTTTGAACAGTTCAGAGGCAATGCGTTCCGGCGATACGTACAACACCTTCGTACTGCCGAGTATGCAGTTCTCGAGAGTACGTAATATTTCATGACGTGTCATGCCGGAATATATTGCTGCAGCCATTATGCCGCGTCGGCGCAGGTTGTACACCTGATCTTTCATCAGGGCGATGAGCGGCGTGATGACAATACACACTCCCTCAGCAGCAAGAGCCGGAACCTGAAAGGTTATCGACTTGCCGCCTCCGGTCGGCATCAGTCCGAGTGTGTCGTGTCCGCTGCCGATGCTTTCGATAATGTCGCGCTGTATTCCCCTGAAGTCGGAGTGGCCCCAGTATTGGCGCAGTATTCTTGTATATTTGTCAGAACCGTTGCCCACGCAGATAATGTGTTTTGTATGGTTGTCGGAGTGTGAAGACGCTTATTCGTTTTCGTCGTCTTCGGCCGGACGTATGTCCTCTATCTGCAGCTGCACCATGTTTTTCTTGAAAACATTGTCCTCGAGTGTGTAGGCAATGTCGAAACTTCTTTTCGATTTTATGTACCGTGCCGATGCGCTTTGGCCGAAGGCAATGCCGTTGACAACATTGCTTGACTTTGAGTCGACAAGCTCCAGCTTGATGTGTTCCTGCTCACGTCCCACCACCTTGCTTGTGCCGTAGTCGTACACTCCTACGGTGCAGAAAATAGGTTTTTGGTTGCACGGACCGAATGGTGAGAACTTCTTCAGATCGTTGTGCAGTCGTTTGGTGATGTCCTTGAAGTCTATCACGGTGTCAATATTGAGCATGGCTTCTGTCTGTTCCGGCTGTATGTGGTTGTCGACATATTTCTGGAAACGGCGCCTGAACTCTGGAATGTCGTCCCATCTCAGTGTCAGTCCTGCCGCATAGGTGTGTCCTCCGAAGTTCAGAAGGATGTCGCGGCAGCTCTTTATGGCAGAATAAACGTCGAATCCGGTCACGCTGCGCGCCGAGCCTGTAGCCAGGTCGCCATCGCGTGTGAGCACCACTGTCGGTCTGAAATAAATTTCAGTGAGACGTGAAGCCACTATTCCTATTACACCTTTTTTCCAGTTCTCGTCATACAGTACAATGGACGAACGGTGGCGCTGGCTTTCCAGGCGGGCCACAATCTGGTTCGCCTCTTCTGTCATCTGTTTGTCTATGTCCTTGCGCTGTTCGTTGTAGCAGTCTATGTGTTTTGCCTTTTCCAGTGCGTGCGAGAATTCCTTTTCAACAAGCAGATCCACACTTTCCCTTCCGTTCTCTATTCTTCCCGACGCATTTATGCGCGGTCCGATTTTGAACACAATGTCGCTCATTGATATCTCACGGTTGTTCAGTCCGCAGATGTCGATTATTGCCTTCAGTCCTGTGCTCGGATTCTGGTTCAGAATCTTCAGTCCGTGATAGGCGAGTATGCGGTTCTCGTCGGTCACGGGTACAATGTCTGCGGCTATGCTCACGGCACACAGGTCGAGCAGAGGCATAAGTCTTGAGAATGGAATGCTGTTGTTCTTTGCGAATGCCTGCATGAACTTGAAGCCTATACCGCATCCGCAGAGATGCTTGAACGGATAGGTGTCGTCGCTGCGCTTGGGGTTGAGTATTGCCACAGCCGGCGGCATATCCTCGTCAGGCACATGATGGTCGCATATGATGAAATCTATGCCCAGCGATTTGGCATAAGCTATCTCCTCGGCCGCCTTTATTCCGCAGTCGAGAATTATTATCAGCTTCACGTTGTTCGCATGCGCATAGTCTATTCCTTTCTTGCTTACGCCGTATCCTTCGTCGTAGCGGTCGGGAATATAGTATTCTATGTTTGAATAGAACTGCAGCAGGAACTTGTATACCAATGCCACGGCCGTGCATCCGTCGACGTCGTAGTCGCCATACACCATGATGCGTTCCTTGCGTCCCATGGCGTCGTTCAGTCTGTCAACGGCCACATCCATGTCTTTCATCAGAAAAGGATTGATGAGGTCGGAGAGTTGCGGATGAAAGAAACGTTTTGCCGCCGATTCTGTAGTGATGCCCCGTTTAATGAGCAGTCCGGCAAGAATGGGGCTGATGTTGAGCTTTCCTCCTAATTCGTCAGCCGCTTGTCTTTCTTCGGATGTTGGTGGCTTGTAATTCCATTTGAAAAGCATTATATAGTTTTTATTTTTTATTCTGCATGAGGGAAAAGTGCGGATTGACGCACATAAACTGCCCGTAAAGTTACAAAATAAAAATGGAAAACATGGTATTGATAATGCGTTTTTATATAAAAATAAGACTGCGGGTCAGGCTTTTGTCACGCCACCTGTAACTCCAATCAATGTTGGCAGGTTGGTGTCAAACTCCTGGCCCGCAGCCCTGTTTATTGTGTGTTGTTGTGTTATTCGCCTATGCCGGCTTTCTTCACAGCATCCTCCATCTTCTTGCGGATGTCCTTAGGAATGGCGTTGATGTTCACCATATAGTCCATTGTGTTTGCAACGATGAAGTTCTTCGACATATACCAGATTCCTTTGTAGTCACCGGCTTCACCCCATGAGTTCTTCACCATGTAGTATTCTTTGCCGTTCTGGTCTTTTGCGATACCGAAGATAAGCATTCCGTGGTCGTCTGTCAGCTCCCAGTTGTCGTAACGCTCCTGACGCTTCTCCTGTGTCGGAGTGAGCTCAGGCACCTTGCATCCCAGAGAGTCGATGATGTTTGTACGCTTTGAAGAAGACAGTTTCAGCCAGCGTGCCATGTCGCTGCCAGCATAGCTCTGCATAGCGTCTGTGTCGTAAGAGTAAGCCAGACCTGTGCGTGTGAATCCTTCCTCGCTCACGTCGCCACCCCATGCTACGGTGTAACCGTTCATCACAGCATTGTCTATGATGCGTGCCATGTCTTCAATCGGCAGGTTCCATGAACCCGGATTGCGCCAGTTGTCCTGTACTTCAACCGGGAATTTTGTGTAGAACGGATGATGTGTGTAGCTTGTGATTGTCACATAGTTGCCCCAATCCAGTCCGAGGCTTTCAGCGAATGACTTCGGAGTGTATGTCTTGCCTTCGTATGTGAAGCTCTCCGGGCATTTGCCGAGATAAGCGTCGAGAATACCCTGCAGTCCGACCTTCCACTGTCCTGAGAGTTTCTTTGCAGAACTCTTTGAAACGGCTGCAACGTACGGTTCCATCAGAGAGAAGAACTCGTTGAAGTTGTTCAGTGAGTCACCGTAGAGTGAGCCTGGGAACGGCATTGCGTCTTCCGGGCAGATACCGTATGTTTTCAGCACGTGGTAAACGTCGTAAGCCGAACCTCCCTGTGAGAACTGGCAGTCACCGTGCAGGCGTACAACCTGGATTGCACGTTCCATGTAGTTCTTGTTTGCAACGAAAGACTCGCACAGGTCGTATGTCTTGCCTGTAGCCTTTAGTATTTCGCTCTCGAAGAAAGCAAGTGTAGAATAGTCCCAGCATGTGCCGCTGCGGCTCTGGTCCTTGATGCTTGTGATAGGATTCTCCTTGACAACTGTGAAAACAGGTTTGTTGCTGTTTTCCTTCTTGTCCTGGGCGCTCACTCCCATGGCCATCATGGCGAGGAACGCAAGTGTCATGATTTTCTTCATAGTTTGTTGTTGTATAGTTTGTTTTTATTGATTGTTCTCCATGAATGCCTCAACGTCCTTTGGATGATAAGGTATTCTCTTTTCTCCGATGAAACGGCAACCGTTTTCGGTTATGAGAATATCGTCTTCGATGCGTATTCCACCGAAGTCCTTGTATGTCTCGAGCAGGTCGAAGTTGATGAACTCCTTGCAGTGTCCTTTTGCCTTCCAGTCGTCGATGAGTGCGGGGATGAAGTATATTCCCGGTTCGTCGGTCACAACAAAGCCCTGCTGCAGGCGGCGTCCCATGCGCAGACAGTTTGTTCCGAACTGTTCGAGATTAGGACGAGTCTCTTCGTCAAAGCCTACGTTTATCTGGTCGAGATTCTCCATGTCGTGTACGTCCATGCCCATCATGTGGCCCAAGCCGTGCGGCAGGAACATGGCGTGTGCGCCTGCTGCTACTGCCTCGTCGGTGTCGCCCTTCATCAGTCCGAGCTCTTTCAGTCTTTCGGTCATAAGGCGGCACACAGCCAGATGCACGTCAAAGTATTTCACTCCGGGCTTGGCTACTTCCAGTACATAGTCGTGGCATGCTTCCACAATGCTGTATATCTCCAGCTGACGTTGCGTGAACTTGCCGCTTACAGGCATCGTGCGCGTATTGTCCGAGCAGTAGTTGTTTATTGTTTCTGCTCCGGCATCACACAGAGCGAGTCGTCCTGCTTCCAGAACGCTCATCGACGGATTGCCGTGCATTATCTCGCCGTGCTGGCTGTAGATGGTCGGGAAACTCACCATGGCGCCGTATGAGTGGGCGATACCGTCCACCTGTCCGCCTACGAACTTCTCAGTCACTCCCGGACGTGTCAGCTTCATGGCTGTTGTATGCATCAGATAGCCTATTTCGGCTGCTCTCTCCAGTTCTTCAATCTCCTGCTGCTCCTTTACGGAACGCATGTTTACCACTGCTTTTATGAGCTCCATGCTTGCAGCTTCCTTTTGCTGTACAGGGTGAATGCCGAGCAGATCGAAAATCTGTATCTTTATGTCATGACGGTATGGCGGCAGAAAGTGTATCTTACGTTTCTGTCGCAGTGCCTCGTTGCATGCGCTCTTCAGTGCACGCATTGGTGCGGTGTTTTCCACGCCCACCTGTGCCGCGAGGTCATGCACGCTGTCCACACTGCCGTACCAGACAATGTCTTCGATGTCGATGTCGTTACCGAAGATTGTCTCACGGTTGTTGTCTATGTCGATCACTCCTACGAGTCCGTCTCTGTTCAGACCGAAATAATACAGGAACGATGAATCCTGTCTGAACGGATAGTAGCCGTTGCTTGGGTAGTTGCAGGGCGACTCGTTGTTACCGAAAAGTATGATTATGCCGTCTTTTACAAGATTTCTTAGCTTGGCGCGACGGTTTACGTAGGTCTGTTTGTCAAACATATATTAAATTATCATGTCAATTGTTTGCAAAGTTACAATTTTTATATTTAAAATGTGTAATTTTGCAGAGCGTTTTAAACAGTTTTTATACAAATGGACAAAAATACGGGGCTTGTGCTTGAAGGTGGTGGTATGCGTGGTGTTTTCACCACGGGCGTACTCGATGCGTTCATGAAACACAATTTGTATTTTCCTTACATTGTGGCGGTGTCGGCCGGAGCATGCAACGGTATGTCCTACGTAAGCCGTCAGCCTCGACGCGCCCGAATCTCAAATATCGATTATCTGGCGCGCTACGACTACATCGGATTGCGCTATCTTATCACCCAGGGTTGTATATTCGACCAGAAACTGCTTTATGACAAATTTCCAAACAGCTATATACCGTTCGATTTCGACACGTTTTTCGAAAGCGAAACGGAGTTTGAAATGGTGACAACAAACTGCCGTACGGGACTTGCCGAATATCTGTCGGAGCGTCACGATCGTCAGCGTGCGCTCGATGTGGTGCGTGCTTCGAGCAGTCTGCCCTATGTGAGCAAGATTGTCTTTGTGGACGGAAAGCCGATGCTCGACGGGGGAATAGCCGACAGCATTCCCGTAGAGCATGCCATGCAGAAGGGCTATAGTCACAACGTGGTGGTGCTGACACGTAACAAAGGCTACCGCAACGACGGCCATGACATAAAGATACCGCGTTTCATCTACCGCGACTATCCACGTCTGCGTGTGGCTCTGAGCCATCGCATAGAGGTTTACAACCGCCAGCTCGACATGATAGACCGATTGGAGCAGGAGGGACGCATCACCTGCATACGTCCGCTGAAGCCGATGGAGGTGGGCCGTATAGAGAAAGACACTAAGAAGCTGGAGGCTCTCTACGAAGAAGGCTTCGCACTTGGCGAAGCCTTCTGTAAACAATTTATGGATAAAAAATAAACCCAGGCCTTTGTAACATGTCTGTTACAAGGCCTTTCTCCGAATGTCATTCCTCGGTCTCTTTATATTTCGGCGATTCGCCATATTTGTTGGTTTCTGCTTTGCTGTCTAGCAGACAGAATATTATGACGATGATATTTAAAATTGTGTTGATTGCCGTTATGCCTATGGTTGCCGGTGCACTGGCAAACTCCATTATTTCTTCCGGGTTTATGTTTACGCTCATCAGTATGTCGCTGTTTGCCATAACGTATATTGAACTGATGATGCTCACAATCCAGCTTACGCCGACCCACCATCCGCTCCGGCCTGTATCGTGCAGGCGTCGCACCGTTGCACCGAAGACGAGAAACTGAAGTATGATGCCTATTATGGTCAATGCTGTCTGCGGCAGAATCATACCCAGTATTAAATTAATGATCAATACGCATATGTAGTATGCCAGTATTGTCCACCAGAACTCCGAACGGCGTGTGCGGCCTTTGAAGTCGGTCAGGCGGTTGAGCGATGATTTCACGGCATCGCCGAATCCTACGGAAGGGGTTGCTTCGATTTGTTTCATTATATTTTTGTTTTTTCTGGTTTATATATGTAACCGTCTGGCAGATGTCCGCCAAGCGGTTTTGTACACTTTTGGCCCATCTTATTACATTGTGTCGTATCTTCTGTCTGCCATATCCGCGTTTGTGTCCATGTCGACGTATTTCGGTGACGGGCCATATTTGTTGTCTTGCATATGGCTGTCCTGGCAGAGGAATACGAGCAGAATGATGTTATAGACAATTCCTATCAGCAGTCCGATTGCCACATAACCCAGTGTCACACCGGTGAGCATCTTTTCTATGATTTCATTATCAGACATTGACGACAGGTCCGACAGGCTCTCGCTTACGCCGAGTGAGCCTATGAGTACGAATATGAAGAAGACGAAGAAGGCAAGACCGCCTATCAGGCTTACGCCATACCACCATCCACTACGGCCTGTGTCGTGCAGACGGCGGAATGTTATCGGGATAAGAGCCAGGCTTATAAGAAGCGATATCAGACTCCCGATTACTGGAACGAATGTAAAGATGAAGTTAAGGATAGTGGCTACAAGATAAGTCCACCAGTATTCGGAACGGCGCGAACGGCCGTTGAATTGTGCTATCTTGTTCCATGCGGCGCTCAGCGCTTCTGTAAATCCCAACTGTGGAAGTACTGTCAATTCTCTCATAATCAATTTAGGTTTTAATTGTGGTCCCCAACTTTTGTTTATGTCGTCCGTGTCGGAGTGGGGACCGTATCTCCGGCGGCAGGCGTATTGTCTGTTGTTTATGTACGGCAACTGTGTCGTGGCGTTATTTCAGGCGTACCGGTTTGCCGGTGTGTGCGCTCTTCACTGCGGCACTCAGAATCTCAACCACCGTCAGATTGTTCTCCATCGATGCGAGGTCTGTGGGCTGCACCGTTATCTCTCCGCGCACGGCAGCCTTCAGATAGCGGAACGAATCGTCGTATGGAGCGTTCAGTTTTGTCGGTCTGACGTCCGTCTCTTTGCCGTCCCTGTAGAGCGACATGCGCGAAGGAGTGCTTTGATAGATGTATCCCTTCGAGCCGTATATGTACATATCCTTGCGGTTCATTGGCCAGTTCCACGACGGCATGAGCTGCACTGTCACATCGGGATACTGCAGTATGATGGTGGCGTCGTCGTCCACCTTCGGATATTTCTCGGGTTTCTGATGGTTTGTCACGGCATAGACACTCAGCGGTTTGCGGCCGTCGAACAGCCATGTGGCGATGTTTGCGCCGTAGCATCCGAAGTCGGTTATCGCTCCGCCGCCGTTCATCACCGGGTCGGTCAGCCAGGTTGTGAAGTCCTTGCCGCATCCTATCTCTATCGGTCCCTGGTGTCCGTCGTACACAAGTATGCGCGTTATGTCGCCTATCTGTCCTTCCTTCACCATTCTGTAAGCCTCGTGATTGGAGCTGTACCAGCTCGTCTCATAGTTTGTGAGCAGCAGAATGCCGTGCTCACGTGCCAGCTTTGCCATGCGGCGGGCGTGTTTTGTGTCCACTGCCAGCGGCTTTTCCACCATCACATGTATGCCTCGCGGAGCACATTCCTCCACCACTTCCATGTGGTCGTATATCGCACCGTAAGCCACTACTGCCTCCGGATGTATGCTGTCGAGCATCTCTCCCAGATCGGCAAATGCCGGTATCCTGCTGTTGTGAGCGATGAGTCCGTTATGCCGGCGCATGCGGTCGTCTTTCTCATAGACGCCCACCACTTCGAAGTCGCCCCTGTCCATGCGCGACACAATGTCGTTCAGATGGCCGTGGGCAACTCCCGCCACGGCCACGCGCAACGGCTTGTCGTTGTCGCTGCCTATGGCTGCCGCTGTCAGACAGTATGCCATCAGCGTTATGAAGACACACAGTGTTTTATGGATAAGGTTGAAGGTTTTCATATCATAATTGCAGGTTGTTCCGGTTCTTAGTTGCGTGTGCTTGTCGTGTATCGTCTTGCGGCCGAGGTCATTTCTCTAAGAGGTCGGGTCTCAGGCGGCGTGTGCGCTCCATGGCCTGTTCCATTTCCCACTCCTTTATCTTTGCTTCGTTGCCGCTGAGCAGTATGTCCGGCACCTTCCAGCCTTTATAGTCGGCGGGGCGGGTGTATATGGGGGCCGACAGCATGTCGTCCTGGAAACAGTCGCTCAGGGCACTCTGCTCGTCGCCTATCACTCCCGGCACCACTCTCACTATGGCGTCGGCCATCACTGCCGCAGCCAGTTCGCCTCCGGTGAGCACATAGTCGCCGATGCTTATCTCGCGTGTGATGAGATGGTCGCGCACACGCTGGTCAATGCCTTTGTAGTGGCCGCACAGTATTATCATGTTCTCCTTCATCGACAGGTCGTTGGCCACGTGCTGGTTGAACTGCTCGCCGTCGGGCGAAGTGAATATCACCTCGTCGTAGTCGCGTTCGGCCTTCAGTGCCGATATGCAGCGGTCTATCGGCTCGCACTGCATCACCATTCCGGCAAATCCTCCGTACGGGTAGTCGTCCACGCGACGCCATTTGTCCTTGGTGTAGTCGCGTAGGTTGTGCAGATGTATCTCTGCCAGTCCTTTTTTCTGTGCCCTTGCGAGTATCGACTCGTTGACAAAGCCTTCGAGCATCTCGGGCAAAACAGTGATAATGTCTATTCTCATATTTTGCAAATTTATTGAAAAATATCGTAAGTTATAGATATGAATGGTTAAAGAAAGTAAAAAGGAACGGCCCGCAGAGGTCACTGTCTCCGTGTATGGGGCGGGTTGTCGGGACAGGCGGGCGAAGGTCTTTATGCGTGTGGCGACAACTAAAAACCGGCGAATGTTAAATCATACGTCTCTGTGGCTGCGATATTTGCGTGCAACACCCGTGTCGGTCGCAAATACGCGATTCTCAGACACTTTGCGGAAGTTTCTGTACGACAGTGGGTTACGCCGACTGATGTCTTACGTGACTTTTTACAGTCGTGCGAAACAGGCTTTATTGAGGCGTGATATTGGCTTTATTGTGGTGTGATATGGGCATTATCATGGTGTGATATGGTGCATATCAGGCCCTGATATGGGCTGTATCATGTGCTGAAACGGTGCTTGTTGCGTGACGTTAGAGAAAAATACGGATTGTCGGACAGTTTCCGTCATCCCGAAACAGGCACTTCTGCATCACTCCTTAATCTGTAACGCATCTTGAGGTTGAACTTTTTTCTGGTCCGGAATTAACATAAAAGTGTTAAATCTTTCTCCGTCGTCCGTGGCCGATGAACTATGTAGGCTGATCTCCCTTGTTGTTCACTCCGTAGCCGAAGAGTGCGAAGTCGCCTTTGAGAGGGTCGTCCGGGAACACCTCCAGCATGGCTTGCGACAGTCGGCGTGCCGCACTCATCGACGCCGTGCGGCTCGTGAGCAGTCCCAATCGCTGCGACTGCTGCACAACGTGCGTGTCGAGCGGCATTATGAGAGTGCGCTTGTCGATGAATCGTGTCCACAGTCCCAGATCGACGGGCGAACCGTCGCGCACCATCCAGCGCATGAACATACACACGCGTTTGCATGCCGACTTGGTGTCGCGCGGTATCACCGTGCTTGCATTACGCTCGGCAAAGTAGGCACATAGGGCGCCCACGGCTCCGTAGCCGTCGGTGGCATTGGCGCGGACAAACTGCCCCAGACTGCCGTGTTCGGTCAGCATGGCGCGCAGAGTCTGTAGCAACAGGTGCATGTCGTGCTGCGTATACAGGCGATAGTAGCATCGGTCTTCGTCGGGTATGTCGTCGGCAAAGCTGCCGCTGCGCACCCATTCGTCCATTCTTCCGCCGGAGCGGTCGAGCATGTATTGTATTTTTGGGAAGAACTGCTTGCGCGATCCGTAGCTCAGACACGATGCTGCGAAGGCCATCACCTCCATGTCTGCCGCGCCCTCCACCTTGTGCATGAACAGGCTCGGGTCGTCTTTCAGAAAGTCGGCCGTCTCATACTTTTCCGCAAGAAGTCTTATGTAGTCTGCTGTCTTTTTATCCATCGTTTTTTGTATTTGATTATATAGCCGTGCGGTGGGGGCTGTCCGCCTTCAGACATAAAAAAAAGCGACAACCTTCACAGGCGACCGCTTCAAATCTTCAATAGGTATTAGTCTCTTCCATTAAGGTAAAAAGATTGTTTTCAGGATAACGTTTACAAAGATATGACATTTTTTATGTCTGCCAAAATTTTTTATACCTTTTTTCCGAAAAAATCCACCGTGTGCGCGCACAGTGTGCTTTTTGATAGCATTAAACATAAAAATTCATAATAAAACCGTATATAAATGGTTATTTATTAAATATCTGTGCCTTTTTGATGTTTTAATTGTCACTTTGTTGTTGCTGTGTGAAATATTTTCGGGAATGTGGCGCGCAAAGTGGATTTATTTTGTTATATTTGCGCTTCCCCGTGTTTTTCCTTGTATGATGCCTGCCGGCATGTTGTTTGTGTACTGCGGGCGGAAAATGCGGAGATGTTTTAAATGTAATTGAATATGGAGATAGTTTATTTGATAATAGGAATTGTTGTCGGCTGTGCGATTGTGTTTTTTTTCATGCAGTCGAAGGTCAGGAGTGTGAAAACCGGACTTGCTCTGGCCGAGCAGAAGGCCGCACAACTGGAGCAGACCGCCGCGCAGCTCAAGGCGGATACAGAAAATGCCCGGGCCGAGATGTCCAGAATGAACGGCGAACTGATGCAGGCCAGGGTGGAGGCAGAACGTGTTGCCACCGAACTGAGGGCTGAGAAGGAGCACAGTTCGAAGGAGATGCAGATGCGGCAGGAGCAGTTCGAACAGCAGCTGAAGACTGTGCAGGAACAGTTTGCCAACCTTGCGACGAAGGTGCTCAACCAGACCACCGACCGTCTGAAGGCTGACAACTCGGAGAGTATGGAGAACATCACCAAGCCGCTGCGCGACAATCTCAAGCAGTTGCAGGAGGCAATCCGTGTCACCAACAGCGAGACGGCCAAGAGCACGGCGTCGCTCTCCGAGCAGCTCAAGGCCATGAGCGACCAGACTACTAAGATAGACCGCACGGCGACAATGCTCACCAACGTCATAAGGGGCGGCAACAAGGCGCAGGGTAACTGGGGCGAGCGCATGTTGACCGAAATTCTCGACGCGCAGGGTTACAGGTGTGGAATAGACTATGACGTGCAGCAGACCATCACAGACGATAAGGGTAACGTCATTGTGAACGACGAGAGCGGCAAGCGAATGATTCCCGACGTCATACTGCATTATCCGGATAACGAGGATGTGGTGATAGATTCGAAGATGTCCATCGATGCCTACTATCAGTATGTGAACACAGAGGACGAGGCGCTGAAGCGCAAGTTTGCCGATGATCTGGTGAAGAGTGTGCGCACGCAGGCCGTTAATCTCGCGAAGAAAGACTACAGCCGCTACATAACAAAGCCGCGCCGGGCCATCGACTTTGTCATAATGTTTGTGCCGAACGAAGGCGCGTTGCAGCTGGCACTGGCTCACGACCCGAAGATCTGGCGCGAGGCTTTCGACCGCCATGTGTTCATCACCGGACAGCAGAACCTCATGGCCATACTCCGTATGATTCAGATTGCGTGGCGTCAGTACGCTCAGACCGAAAGCCAGAAGAAGGTTTTCGAGATGGCGGACGAGATGATAAAGCGCGTGGGAGAGTTCATCAAGAGGTTCGACAAGCTGAAGAAGGACATCGACACTCTGCACAAGGACTACGACGACGCCTACAACAAGGCTTATACCGGACGCCAGAGCATTGTGCAGAAGGCCAATGAGCTGAAGTCGCTCGGCGTGAAGGAGAGCGCCAATTATCCCATACCCGAATCACAGACACTTTTAGACGACGATTATGAAGAAAAGTAAGAAAAGACTGTTGTTTGTTTGTCTTGGCAATATATGCCGCAGTCCGGCGGCCGAGGGCGTGATGAAGGCGCTCGTGGAGAAGGCCGGACGCGAGGACGAGTTTTTCATCGATTCTGCCGGAATAGGCGGATGGCACATCGGACAGTTGCCCGACAGCCGTATGCGCCGGCGCGGAGCAGTGCGCGGTTATAAGTTCGATAGTCGCGCACGTCAGCTTTCCACGGCCGATTTCAGCCGCTTCGACCTCATCCTTGTGATGGATAACGCCAACGTGCGTGCCGTCACTGCCATGGCTTCCACGCCAGAGGAGAAGGACAAGGTGAGGATGCTTGGCTCGTATATGACAGCCCATGCAGGCGTCAGCGAGATTCCCGATCCTTACTACGGCGACGATTCGGACTTTGATTATGCTCTCGATCTGATAGAGGACGCTTGCGCCGGACTTCTGGCTGAGTTCTGATGTGTCATGTCATCTGCCGCTTGTAAGGTGGCTTTTATATAATGTGCAACAGAATGATGTGTGTCTGATACCCATTCTGTTGCACATTTTTAACCCGAATCGGTCATTATAATTCAGTCGGTATTTTTGCTTTGTATAGAGCGTATTTTCGTTGGATTTTTTGCAGGCATAGCGGGCTATGTCAAGAAAAATCCAACAAAAAGTGGTCAATAGAAAACAATAAGACGGCTGAAAGCATGAATGCATAAAATATATAAAACATATGCGGTCTGATGACCGATTGGGGTTTAATTTATGTTATATTTCTCCTGCCTTGTATATACGTGTGTTCTTTATTTCTTATATTTGAGAAAACTAACCGTATATATATTGCTTTTATGACAAGACTGATGCTTTTTTTCATGGCCCTGCTCATATCGTGTGTGGCCGAATGTCGGGATTTCAATATAAAAGGAAGTGTCGGAAGCGTGGCCGACAGCATGAAGGTAGTAATTTGCTATGACATAGACGTTCCCGAGTATTACGGATTCAATAATATGGTTTTAAGTAAACAGCCGTTGGCAGAGGCGCTTGTTAAGGACGGAATGTTTGAGATTTCCGGACATGTTGACGGTCCTGCGCTTGCTTACATCATATTCTGCGATGCGCTTGCTGCTTCGTTTTTCAACGACAGAGATGCGAGATATGTCACTGTCATGCTCGACAATGCTGACATGAGTGTTGCTGTTGACGATGTGACACGTCTTCCGCGTGTGATGAATTATGACGAGCCGGAGGTGTCGCCCATGATGAGCGAGACCGCCGCAGTTATCAGTGGCGGAACTGAACAGAATCGTTACAACGAATGGCGCGACGCTGTGATGGCGGCAGAAGACAGGCTGTGGCATATGGAAAGTCTGATCGGAGCAACCAATCATGTGGTGAGCAACGATGCTGTGGAACGTCCGCAGAGTGAGCTCGACAGTCTTAAGGTGATTGCTTCGGAGCAGAGAAAGACGGTGGAACGCATCAATGATGATTTCATAAACGCCCATCCCGAGTACGCCATATCTCTCATATTGCAGTTGAAAAAGCTGGAGTACCCTTATTGTTATACGAAGGATATGCTGGAATCCACGGCAGACAAGTTCGCGGGCAACGCCGATACGTTGCGCTATAAAAGATTTCTTGCCGATATGCCACGCTATATGAAGTTTGTGAAAGGTCGCCATTTTGCCGATCTTCGCATGTTTTCGACGAGTGGAGAAGATGTTAATCTGGAGAGCGTACTCAGCCGCGACAAGGTTAATATTGTGGATTTCTGGGCGTCATGGTGCGGACCGTGCAGGGCAGGAATGCCGATGTTGCGCGGGATAAAAGACAAATATGAAGGCCGGATAAACGTGATTGGCGTGTCACTGGACGACGATGGCGACAAATGGTTGAAGGCGTTGGACGACATGATGACGTGGAGACAGTTTCGTGTAAGAACGGAAAACGCCGGGCCGGTGGATTCGGAGTACGGTGTAGCTGACATACCGTCTTATTTCATAATATCTCCTACGGGTGAGGTGATTTATAAGAGTTCAAATATAATTGAGGTGGGCAGGAAGCTCGAAAGTATTATGAACGACTGAAAACAAGGTTGTCGGAACAGTCTTTTGTGTGTTTTTCGATTGTATGTCAAAGACTGTTCCGGTTTGTTTTATGTATTTTTATGAGCTTTTATTTTTATTTTTGCATAAAAATACAACATTTTTATCGATATGGGTTATTAATAGTTTCAATTTGCTAAGTATATTGACGAAAATGCTACATTTATGATTTTTTTTTGTATTTTTGCATCCGATCAAAAGCAAGATAAGATGATACTGGATTACGAAATGCTGAAGAGCTTCTATTCTTCATATAATAATAAGGTAGAAAAGGTAAAAGGATTGTTAGGCAGGCCGCTTACTTATGCGGAGAAAGTGCTTTACGCTCATTTGTATGATGAGAATGGGTTGAAAGCTTATAAGCGCGGAACCGACTACGTGGATTTCCGTCCCGATCGTGTGGCTATGCAGGATGCGACGGCGCAGATGGCGCTGCTGCAGTTCATGAACGCCGGAAAGGACCGCGTGGCTGTGCCTGCTTCGGTGCATTGCGACCATCTTATAAAAGCCGACGCCGGTGCAGACAAGGACCTGCCGGCGGCTATGACGGCAAACAAGGAGGTTTATGACTTCCTGCGTTCTGTATCGGCCAAGTATCACATAGGTTTCTGGGGACCGGGCGCAGGTATCATACATCAGGTGGTGCTCGAGAATTATGCTTTCCCAGGAGGAATGATGGTAGGCACCGACTCGCACACGCCCAATGCCGGAGGACTCGGTATGGTGGCTGTCGGTGTGGGCGGCGCGGATGCTGTGGACGTGCTTACGGGCCAGCCGTGGGAACTGAAGATGCCGACGCTCATCGGCGTACGGCTGAGTGGTAAACTGTCGGGCTGGGCATCGCCGAAGGATGTCATACTGCAGATTCTCGGTATGCTGACCGTCAAGGGCGGTACGAATGCCATATTGGAATATTTCGGCGACGGCCTCGAGTCGATGTCGGCAACGGGTAAAGCCACCATCTGTAACATGGGAGCCGAGCTCGGTGCGACTTGCTCCATATTCCCATTCGACGACAACGGTGCCGAATATCTGTGCCGTACAGGGCGTGAGGAGATAGCCGCAATGGCTCGTACATGTAGCGGTAACCTGCGTGCCGACGACGAAGTGTATGCAAATCCGGAAGCATACTACGACAAAGTGATTGACATTGACCTCAGTAAGGTGGAGCCGCATCTCAATGGTCCGTTCACACCGGATGCCGCCACGCCCCTCTCACAGATGAAAGACAAGGTGGAGGAATGTGGATTTCCGCCGGCTGTAGAAGTAGGACTGATAGGTTCGTGCACCAATTCCTCATATCAGGACCTGTGTCGTGCGGCTTCGGTTGCGCGTCAGGCTTACGAGAAGAACATCCCTGTGAAAGGACAGATAATAATAAATCCGGGTTCGGAACAGATACGCCGCACTGCCGAAAGAGACGGAATACTGGAAGATTTCAGGCGCATCGGAGCGGTGATAATGACCAATGCGTGTGGTCCTTGCATCGGACAGTGGAAGCGACATACGGACGACAACGAACGTAAAAACTCGATTGTGACCTCGTTCAACCGCAACTTCAGACGCCGCGCCGACGGAAATCCGAACACATACGCATTCATCGGCAGTCCGGAACTGACCATGGCGCTTGCCGTAGCGGGCCGTCTCGACTTCAATCCTGCCACGGACGCGCTGACAGACGCTTCAGGACAGAGCGTGATGCTCGACCCGCCGCAGGGCAATGTGTTCCCGCCTCAAGGATTTGACGCTACGGACGACGGATTCATCGCGCCTCCGGCAGACGGCAGCGACGTGCAGGTTGTAATCTCACCCGACTCAGACCGTCTGCAGAAACTGGCTCCGTTCGGAGCGTGGAACGGCAAGGATCTGTGTGATATGCCCTTATTAATAAAGGTGAAAGGCAAATGCACCACCGACCATATATCAATGGCAGGTCCGTGGCTGAAGTATCGCGGACATCTGCAGAACATATCCGACAATCTGCTTATGGGGGCTGTGAATGCCTTCAACGACGAGAGCAACTGCGTGAAGTGTCTTACTGACGGCAATGAAATGGCTGTGTCTGCTGCTGCCAAAGCCTATAAGGCAGCCGGACTGTCGTCAATCGTCGTGGCAGAAGACAACTACGGAGAGGGCAGTTCGCGCGAACATGCTGCCATGGAGCCGCGATATCTCAACGTATGTGTGGTATTGGCTAAGAGCTTCGCACGCATTCATGAGACCAATCTGAAGAAACAAGGCATGCTTGCCCTGACCTTCAAGGACAAGGCTGACTATGACAAGGTACGCGAGGATGACCGCATTTCGGTGACGGGACTCGACACGTTCGCACCCGGAAAGCCGCTTGTGGTGGTGCTGCGTCATGCTGATGGTACAACGGAAAGCTTCGAAGTGTGTCATTCTTACAACTCTACTCAGATTGAATGGTTCCGTGCCGGCAGTGCACTCAACTATGTAGGGCTTCATAAATAAGCCGCTGTAGTAAAGCATAGTGCTGCTTGCGGAAAAGCGCTTATCTGATTATCATTAACTGAAGGAAACTCCAAAACAACGAAATAATAATGAAAATAGAAATGAAAAACGGCCGTCTGGCCGTGCCAGATATGCCGACCATTCCCTTTATCGAGGGCGATGGTGTGGGCAGCGAGGTGTCGCCCGTGTGTCGGGAGGTCGTGGATGCGGCCGTGAGAAAGGCTTACGACGGAAAGCGGAAGATAGAGTGGATGGAGGTGCTTGCCGGTGGTAAGGCCAACGAACAGACCGGTGAGTGGTTGCCGAAAGCCACGCTCGACGCTTTTGCCGAATATCTTGTAGGAATAAAAGGTCCGCTTATGACGCCCGTGGGAGGTGGTATGCGTTCGCTGAATGTGGCTTTGCGACAGACGCTCGACCTTTATGTATGCCAGCGTCCGGTGCGTTATTTCCGCGGTATTGAGTCGCCGGTGAAGCATCCTGAGGACGTGGATATGTGTATATTCCGCGAGAACACCGAAGACATATACGCCGGAATAGAGTGGGAGGCCGGTTCGCCCGAGGCGGAGAAGTTCTATAAATTCATTTCGGAAGAAATGGGAGTGGGCAAGGTAAGGTTCCCCGCCACTTCAGCCTACGGTGTGAAGCCCGTGTCGCGTGAAGGCAGCGAACGGCTCATACGCAGCGCCATTGAATATGCGCTGACACACAACCGCAAGACGGTGACGCTTGTACACAAGGGTAACATAATGAAATTCACCGAAGGCGGATTCAAGAAGTGGGGCTACGAACTGGCCGAACGCGAATACGGAGAAGAACTTCGCAGCGGCCGGCTTGTCATAAATGACTGTATCTGTGATGCATTCCTGCAGAATGCTTTGCTGCGTCCGCGCGACTACAGCGTCATTGCCACGATGAATCTCAACGGCGATTATGTGTCTGACATGCTTGCCGCACAGGTGGGAGGCATAGGTATTGCGCCCGGTGCAAACATCAACTATAAGAGCGGACACGCCATCTTTGAAGCTACACACGGCATCGCGCCCGACATTGCGGGCAAGGATCTGGTGAATCCGTGTTCCATCATCCTCTCGGCAGTAATGATGCTCGAGTATATGGGATGGAACGAAGCGGCCGGTCTGATAACCTCGGCCATGGAACGCCTGTTTGCTGAAGGATATGCGACAACCGATCTTGCACGGTTTATGCCCGACGGAAAACCGCTCGGAACAAAGGCATTCGGCAGCATGCTTGCATCCGGTCTGTGACCACACAATGATTTTACCGGACGGCCTACGGCGCCGGACGGCAGTTTAAAACAAACAAAACTTAAGGTTATGAAAAAGGAATATCTGATATACAAGCTGTCTGACGAGGTGAAGAACTCGTGCAAGATAGCCAACGAACTGTTCCCGAAATACGGAGTGAAACGCGGTCTGAGAAACGAGGACGGAAGCGGCGTGCTCGTGGGTCTGACAAAAATAGGAAACGTAGTGGGCTACGACCGCGACGAGAAAGGTCATCTTGTGCCGACTGCAGGCAAACTGTATTACCGCGGCTACGAGCTCGACGACCTCGTGTCTCCCATACTTGCCGAGAAGCGCCTCGGTTTCGAAGAGATAGCTTTCCTGCTTCTCTCGGGCAATCTTCCCGACCGTGAGGAACTCTCGGCGTTCAGAGAGCTGATCAATGACAATATGGCTCTGGATCATAAATCGATAGTCCACATCATCGACCTTGAGGGTTCAAACATCATGAACATCCTTGCACGTACGGTGCTTGAGATGTATACGTTCGACCCGAATCCCGACGATCTGTCGCGCGACAACCTCATGCGCCAGGCGGTGGAGCTCACAGCCAAGTTCCCAACGATAGTGGCCTACGCCTACAACAGCTACCGCCACACCGTGCGTGGACGTTCGCTGCACATACATCATCCGCGTGAGAATCTTTCAATAGCCGAAAACTTCCTCTACATGCTGAAGCAGAACGACTACACCGAACTCGATGCTCGCATGCTCGACATGCTTCTCATCATTCAGGCGGAGCACGGTGGAGGTAACAACTCGACGTTCACGGTGAGAGTGACATCCTCGAGCCGTACCGACACTTATTCGAGTATTGCAGCCGGAATAGGCTCTCTGAAGGGACCGTTGCACGGTGGCGCCAACATCAGAGCCATCAATATGTTCCATCATCTGAAGGATAATATCAGCGATTGGACCGACATCGACGAGATAGACACTTATCTTAACCGCATTCTGGACGGCGACGCCTACGACGGAAGCGGCCTTATCTACGGCATCGGTCACGCCGTTTATACGGTGAGCGATCCGCGCGCCGTGGAGTTGAAGAAGCTTGCCGGCGAACTGGCTAAGGAGAAAGGCCGCGAGGCAGAGTACGATTTCCTGCGTCTGCTCGAGCAGGAGAGCATCAAGTGTGTGTCTGCACGACGCAACACCAAGAAACCTCTTTGTGCCAATGTGGATTTCTATTCTGGTTTCATATACGAGATGATAGGTCTTCCGCAGGAGATTTACACTCCGATATTCGCCATGTCGCGTATCGTGGGATGGATGGCCCACCGCATAGAGGAACTCAACTTCGAGGGACGCCGCATCATCCGTCCGGCCTACAAGAACATACTGGAGGAAAGAGAGTACGTGCCTCTGGCCGAGCGCTGATGGCGTGTGCTACTGACTGCCGTGCGGCTGAAGTGAAGGGGAAATGTTGCTGACGGCATGCAGTTGGGCGCATACGGATGAGGCTGACAGGTATGCATGACTGGATAAATATGCATTACTGAAAGTAAAAGAGATTTACAACAGAAAATCTGAAAATAGGAACTGTAAAGCGTAAGACAGTCACTGAAAGGACGCCTTCGGTGTTATCAGAATGTGGCTTCTGGCTTATAAAAAGCAGAAAACGGCTCTTCAACATTGTTGGAGGGCCGTTTTTGTTGTGCAGAATGGTGCATTTCGTTGTGTGAAACGGGCCATTCCGGTGCATGAAACGGGCTTTATGATGTGGTGATAAGGGCTTTCCCGTCATGTCGAATGGACGTTTCTGCAGAGCTGCGAAGGTTTTGTAGGCAGCGGAATGATGGATAGCAAAGTGTTGGACTGTATTTCCTTTTTTTCGCTTTTTATGGAACTGAATGACATAAATGTAAATATTTTGCCGTATTTATTGTCAAAAAGTGATATTGTATGCTTTATTTTTGTATTTTTGCAAACGAAAGTGTGAAGCGTCACACATAGCCTATGATTACTTTGTGACAGTCGGTAAATGATACAACGGACGTTGTATGCATGCATGATGATATAGGGCTGACTGTCCGGACTGGACTTACTGTTGTCCTGTCAGCCGTCGAGATGAAACGGGAGATGAATGTACATTAACATTATACAAAATCAAATCTGTTATGAAAAATTCTACTTTTAAAACGAACGCACTTCTTCTGGTGCTGTCGATGTCGGTTCTTTCGACTACCGCTCAGGTGAAACTGAAGCCGGTGGGAATGGCCGCCACAGAACTTCGTGCAAATGCTGACAAAGAGGAAACAGTCTTGCTCGATGAGGACTTTTCTTTGTTTACGGCCGGAACAGAGGATGAACCGGACAACAAGAACGTGTCCGACAACTTCACCGGAGAGATTCCGTCTTACTACACCAAGGCTCCCGGATGGCAAGGTGCAGCCATAAGACAGGCCGGTGGTGTGTGCGCTATGGTGTTGGGTAACTTTTCGACGTCTGACGGTGGCGTGGAAACTCTGCCCGGATATCTCATTACGCCGAAAGGCAACTATGCCGGCGATCTCACTGTGACTTTCCGTGCGCGTCTGCTCGGCAACGAAACGGAGTCTGACAAGATGACCGTTGCGCTGATACATTCAGAGAAGGGTACGCTGGAAAACTCGCAGCTAGTTATCGGAAAGACGTGGGAGGAATACAGCGTGACATTCAGCAAGGGTGAATTCCGTTCGTGCGCGCTGGAGTTCTCCATGTATTCTGCTGCCGTTCTTCTGGACGACATCAAGGTGGTGAGCAAGCAGACATCCATCATTCCGCCTGTACCCGCCGGAGCTACAGACTTCAATGCCGAAGGATTCACAGCCAACTGGTATCCTACCAAGGAAGCCGAGAGCTATCTGCTCAGCCTTTATGAGATGAATATGGACAAGGCGACGACTTCCGAATCGTTCGACGGCATTAATTCTACAGCCGACGGTATGGTGGACAGCAGCAACCCCAACTACCCTGAAGGATGGCAGATCGTGCTGGCGCAGGGTGACGGCATACAGCTCAGCAACGTCGGATATGAAGGCTCGCAGGCTCTTGTCATGGGCGAGACAAACGACTGGTTGCAGACGCCTTACATCGATGGAAAACTTGCTGACTTCAAGTTCTACGCTCGAAACATATCTGGCAATCCGGTTAATGCAAGCACTATAAAGGTGAACGTGATGCTCGATAATGACGAGTGGTATGAACTCGGACGCATCGATATAGAGCGTATATCAACTCAGGGTGAGTTCATCTCTGTTGCCAACAGCCTGGAGGACAACATCCACCGTGTGGCTATCGTGTTCGAAAAGCATGCAAACGACACAGACAAAGATCCGATGATTGCCATCGACCAGATATCGTATATGGTGCAGCCGGAGACAGTTCCTGTATTCGTGGACAAGGAACTGACCGACACATTCTACGTGGCTAAGGGACTTGATGCTGCAAAAGACTATTGCTATACGGTGAAGGCAAAGAACACTGAATTCACTTCGGCTGCGTCAGACGCCGTTCCTGCTCTCGGACTGGCAGTGCCTGTGCTGAGTGTTGCCGACGGAGTGAGCGACAATCAGTATACTGCCCGCTGGCAGGCTGTGCCGAAAGCTGACGGCTATTATGTGCGCAACTTCAGGGTTTATACAGTGGACGAACCGGAAGAGACGGTCGTTATGCACGAGGATTTTGCCAAGGCGACACAGGGAACTCAGGACATGCCGTATAACGATGTCATGTCTATGTTCGGTCCGAAATCGCTCGATGCTTACACAACACTTCCCGGATGGCTGGGCCAGAACTATGTCACTATCCCCGGAATGCTTGGTGGCAACTCCGGTGCAGGCAGCTTCAGCAAGGCCGGAACAGTTCAGACTCCGGCTTTAAAACTCGATGGCAACGGAGGAAGGTTCAAGGTTGAAGTGACCATGTGTGGCGGTCTTGGCACAGAGGAGGACTCTCTTGTCATCCAGGCAGGCTCAAAGGTATACAAGCGTCTGTACTTCTCCGGTGAATATGAGCCCACAACTCTCACTGCCGAATTCGACTGTGGTGAGGCAGACATGCCGCTGTTGATTTATACATACAAAGGCTCCATGTTCTTCATCGACGACATAAAGGTGAGCCAGGAGCTTGCTTCCGGTTCTCAGATCATTACTGAGGAGGCCAACGGTTTTGCTTGGGGCAACCAGAACACAGCCTATACCTTCAGCAATCTGGAGCAGGGCGAGCACGAGAACTTCGGCTATCGTGTATATGCTTACCGTCTGTTCTGCGGTCAGGAGGTTTACTCTCCGTCGGGCGAGATGGCTCTCGTAGATCTCAACGGAACCACCGACGGCATAGACATGGCGCAGGGCGTTAAGGGTATATTCGCTGTAGGACGCAATGTGCACGTGGTTCTTGACCAGCCGCAGGCTGTTGAGGTGTACGACGTGAGCGGTCGCAAGTGTGTTGATGCAGCCGGAACAGCCGGTACGAATGTTTACGTACTTGGACGTCCTGGTGTATATGTTGTGAAGTCAGGAGGTATGATCAAGAAGATTGTTATCCGCTGATAGCGGTTCTGACGATATAGTCTGGCCGGCTGCGTAGGGCTTCCATGCTTTCCGCAGCCGGCTTTTCCGTTTCTTGTCCTATAGCTTGTACAGATATGTTTTTTCGTGTTGAGAATGATGAAAAGTGGATATTTGGCCTTGTAAATGGGTGGTTTGTGTTAAAATAAGTAAAATATATGGACGTTTGTTTGGCGGTTTGAGCAAATGTTCTTATCTTTGCACCGCTTTTAAGATAAGCGACGGGCGTTTAGCTCAGCTGGTTTAGAGCATCTGCCTTACAAGCAGAGGGTCGGCG